>WNFM01000003.1_pt2 | contig 306897 bp, 292 predicted proteins | sample 5400271 | NCBI WGS metagenome assembly WNFM01 (sample SAMN13153352, study PRJNA577476) | soil metagenome | isolation source: 60 cm saprolite on Douglas fir-dominated hillslope | place: USA:California | collected 2013-09-17
GACGAACATCGAATCCCGCCGCTGTGCGAAGGCGGTCGTCAATGCAACCGTGGCGTCATAGGCATCCTTTACATTGGTACCGCGGAACAATTCGTCGAAGATGACAAAAAGACTTTTGGACAGGCTCAGCTCCCGGGCTATCTTTTTTACACGCAGCACTTCCGCATAGAAATGGCTGGCGCCCATTCCCAGGTCGTCGGGGAGATTGATGGTAGTATAGATGGCATCCCTGACCGAAAAGACCATCTTTGCCGCGGGCACTGGCAAACCCGTATGGGCCAGGAATAGCGCGATCCCCAGCGATTTCATAAAGGTCGATTTCCCGGCCATGTTCGCTCCCGTCAGGAAGATAAGGTTGCTATCGGGAGTAATGTCCAGCGTATTAGGGACGGCATTTTTCACCTGTGGATGATAGACGCCTTCGAGCCGGATGAAATGTCGTTCTCTCGGCAAGGCTTCAGCAAAACTAAAACCGCGGCCACGGGCCACTTTCGCCACGGAGATGTACATATCCAATTGGTAGATGCGCTGTAATAGTCGGCGAATCGTGTCCCGGTGACGGAACCGGAGGATGCTGTCATAGACCGCCACTTTTTCAAAGGGTAGTTTGCCTTTATGGTTGTCCAGCAACAACGGCTGCAGGGCCGTTTCGGCCAGGAGGGTAGCAACGGCCTCCCGTTCGGACTGATAGGGACCGGCGTCGAGGCCGGTTATGAACTGCTGCAGGGTCTGCAGGATATCAACCAGCGCGGAGACGCCCCTGTGGATGGTCTTGTAGTCGCTGTCCTCGGCGATGAGACTGGACATCCTGTCCCGGAGGGTCCGGTCACCAACGCTCAGTTTGGTCCGCTCGTCCTCGTTGGCGAGGTATTGTTCCGCCTGGTCGAAGCCTTCCGTTTTGAAAGGGAACTCGGCCCGGGCTTCTGCGAAGTACCGGATGATGCCGCTGCGCTGATTGATGAGCCTCTCATCTGCCAGCGGATAGCGGAAAGACTCTTCCAGTATCGCCGCGCCTCCCCGGGTGAAGGTGCGGTTGAAGAGGGCGTAGATGGAGTCCGCGCCGTGTTTGCCAAAGATGTTCAGGTCTTCGAGGGTTTGCTGATCGGTGGTAAATCGCATAGTCCTTGGGTTATTTTCTTTTGCGTCGGATAAGCGTGATGCTTCCGACGAGGAGCACCAGGCCGGGAAGGATGCCCAGCAGGAGCACTTTCAAGAAAGAGAAGCCGCTGTCGGTAAGGGACAGCTGCTTGTCCAAAGAGGGTGGCCGGTAGCCGTCGATAGGGAACTGGCCATAGCTGAACCAGCTGAAAATGGCTGTACTGAAGTCGAAGTTAGCCGTTTTGATATTCTGACGCCCGAGTTCCGAGTTGCTGAGGAAGTCTGCGTCGCCGGCTACGACGATGCGTTGTTGTCTGCCGTTGACCATGCGGGTAAGACTGACGGCAACGGGTAATGGACCTTTTTGATCTCCCTGTTCGGCATCGTAGGCAAGCCCCTTCCAGTCGGGGTTCTTCTTCTTCCCTTCTTCAGGTGTTTCTCCTATATACGTCACTATCGTACCGGCGGGTAAGCTTATGACCGGGTTACTGGCATCCTCGGCCGTCTCGATCTGCTCCTGGTCGGGTTTGTTCTTTTTGTTCCAGCTGGTCAGGCTGTCTGTCATGACCAGGGGACGGATGGCGAAGGCGCCGCCCGTAGTATATCGAAGCGCCGCCGCGCCGCGCATGGTCACACAGAGGCTGTCTTCCGCATCCTCTTTCAATTTCCTGGTAAAACCGGTAGCCATCGGTGACAGGAAAGATTGGATGAGGTCGGGTGAGAAATTCTTGCTTTGCTGTACCAGCATTCCATCCATCAATTCGACGCCCAACGGCGCCAGGATGGGATTTAGCACCGACCGTTTCCCCGGTTCGCCGGCGATGAGCAGGTTGCCGCCAGCCGCGATGTACCGCCTGATCTTCGACAGAGTAACGGTGTCGAAGGGTACTTTGGGGTCGGCGATGACGAGGGCGGCAATGTCACCGGGAACATCCTGGTCTTTAAGGGACAGTGTTTCTACGTCGAAGCCCTGGTTGACAAGGGAGTACCGGAAAGTGATCTGGTTGGTGAGAAAGTCATAATGTCTGTCCCCCGCCTTGTCGATGCTGCGTTCAAGCTCACCCTGCAGGAAGGCTATCTTCGGCAGCCTGGCCTGCATAAGACGTTTGAGGGCGGCGCCGGTCTCAGCCTCCGTCGGGAAGACTATCTGGTCATCAAAAAGCCGGAGGAAGGTGGTCCTGTCCTTGTACTTCAGCTGCATGACGTAGCGGTTCTGCTCGGGCCGCAGGTCGATGAGCTTGTGTATCTCTGCGGGCGTCCTGAACATCGACAGGTCGATCTTCATAGACTTGGCGTATTTCTCGGCCAGTGACCGGAGGGTCATGCCCGGGTTATACTTGAACAGGTTCTTGTCGCCGGTGCTGTCGTAATAATAAACATAATTGAACTTTATATCCGGCTTGAACCGGAGGTAGGGTTCCCAGCGGGCCATGTCTTCGTTGCGCTGGTCAGGCCGGCCATACCAGAAGCGATTGTCCAGCAAATTGATGTACGAAGTAACCTCGATGGGGGCTTCGCCCGTCTCTTTAAGGATCTTTTGACCGCCTTCGGTCAGCGTCATCGTTTTGGTAGCGGTGTTATCCCAATAGCCGATGAGACCGGGCCTGGAGGTGATATAACCCAGGGCCAGGGCACCGATGACGATGAGCGTGTAGCGGCTGATCTTTACCCATATCGGCTTGGACTCCCGGTCGGACTGCAATTTATAGACGCTGAAACCGAGGAAAACAAATATGATCACCAGGAAATAAAGGATGTCCTTGGTGGTGACGAGTCCCAGCAGCATATGGTCGGCACGCCCGGCGATAGACAGGAAATAGGTGAGGTCCCTGACGAAGTCCTTGTCCTGCCACATCTTGCCGATGTAGCTAAGTACGGCCAGCAATACCAGCGTACTTAGGGCCGCCACTACCTGGTAAGAAGTGAGGCAGGACATGAACAGCCCGATGGCCGCATAGGCGCAGAGTAACAGGTAGAGGCCAAAAAGAGCGGAGAACAGCAGGCCCGCATCGGCGGAGTGGACATTAAACAGGGCGCATACGACGATGAGCGAAAGGATGAGGATCAGCACGAGGTTGTAGAACATCATCGCCAGGAACTTGCCGAGGATGATCTCCCGGACCTTTATCGGTGAAGAATAAAGTAGCTTGATCGTCCCGCTGCTGGTCTCCCGGCTCATCAGACCCATGGTAAGCAGGGGCAGATAGAGATACAGTTTACCCGCGAGGCTGGGCCATATGCCGTATGGCGGTGAAAATATTTTGGATGTCAGGAAAGTCAGGTATTTCAGTCCTCTGCCGCCCATCTCCTGCTGAGTGAGATAACCTTCGATCGCGCCGGTATAGGCCAGGCCGCATTGGAACAGGAATGCCACCAATAAGAACCAGGCAATGGGCGAATAGAATAACAGGGCAAGCTCGGTCTTTGCAATTTTAAGTGTCGCTTTCATCGGGTTTTATTGTTTGGCGGTATGGTTTGAAAGTTGTGCGAATATTTCATCGAGGGAACTTTTATCCAGGTTGATCTCTCTTAGCCGCCAGCCGTTCTGTACGCTGGTCTCGATGATGGTCTCGGTAATGGAGGGGTCGCCGTTAAAATAAAGTCGTATCTGCCGCTCTGTAAGAAAATGTACTTTCATAACCCCGGGTATCTGCAGGAGCCGGGTATCCACGGGGGGATTTTCCATGCGCATCAGGACGCTGTGTGGTTCGACGTAGTTGTTGAAGGCGTCCATGGTATCGGCGAACACGATGCGGCCACCCTCGATCATTTTGATCTCTTTACAGAGGACCTGCACTTCCGACAGGATATGTGAGGAAAAGATCACCGCCCTGTCGGCGGCGATTTCTTTTATCAAAGCTCTAACTTCGATGATCTGGTTAGGGTCGAGGCCATTGGTCGGCTCGTCCAGCACCACCAGCCTGGGGCGGTGGATGATGGCCTGGGCAATACCTACGCGTTGACGGTAACCGCCGGAAAGATTTCGGATCAGCCGGTCGCTGAAGTGGGCGATGCCGCAGCGTTCTTTGGCGTCTTCCAATGCAGGCCGGATCTGCTCCTTTTGCATTTTCCGGAGGTCGGCGCAATAGCCCAGGTATTCGTCAACTGTCAGATCCATGTATAGCGGCGGATTCTGCGGCAGGAAGCCGATCAGTTTCTTTGCGGCTTCGGGTTCTTTTCGCATGTCGATGCCGCCGATGTATACATTCCCTTCGGTCTGGTTGAGGGCTCCGCAGAGGATGTTCATAGTTGTCGACTTGCCCGCCCCGTTAGAGCCCAGGAGGCCGACGATGCCGCTCTGACTGATCTCGATGTTGATGTCCCGTATCGCCCAGCTGCTGTTATACTTATGGGATAGGTGTTCAATTTTGACAATCGGTGATTGCATGGTAAGGATGGGATAGATTGTTGATAAGCGTTTAATAACCCGGGTTTTGAGTCAGCAGGCTGTTGAACTGACGCTGGGCCCTGGGTACGGGGTAGAGGGCTTCGTTCGGTTTCCAGCCGGGCTTTTCCGCGGCCAGCACGGTATTGATGGTGCCGGTTCTTTTCAGATCGAACCAGCGGTTGCCCCATTCCGCGAAGAGCTCGACCTGCCGTTCGTGCAGGATGGCGGTTAGGATATTGTCGGCCGAGGCTGCGGTGCTGGCGGCGAGGCCGGCCCTGGCGCGAACCTGGTTGAGATCGGTCAGCGCATCGGTGGTCTTGCCGAGATGGGCGGCCGCTTCTGCACGGATAAGGAGCAGGTCGGCCAGCCGGAAGATCATATAGTCCTCGACGGTCGGAGCGCTGGCATTGAGCTTCTTATATTTATAAGGTCCATAGAAATGCTGGTCGGTGCCGTTCACGTTCACCACATACTTTTTCACCCAATCCTGCAGGCGCTGATCGCCCGATTCGAAGGCATTCTGCAGGAAAGGAGTCAGCAAGTAATGGGGGACGGAGTTCGAATAGGGAATGAATGTAGTCGCTTCCTGGGTAACATTTTGGCCGCTGGTAGCCGGGATCTGCCAGATGGCTTCGTTGCTGCCGTTGAGGAAGACCTTGTTAAGATTGGGTTCCAGCGTGTACAGGCCGGAGCTGATGACCGAGTTGGCGGCATCGTACGCTGCCTGCCATTGCTGGCGGTAGAGCTGGACTTTGGCCAGCAGGGACAGGACCGTGTAAAGATTGGGGCGGACCCTGCCGGAGGAGGGGTAGGCCGCCGGCAAGACCTTTTGGGCGTCCGCAAGATCGGACAATACCTGGACATAGATAGAGTCGACGGAAGTCCGCGGCAGCCGGGAGGTAGACTTATAGTCGGTGGACAGGACGAGGGGGACAGCGCCGAACAGATTGACCGTATTGAAGTAATAAAAAGCCCGGACCAGTTTCATCTCGCCGGTGATCTGGATTTTGAATGCAGCCGACAGGTTGCTGCTGGCGGTGACATTGTTCAAAACGGCGTTGACGGCGTAGAGGCCGGTATAGGGGTCGCTCCAGAGGGTGGACGCATAGGCATTCAGATCGGTGAGTCCATAGTTGTAGAATTGGAGCAGGTCGGCAGCCGTGTTGGTATAAGTCAGCTCGTCTGAGGAAAGGCCGGTGCAGGCCGTGAAATAGGCGTTGTTATACATGAACCCGTAGCTGGAGAAGGACGTATAACTATAGATGCCGGCCACGGCGGTCATGGCAGTGGCGCTATCGGCAAACTGCTGGGCTTCCGTTATAGCTGTCGGCGGATTGGCCGGGATGCCGATCAATTTTTTGCAGGACGAACCGGTCAGCGCTGCAGCCAGGAGCAGACCTATCGTATTTATCTTATTGTTGAAAAAGAGCTTTATCATGGTGAGCGGCTGATTTAAAGGTTAAAAGATAGACCGAACGCTACGATACGTTGCAGCGGGAAGGCGGACAGGTCGCCGAACTGTTCCGGGTCGCCGACCTTGTAGTTAGTAAACGTCAGCAGGTTCTGTGCGTTGGCATAGATGCGCAAATTATGGATATGCAGTTTCTTTAGCGCTGCGTCGGGCAGGTCATAAGAGACGGCCAGGGTTTTGAGCCGCAGATAGCTATCATTGCTATAGGCGCCGGATGAGCCAGCGAAAGCGAAGGCGGCGGTAGCGGCGGGGGTGCCGTAATTGGTGGTCAACTTTCCGAGCTGGGTATGATCACCAGGCTGTTTCCAGTAGTCAAGGACCTGGATGGGCTGGTTCCTGTAGCTCTGCCCGGGAAGACCGGAGGAATAGATGGTGTACAACCAGTTGGGGGCCGTCTGTTCTGAGAACTGGAAGAAAGCATACAGGCTAAAGTGTTTATAGGAGAAGGTGTTGGTGAAGCCACCCATGAATTTCACTTCGCGGTCTGCTATGGGTACGTCATCGCCACCTTGAGAGGCCAGGCCGTAGGCAGGGCTGCTGGTCGTCTGACCTTTACTGGTATAAAATTCGAACAGGCCGGTCTGTGGGTTCAAGCCTTTATACTTGTAGCCGAGAATGACAGAGGTGGGTTTGCCTATGACATAAGAGTTGTTGTAGGAGGAAGACTCGAGATTTGGGAAGGCGAGCAGCTTATTACGATTGAAAGAGATATTGAAGTTAGTCGTCCAGGTAAAGGCCTTTGTTTTGATGTTGGTGGAGGCAAGCGTAAACTCCCAACCAGCATTCTGGATAGTAGCGTCCAGGTTTTGCAGTACGTTGGCGAAGCCTGTCTGGATGGGCAGCGGGTATCCGGACAATTGGTTGCCTTCGCGGTCGCGGTAATAAGTTGCATTCAGCAGGAGGCGGTCATGAAAGAATCCAAGGTCGAGGGCCAGGTTCAGGGATTTCTTCAGGGCCCAGCTGAAATCAGGGTTATAAAGATTTTTGGGGAAGTTGGGACGGATACCCTGGAAAGCAGGCGTTGAGGTATAGCCAGGGGACCAGAAGGCCTGGTATAGATAGGGGCCAACACCGTCGGAGCCGCTGGTGCCATAGCTGCCGGAAACTTTTCCAAAGCTGAAAAGGGGCAGGGCTTTTTTAAAGCCCCTTTCTTCAGAGAAGATCCAGCCGGCGCCCAGCGATCCGAAGTCGCCGAACTGGTGACCGGGGCCGAAGTTGCTGGAGCCGTCCCTTCTGCCTGTCAGGCTAAGGATATACTTGCGGTCGTAGATATATTTAAGCCGTGCGAAGCCGGCGCTGTATTTATAAACGGTGGAATTATCATAAGAGAATATCGAAGCCGCTCCGTTGATAGAGCCCAGAAAATTGTCATTGGCATAACCTGACCCTTCTACCGTATTGCTGTAGCCAAGATTCTTTTTATAAGAGGCGCCTGCCAGGGCTGAGAAGACACCTTTGCCGATAGTAGTGTTGTAGTCGAGCTGGGGTTCGACATTGATGGTTTGATACAGCGCATTGGCGAAGGTCGAGGTAACATAGGAATATAGGGGGCTCTGCGAGATGGCGGGGTTTTGCTGGTTCTCGGCTGTGGAAATGCGGCTATAGCCCAGGTTGGCGGATAAGCTTAGTCCGGAAAGTATTTTATAGGCCAGGTGCAGGGAGGTGTTGAGGTTGCTGACGTCCGAGTAGACGGGCTGCTTCAGGTAGGCATAGAACTGGAATTGGGAGATGTCAATGCCCTGGTAGCTCCACAAAAGATTGCCCGATTTGTCCAGCAGGTCGGGTGTATTAGGCGGGTTGAGCATTTTCGCACCACCACCACCGCCGCTGGAATTATTCTGGTCGTAAGAGTAGTCTGTTCCGAAGTCGATGCTCAGACGATTGTCCACAGAGCTATGATGGGTCGCGGTATGCAGGGTGAAGCGCTGATCGGCGTAGTTGCCGGGATAGTTAAAGTCAGACCGGGTGTAACCGCCCGAGATGAGAAAGGTGTTCTGAAAATTGCCGCCGGACAGGCTGGCGTGAACATCCGTATTGTTGGATGTTTTCCCAAAGATGGCCTTTTCCCAGTTGGTGTATTTGCTCTGATCGAAGACAGTCAGGTCGGGGGCATAACCGGGGTCGTAGGGATTGCTGCTGGCAGTCAGTCCGTCGACGGCGAGGGCATCCTTCCGTAGCTGAAGATATTGCGGTGTATTAAGCAATTTCAGGCTTTTGGCATTGGAGTTAAACCCTGTATTCACGGATAGGTTAAAGTCGGTCTTGCCGTTGTTGTTGGCCTTACCCTTTTTGGTAGTGATCAATATTACGCCATTGGAACCTTGTGTACCATAAATAGAGGTGGCGTCTGCGTCTTTCAGGATACTGATGCTTTCGATATCAGCGGGGTTGATGCCGTTGAAAGGGCTGATCCCGCCGAACTGGCTGATCCCGCCGTTGAAGCTGCCGGAAACAGCCAGGGAGGCCAGCTGCGTGATATTGTTGTTTTGCGGGGCGAAGGGCACCCCATCGATGATGAACAGGGGCTGGTCATAGGGTCTGAAGTAGCTGGTCGAGTTCTGGATCGTATTCTGTCCCCTCAACTGTACCTCGACCTTCGAACCCGGGACACCGCTGGTCGCGTTGACGGCGAGGCCCGGCGCCTGACCCTGCATGGCGAGGAGGATATTGGTAACCGGCTGTTTGCTTATCGTCTCGGCGTCGATGGTGGAGATGGAACCGACGTTGAAACGCCTTGACGTAGTTCCATAGGCCTGGATCACAGGAGCATCGAGGATATCCTGGCTTCGTTGAAGGACTAGCCACAGGCTGGCATCGGGCCTGGGGGTGACCTCTTTGTTGCTATAACCGGTATAGGAGATGACCAGGACCGCACCCTGGGGCAGGTCCCTGATCTCGAACTCGCCCTTCAGGTTGGTTTTTGTACCGGTCTTCGTGCCTTTGATGGTCACCGACGCGCCGGCCAGGGGATTGCCGAGGCTGTCGACCACGTGTCCGTGAAGGGTGGGTGGCGGAGGCGGCTGCGGCTGCGCTGGCATGGGAAGATCCGGCGTGACGGATTTGGGTTTAATGACCACGGTCTTTTCGATGATAACATAGGTAAGCGGCTTGTTGTGCAGGCAGGCTTCTATGGCTTCAGGGAGCGATACATTTTGCAGAGAGACATCGACCGTGCCGACGCGGTCGATGTCCTCATACGTGTACAAAAAATTGTAGCCGGTTTGTCGCTGTATCTCCTGGAAGACCGAGACAAGAGAGACATTGGTCCGGGTAAGGGTTACTGTCTGGGAGTACCCTCGTGCGCTGACTTGCAGGCAGGCCGTAAAAAGGATGATCGCAGTTAATTTTGCCACACGCAGTGTTTTGGTTGCCAACTCCGATGAAGGACATGGGAATTTGCCGTGAGCCTTAAATCTCATACATTTGTGATGTTTGGGTTAAACAATAAGCAGTCGTAACGTGATTGTATAATTATTCGAATAGCCCAATATTGGCCGGGAGTGTAGCAGCACTTCCGGTTTTATTTTGGACCAACGATCTTGGTTCGCCAGTCAGGAAAACTTCATAGAAAGGTTGTGGGCAGCTAATCGGGAAAGGGTGTTGTCAGGGCATTACTATGATCTTTCGTCCTTCGATAGTAAATCGGACGGCACCGGTCAGTTCCAGCATTTTAAAAACCTGGGAGACATTGACATCTTGTGATATGGAGCCCCCGAAATGTCGGGTGATCGTTCCTTTGTATTCTATGTCTACATCGTACCAGCGGCCGATCTGCCTCATAACGGTGTGTATATCCGCCCGGTCAAAATTAAAGAGGCCGTTCTTCCAGGCCATAACTTCACTGGTATTGATATCCGGGACGATGGTTATTTCGTCCTGGTCTTTTCCAACGATGGCCTGCTGGCCGGGTTTGAGTAGATGGTTGACAGTCTTATTCCTAATCCTGACGGCCCCTTCCAGGAGCGTAGTCTTAATGACTTCTTCTTCATCATAGGCATTCACGTTGAAGTGGGTGCCCAGCACCTGTACAGTATAATCACTGCCCATTTTTTTGACAATGAAAGGTTGTGTAACATCCACGGCCACTTCGAAATAGGCTTCCCCCCTGATCTCGACCAGTCGTTCTTTGCCTGCAAAAACAGTAGGAAATTTTATGGAAGAGGCTGCATTGAGCCAGACCTTCGTGCCGTCGGCGAGGACGACGCTGATCTTTCTTCCACGGGGTGTGCTCAGTGTATTATAGACCATTTCTGCCGGCGTACCGGCGACCGGCGTACCGGCGGCGGTTTTATAGGTAAGCTGGTCTTTGCTGCCCTTGGTGATCCTGGCGTTGCCTTCGGTGGCGGAAAAGCCGTTGTTCGTGCTATCCAGAACGATCTGCCTGCCGTCGCCCAGCGTCAGGATGGCTCCGTTGATACCGGGAGCCACGTCGTTGTGTATCGCCATCTGTGCGGCAGGAGCCGTTTTGTGTGAAAGACGGAACCAGGTACCGGCCGACAGCAGCACGATGATGAAAGCCGCGACGGCCGTCCATTTCTTCCATTGGAACAGGCGAACAATGACGGTCTTATCCTGTCCGTCCGCCTCGTCCACCGCGTGCTCCAGGGCACGGGCGAATTCAGGAGAAAGGGTGTGGTATTCCCTGAACCCTGCCGGCAATGCCGCACACGCATCCAGGGTCCGGTGAAATTCTTCGGGAGATACGCCTTCGAGCCAGTCGTTGAGCAAGCTATCTTCGTTGGCAGACAGTGTTCCCTTACTATACTTTTCGATAATGGCGACGATGGTTGACTGGTTCATGTTATGCTTGCTTCAGAGTAAAGACTGCTGAGAAAGAAAAAGGATACCCTGAATTATTATTTTTTTTTAAAAATCCATCGCCTTTAAGCAAAAGAGAAACAAGCAGCTGCTGTCCAATAAATTATGGAGAGCAGCCAGCCGGCGTTCTTTCTCAGGAAATCCTTTATGAAATGGTTGGCTTCATGCAATTGTTTTTTTACAGCCGTCCTGGAAATGCCCAATTGTTCGGCGATCTCCAGCGCGGTCAGCTCATCGCGGGCATTCATCAGAAAGATTTCCTTTTTACGCGGGGACAATAGGTTGATGGCCTCCTGGGCTGCCGCATGGTATTGCTGGAAGAGCAGGTCATTGAACGTAGAGTCGGTGCCTTGCTCGGTATGTAGGGCTATCTCGCGGGTCAGCCTTAAGCGTGTCCGGGATTGCTTGGAACTGTCGAAGATACGGTTCTTGGCCATGCGGAAGAGATAGTCGTCGAATGACCGGATACCTGTGAGGGTCTCGCGTTTGACCCATATCTTCAGGAAAACGTCCTGGATGATCTCTTCCGCATCTTCTTGGGACTTCAATATAAAGAAGACGAAGCGATACAGGCCAGGGTAATAGTGGGAATACAGCGTGGAAAAGGCTTCCCGGCTTCCTTCCGCCGTCCTTTGCAATAGAGCCTGCTCATCAGTTAACCTGGTATAGTGTTCCCTTTCCAATTCGCTACCAAGTTAGCTTTTCCCGGGTATTCAAAAAAAGAAAAATGCAGCGCCTTCTTTACCGCCAATACCGCCCCCTGGCCCAAGATGGAAAATTACCTGGCTGTAATCGAAGCAATTCTCCGGCTGTTATTTCGGTTACAATATTTGTGTTTTAGGCTACATTTTGACCGCCGAAGTTGTCCAACTTTGCCTGATCATAAAAAATTAAAATGATATCATGGAAAACAGGATTAAGGGAAAGGTCGTGGCCATTACCGGGGCCAGCAGCGGAATCGGTGCGGCAACGGCGCTGATGCTCGCCGCGCAAGGTGCAAAGGTGGTTTTGGGCGCACGTCGCTCGGACCGCCTGGAGGAACTCTCCGGCCGCATCGCCAAAGTTGGCGGCGAGGCAGTGTATTTGGTGACTGATGTTAAACAGCGTAATGACCTGGTTAAACTCGTTCAGTTGGCATGAATTCCAATTACGGGTTGGAAATTCACCCGCAAAGTTTTGAGAAATACCTTTCTTCAGAAGGGAAAAGCTGGCAGGAAAAGGCGGCTAAAGAGAACACTCCAATCAATATTTATTTTTCAGACAACAATATTGTCATAAAGGAAGGGCAATCGACTGCTATCTATGATGCGGCTATTGTTGCTGATTTCATTCGTTTGGAATTGCTGGCTCAAAAATAACACGTTTACTTTTGAAACGGTTCTTAGCCATCCCTCAAAACTTGATTTTTTAAAAAATGCCAGGCAGCGGGGATACAAGAATTATCTCTATTTTGTTTGTACAGTAAACCCAGCCATCAATATTGCCCGTGTCGCACAGCGGGTGCAGTTAGGAGGTCATGACGTACCTTCGGATAAAATTAAGAGCCGCTATTACAGTTCCCTGGAGCTTCTTGCAGACTTAATTCCACATACTTATCATACCTATTTTTTTGATAACTCATTTGAAGATTCGGAAATCAGGCTTGTTGCAGAAATTGAAAACGGATCTGCCTTTATTCCAAAGGCAGAGGAAATTCCCTGGCGGGTCGATAAATATGTGATCAGCAAATTATTTATTTAAAGGAAGTTGGGTGAGTGTAAAATATAATCAAGATAGTTAAATTAGTTTTACCTTCGTATAGATAGCTTTACCAGGATAATTATCAGTAAGAAATCCCCCAGTTATTCATCATAGATCGACAATTTGATCGACAAAGTAATTAGCCTATATAGTGCGGCAACTGATATTGGCGACGTCCTACCGTTTAAGCAAAAAGTATTGCATTAAGTTTGTTCATATTTTCGTGGAACAGTCGCTCGTGTCTCATTACATAAGAACATGCTGACGTAATGAAAGGTAAACCTGTCCTTACTTACGAAGAAAAGCAAAAGGAAATGAACGAGTCAATGACTAAAAATAAATCGAAATTTGAAAAGGCAGAGTAAGCAACCCGTAATTTTATATGAACATACAAGAACAAATCCAAAAGTATATTACCAGCCAACCTGAACCAAAGCGTAGTGATATGCAAGAGTTGCACCAGCTCACACTTCAAGTTTTACCAGGTTGTAAATTATGGTTCGACAATGGTAAAAACAGCGAAAATAAAACTGTTAGTAACCCTACTATAGGCTATGGATTTCACACCATAAAATATGCTGATGGAAAGACCAGGGATTTTTTTCAAATTGGTTTGAGCGCAAACAAAACCGGAATCTCTGTCTATATCCTTGGTATCAAGGATAAGACATACTTAGCCCAAACGTATGGAAAAAAACTAGGCAAGGCGAGCGTGACCGGGTATTGCATTAGGTTCAAAACGCTAAAAGATATAAACATTGATATACTTGAAGCGGCAATACGATATGGGGGTGAGGCTCAGAATGAAAAAAGTGAGCCGATGAAATAATTAAAAATAAAACAATGTGACTTCCCCGCTGTTGATGTTCTTCACCAACAGCCCGGAGGGAGACGGTATACTCACTGCCATATTAGTATGACCGAAGTGTGTCCCAGGATCTTGGAAATATATTCGTCGCAGCGCCCCATCACCACCTGACAATGGCCAACGCATGATCGAAACCATTCAACAGGTTTCCGATGCGCTTTTATGTCCATTCTTTAAATTGCAACCCCTTCAGTGATATACCTAAATAGTTGCTCCTTAACAACCAGCGTCCACCCCTCCGCACACCGCGCATGTTTCGAGTAATGGCTTCCGGGATGGCAGATCACAAACTCGTCACCTGCCTGCCCGTTGCTGCCTTCGAAGTCCTTGGTCCACCATTTCGGAACGTCGATGATAGCGCGGACAACGACTTCAGGAGACACGTCGACGGCTATATCCATCGAAAGACTGTTGCTCATTTCGATTTGACTTTATTGTTTTATATATTACGAACGATCTTACATCCCTCGGATCGCGGCTTTCACTTCAGCTACGTCCGGTCCTGTGCCGTAGCCCTCATAAAAGGACATGTCCTCGTCAACCGCCACCAGCCGAAGGCATTGACCGCCGGGCGCCTGGAAGTACAGGTGTGGATCGGGGATTTCCAACACCCTCACCAATCCCGAATCGACGATCTTCGCCCGCATGGCCTCGACGTCGTCCGATTTGACCTCCAGCCATATTGACCGGGCGGTCCTTAAAAATTCACTCTCGTCGGGAACGTCCCCATACAAAAAGCCGATATAAAAGTTGTCGCCCAGACGCATGAAATCCCGTTCGGGGTCTACCCGAGTGATCTTGCCACCGAGGACATTGCCATAAAAATCCCGGATCTTTTGCCGGTCTGCGTGGGGAACGATGACGGAGGCATGGTTCCCAAAAATTACTTTTCCCATAATGTATACATAAGTTTATTTGGTTGGAACCCTGAAAACGCCCTTGCCGGTTGTCAGATAGGTAAAAAGGCTGGTCTTGATCCAGTGGTTCCAGCCCGGTTCGCAGTCCGTGTAACATTCACTTTTCGGTGTGAGCCCTTCATGGGTGAACACCAGGGTCGTTTCACCGTTCTTCTCTGTAAGGTCGAAGATCAGGCGCGTATTGGACCATTCCGTTTTGTCCGTATACCAGGGCATGTAACAATCCCCGACCGACCATACCACCCGTTTGCCGGGGATCAGTTCGGTGACGGTCATGTTGAAAAAGGCTTCCTCGCCCATTTTGATCACGAATTTGTCGCCTTGCTTTTCGGCGCTCCCGGAGAAAGATACGCCCCACCACTCCGGCACTTTACTAATCTTCCTGATCGCTTCGACTGAGCCGATCCCGACAGTAATGCTGCTTTTGAAGTTGTTGTTTTCCATATTGCTTTGTTTTTTTTTACAAAGTTGGAGCAACGACAGCCCAAAGTATTGTACGAATGCGAAGTCAATCGGAAAAATTTCGGACGCTCAAGTCGTTCATGCTGCGCTTGAGCTCGGTGGGGGTAGTGCCGGTGAACCGTTTGAATGCCCTTAAAAAGTGGGACTGATCGTAGTAATATTGGTAGATATACCCGCCCAAATCGTGTTGGGAGGCCCCGTTCGAATAGGACTGATAAAATTGCTTGAACCGGATGATCCCGGCCAAATTCTTAGGGCTCGTGCCGAGCCGTTCGACAAATTTCAATTGAAGCCACCGTGCGCTGTAACCCGTTTCCTTTTCGAGACTCCCTACTGTAATCAAACCCCTCGAATAATGAATCCGGTTGATGCAGTAATCATAAATGGGGTCAGACGCCGACACCTCCAGCCGTTTTAGCAGAAAGTGTTGCAACAGTTGCAGCTTCATCTCCACCGTTGTTGCCTCCGCCAGCCGTTCCACCAGTTCACGGGCGGTGTTGCCCATCAGGTCCTCCATCGAAACGATTTGGTTCTTGACAGCTGCAAACGACAAATTGAACAACCGATAGGTTCCGAGCTGATTAAACTCGATCACAATCGTCCCGGTCGGCCGGTCGTCGGATGGGTCAAGAATCACCGGGGTATCGATAAGGCCGGTCAAGGACAGTTCGTGTTCCCGCTGCAAGAAGGGGTTGCCGTCCACCCTGGCCAGGATCCCATTTCGGTAGGTCAGCGTCAACTTCAGGTTGGCATTGGGAACGATCAACTTCTTTTCCTCCGCAGGAAGACGACCCGCGCTTTCGAAAACGTACATTTTCGCCACGAACGGCGCGAGCAGCGGATGCGGCGACACCGGGATAAACCGAAAATCTGTCATACGTATATAAAAATAAAAAAAATCCCCTTCCCCTGTCCATAACCGTCCGGTTCTAACGACAACTTTAACCTGATTTTTAAGGAGCTCAAGGGGGCTAAACAGCCGAACGCCTGGAAGATGAGATCCTTATTCGCTGATTATTATACGATTTAGCGCAAACAAAGTCTTCAAATCGTCATGTACCCGGTTGGAGAAAGTAGACAATGATTCCTGGTAAATTGGCCGCTATAATGGTGCCTACGCGAAGAAATCACAGTCACAAAGTATTCATATCTCATTCAAGTAAAGATACTTGGGTCGCCCTACAAATCGGAAAGTATATTACCTCTTTTGATGTTAAGACCTTTCTTGATGAAGGAGACATTATATCCGGTTGGAGAAATATCCGAGCAGGGTCACGTTTAGATGTCTTTTATAGACGCCTTTTTTCTTTTAAAGCCTTGTCTGTACTGAATTTGATCGGTTTGCTCGCACTTTTTGGTCCAATTCAGTTCGATTGAATTCAATAGAATCAGGGGCTGATTCGGGGGCCTTCGCGGGGGCCTACCTTTGGAAGGCCCCGCGACCTTCGGTTAATACATGGACTGTGCAAAGACAATTTTTTAACGCTTAAAAAAAGTCTTTACCATGTACATCAAACAAAACTTTAGCATCCTTTTCTATAGGAAGATGAAAAAGAGAACATCGGATGGTCTCGTGGGCTAGCCTTGAAGTATATGAGCCAATATAGATGGCAGCCATTCAAGATGAATGGATCAGAAACCTTGTCAAAGCCAGACCCAATATAAATAGAGCCGCTTTAAAAGCTACGCAGTAATAGGGTTGGCATAAGAATTGTGCACCTTTTTTTTGCAAGTAAAATTACTGGAACCAGAAAAAAATGAATAGTTCATATGAAAGAATCCAGAAGCACTAATAACAAGCAAAACAAGCAGGGGCTTTCCCATAAGCCGGTTCCCGATATAAGGGACAATATAGATAGCCGCCATGGAGAAGAGCAGGATTTTAAGGGGACAGATACCACACATCACAAAAAGGAGCAGCATAGTAAAAAGAAGAGTGTTAACCGCTCATCCGGCAAGTAGAATTTAACAGATCGTTCAGGCATATAAAGGCACCGGGCGTAAGTTTGATGCTGCCACCTGCATAGCTTTCTACTGCTGCCATACACTTGTACACTATTCTGTTCATGCCGGCAGATTATTTTTCCTGGTCTACCCGGAAGGCTATTTTGCAAATAGCCCCAAAGGTCGTTACCTTTCCATCCTTTACATGAGCCTTAATATCTTTGACAAATACGGAATCAATATTGTGCACTGTTTTTGACACTTCGGCGACAGCGTTTCGGACGGCGTCATCAATACTTTTTTCTGAAGAGGCGATTACTTCAATGATTTTTACTACTGGCATAATTCATGGTTTAAAATTAACATGAGGGATATTTTTGGGCGGTAGCGGAATTTCGGCGGGTGAGGGCTCATCCGGCTCTTTTTCAGGGATGATCTCCGGATCTTCCTCCGGGAATACAGGCTCTTCAGGCGTCGTAGATGGTCTTATTTCCGGGTTTTTATCTGGTTGGGGGACTTCGGATGGGTCCTCGGGTTTCTTTTTTTTGCTCATGGCTGTTTGCATTTACTTTGCCAGGCGGGTTCACTCTTTTCTGGAAGCCATTCACGACTTCGGCACATGGGCCGCAAAAATTATACCTCCCTGCATGTTATAAGGAAAAAGGGTACGTGTCGGGTAGTTTATGCCTATCGGGATGCAGATAGAGCGGATGCAGGGCCTTTGTTTCATCAAAGAAAATGAGCGCATTATAACGCCTGGAAAGAATGGAAGGAACATAGTTTCCATATTTTTCCCTTAGAGGATCATAGACCACGCCAATTGCCCGGTGGGGGATAGCTGTCCTGTATAAACCATACTCCTCTTCGCTAAAGAGAATATAACATCTGCCAGCATTTTCTTTGTGCAGCACTGCTTCAATACTGCCCGGCCTTGCCTGGGGAACTTCCATCACTTCCATAGGCGCACCCCACTCCTGTCCGGCAATAACAGTTCCGGCATAACAGGAAAAGCCAACCAGGTAGACATTTTCCTCGCCATATTCTTTCCTCGCCAGTTGCCCGATATTCACCATGCCGGCCTTATTCATGTTGGTCGCCCTCGCGTCTCCAATATGTGTGTTATGCTCCCATACGATCCCTTTGGCATTTTCGCCATGGAATTTCAGCAGCCTGTCCAGTGTCTCCATCATATGCCTGTCCCGCACATTCCAGCTTTCGTTGTCAAAGCCGAGCATATTGCGGTAATATTTCTCAGCGTTGACGGCAATGAGCGCATTCTGCTCCGCATTGAAGCCCGCTTCCCGGTCGCCGTCCAGGAATTGGGCTTTCATTCTTATTTCCTGTAAGAGCGCCAATACTTCCTCCCGGCATCCCTGGTCTGTCAGCGTATACCGGGCATATGTCCGTTCATCCTCATTAAAGGGTTCAAAACATAGAACAGCTTTTTTTACCGACTTTGCTGCCTGGATATCTTCCTTCTCCAGGTAACTCATCATCACTTTAATGGAATCCCAAAGGCTGTAGACATCCAAACCGTAGAACCCGATTTTTTTGTCTGCCGGCAACCCTTTATTATACTCCCTTAACCACTGCGCAAAAGACGCTATTTCCCAATTAGCCCACATCCAGGTGGGCCAACGGTCAAAGCCTTTTAAAACCTTTTCGATATCATCGCCTGCATCGGCGTAACCTTTTACATACCTGTTTATTTTATAACAGTCCGGCCAGTCTCCTTCGACCGCTACAAAGCCGAATCCCTGGTCGACAATGAGTTTTTGGGCAATTGCCGCCCGCCAGGTATAATATTCATGGGTGCCATGCGACGCTTCGCCCAACATGACGACCCGCCTGCCGGCCATATCTTCTATCAGCCCGGCAAGATCGGCGGAAGTGTCCAGTGGATGCATATTTAATTGTTGATTTTAAGAACATTCCTTAGTGTTTTATCCTAATACATTTTTTGCGCCAATACAATCCAATTGCCTGGCACAATTTTTTAAGTATCTATTTCAGAAGCTTCCCAAAAGGGGTGGTCTGGTAAAACAGACCTGAGAACATACCCTGGTACCTGATCTGGATAATGCCAGTGTAGGAAAGAAAGAAGCAACGGGGACTCCGGGTAACACCGGAGTCTTTTTATTGCAGTCATAAAACCCGGTTATATGAAACAGAGCAACTGCGAGGTTTACTGATCGTACCTAAAGAAACGCTGGTTGGAAGGGAAATAAAAACCATTGCTTTCACGACAGATCTTAAAGATATTTCTGCTATACCAGTTGATCAGTTCGAGGGTGATGATACTTTGATTGTTTCAACAAATCCTATAATTGATATTTCTCGATTTGTTTGCCAATGAGTGCGGCAAATGCCGACTCCTCTCCGGTGTCTGCATCCAGCCAATCAATATTTTCCGGGCCTTCCTGTGAAAGAGAGGGTATGATTCTGGTTTCTGCTTCAATGAGCAAGGCCGAATCGGGTTGAATATCCCCTTCCATTTGAACATCTGTTACCAAATAACTGATGGCTTCGCCGTCATCTTCGGGAATAACCAAGGCCGTTCCCCGTAGATTCTCAGGCGGATAAAAAAAGGATACCTTAAATTTTTTCTTTTCCATATCGGATATCTCGCGGGAAATTACCTGCTTTTTTTATAATGAGCCGTTAACCCACCCGAAGCCAGTATATGGCCCCTCATAGCCTCCAGCAAGGCCTTTTTATCCGAACCCCCAGGTAAATCCAAATCGTCGTCTAACGCATATACTTTAAAAAAATAGCGATGGGAGCCGGAAGGGGGACAGGGCCCGCTATAGCCGGTCTTGCCAAAGCCATTGAGTCCGCTGAGGCCCGGAACGCTGTTTTCAGCAATGGGTTCATTGGGAGGGATATTCCATGCCAGCCAATGTGCGAAAACGCCATGAGGGGCATCCGGATCTTCGACTATGATCGCTAATGCTTTTGTTTCAGGAGGAAACCCTTCTATTTCAAGGGGAGGGTTAACATCTTCTCCGTCACAGGAATAATGTTTGGGAATGTTCCCTCCCTGGCTAAAGGCAACGCTTCTCACCGTCAAACCTATTTCAGTCCTGGTAGCCATAAGAATAGTTTAAAGGAAAAAAGGAAAAATCGTGCCCCGGAGAAGGTGGCCCATTCCAGCGTGTTGGCGTACCAGGAACCAGAACAAATATGCACCCGGATCCTTGGCAAAGGAAAGAAGGGACAGAATTTCCACATTCTGGGCAAAACGGGTAATTTCTGCCTATGGAATCCTGTCCATAAACGGGCGGATATTAGTCTTTATTGGATATTTATGCTGCATGTCCTCTGGCGTTTAACTCCCTTAGCAGCAGCATCACTTCCTTATCTTCTGTTTGGCTGAAATCCCGGTAAAATCTTCCCACACCATAAAATGGGGAGGGCATATATAAACAAATAAAATTGTCCACTTCCCGTGCGATGCGCCGGGCTGCTTCCCTGGAAGCAACAGGCACAGCCACTATCAGCTTTTTGGGTCGTTTGTTTCTAAGCATTTTTAAAGTTGCTAAAATGGTTCGGCCGGTAGCGATCCCGTCATCTACCACTATAACTGTTTTCCCTTCTATCTTTACCGGTTTTTTATCACCCATAAATATCTTATACCGTTCGGCCAGCTGCCGCCGGATCCTGCTTGTTTCCTGTTCTATATATTCTTCGGGAATATCCTCATCTGCCGCTTCTATAATACTGTCTTCCAAGCCAACAGCGCCGATGGCGTATTCCTGGTTTAAAGGGTGGCCTATTTTTTTGGTCATCAACAAGTCCAGTGTAAAGTCGAGATGTTTCGCCAGGTAATAGCCAAGTGGGACGCCTCCCCTGGGTACAGCCAGTATGACGCCTTCATCCTTCTTATACTCTTCGAGTTTAACTGCCAATTGCATGGCAGCATCATATCTGTCAGCAAAGTACATAATTAACGTTTTATGACGCAGACGGCATCACGATGCCGGTACAGCATAGTCAAAAAAACAAAACTTATGCCATGGCTTTGGGGGGAGTAGACGGATGAAGGCACTGGAATCCCTATTGATGGAGCTGGGAGTTTTTCTCTATCCAATTCCGTGTTGCATTTACGAGCAAAGGCATTGTATCCTGTTTGCCGGCTTTAAACATATGATTAGCTCCTTCTATCTTTACCAGCCTGGCTTTCGGAAGTGATGAACATACTGATTCTATTAAATCCCATGAAGCCAATTCATCTTTTGTGCCTTGTAAGAAAAGCATATTCACCTTTATATCATTTAAATGTCCGGCTCGTTCTATGGAGGGCTTGCCGGAGGCGTGCAACGGAAACCCATAGAAGATTATTCCTTTTACTTCAGGCCGGGCATGGATTGATAAATACTGTGAAGTCATCCGCCCCCCAAAGGATTTTCCTGAGGCGAAAAGAGGCAGGGAAGGAAACGTTTCATGAGCATTTGTGATGGCTGCGGCGATAGTTTGATGTGCTACAGCCGGGGTATCGGGTCTTCCTTTTTTATGCTCGACGAATGGGAAATTAAAACGCAGGGTCGCAATGCCAACCTCTGAAAGAGATGCTGCCAGCGCTGCCATAAATGAATGATTCATACCTGCGCCTGCTCCATGTGCCAGCGTCATTATACATTTGCTCGCTTCAGGAACGATATACTCGGCCGAAACTGTGCCAATGGAGGGAGAAACCAGTAGGGATAATGATCGGGTGTTCATGATAGATTATTCCAATATACGGAAATTTTCAAGTATCAATGTGATAAACGATTCAGCAGCGGCAGGACCGTTACTATATTTTTTCAATGAAGACAACAAGGCTGGACAGGTCCTGATTGATGGACCGGATGGTTGACTGTAACTGGTTGAGCATGGCTGAGCGGGTGTGCAGATCATCCGAATGGTAATAACCTCCGGCGCCAAACAATAACTTTTCCTGAGGTTTGTCAATTTTACCATTGAATTCAAATTCCAGCCACCTGTTTTTGATACTGCCGGCCAACGTGATATTTCCGCTGTTGCTAAATTGCCTTTCATGCAGCATTTTCCACACAAACACCGGGTATTCGGTATTGACGACCTGGTCTTCCCAGATGCTTTTCAGCAAATTCCTTTCATGGTAAAATTCTATTTTCCTGCCTTTGGGGTTTATCGTCAATACGGCGAGGCCTGCGCTCAGCGTACCGCCGCTCACACCCACGGCTGTTTGGGTGCTCTTGTCAGAAATCAGCGCCGTGGCCACCGTTGTCAACGCCCCCATTACAACCGAGCCTATCGTTAGCTTTTTGTTCCTCTTGCTGTTGAGATTGTCCAAATAGATGGCAGCCAGATTCGCCCGTTCGCCCTCGCAGTCCAATTCTGCGGCTACCGCTTCAAATTCGGTTTGAGCCACCAGCACCCGTTCGCCGATTTGCTGTTTTAACACTAGTCTTTTATAATCGTTTAGGCTGTCCTTTCCCAATATCAGCAAGTCATTTACATAGTGGCCGATGCCCAGCACATTGCAAAGCAACCGGTCGTGCGGCGACAGGTGATTGGGTGGCAAAACGCCCGGCAGCGTATCTTGCCAGGTGGACTCTTCATAGGATATGTTAGGCGTACAGTAACTGTATTTAAAGCTTTTCAATTGCGTACTATCGGCTTTTTTTGCCGTACGGCATGAGGTGGCTGCAATCAGGCACAGCGGGCAAAGCCATAGCAGGTATTTAATAACTTTCATCAGACCAGCTAAATTAGCTGACAAAAGTACTGGTCCATCAGTATTCCCGAATTATTTATTCAGTCTCTTAACAATTCCTTTACCAGTAAAAAATTATTGATTTACTTTAAAAGATTCCCAGCCCGAAGCGGTTGCCCGGGTACAGGTCATAGCTTGTGTACCATTTTCGCTTGAAACGAATTTGCCGTTATTGCCTTGCAGGGTTATGGTCCCATCCGCATTTACACCCCAGGTAAATGTTTCCCAGGCCCCAAAAGTTGCGCGGTTACAGGTAATTGGCATGGCGCCGTTTTCGCTGGATACGTATTTGCTCATGCTTTGCAGCGCTACTTTACCGCCTCCGGCATCAACTACCAAAAACTGCTCCCATGTGCCCGGGGTAGTGCGGGTGCAAGTCATGGCGGTTGTGCCATTTTCACCGCTTACATAGAGGTTATTAAAGCCTTTGAGCGTAATTGTCTGCCCGATTGGCGGGCCTCCGTTCGATTGCGTGCCGCTCCACTTAAAGGTAGCGACGGCTCCGGCAGGTAAAGTATACGTGAAAGATTCGCCACCCCATTTTATTTTAAATGACTGGCTTGAAGATGCTGTATTGAGCGCCACGACAACCTTTGAACCGTCAGGGTTTTTAAAGGCGACATCCTGTATGCTTGTTGAGAAAGTATTCGATGATATACGCACAGCACCTGCTTTTACGAACTCGGAAGCATGGGCGACAGTATAATAAGCCGTATTACGGGTGTAATTGTTGCCTGATATGGTTACAGCGCCCTGACAGTTACTGCAGCCACCGGCTGTATGGGGATTATAATTGGGATCGGCGGCAAGGTTCCATTCCAAAACAACACGGCTCCAGTTACGCGGAGCCCCAATAATCAAATTATTAACATGCCATGAAAGGTCTCCGCCGAAGTTGCCGGGTCCGCCAATGTACTGCTCTGTAAAGTAAACATTTTTGTTCGGGAAGGCGTTGTGCACCGTTGTTAAAGCGCTTATATCACCGGCGTATAAATGAAAGGCCGAACCGTCCACATAAGGATTTGCGCCCGCATCGCCCAAAACAGCTTCGGGATAACCCGGCTGGTCGCAGTTGTGGTCATAGGCTATAATTTTGGTGCTGATGCCATTTGCTGAAAACTGCGGTCCTAGATTATTTTTTATAAAGTTCGCCTCTTCACCCGATTGCATCGTCATAGACGGATTATTATAAGGATTCAACGGCTCGTTTTGCGGCGTGATGGCATAAATAGGTATGCCCTGCGCCTGCATGGCCTGTATATACTTTACAAAATACCTGGCATAGGCATCATAATAGGCAGTGTTTAAGCTGCCGCCGGTAAAACCACCATTGCCTCCGGCTCCGGTTTTCATCCATACGGGGGCTGTCCAGGGTGTAGCCAGTATTTTTATGGATGGGTTGACGGCGATGATCTTCTTCAAAACGGGCACCAGGTCTGTCATTTCCTGATTGATGCTAAAGTTCGTAAGGTTGACATCCGTTTGCCCTGATGGCATGTCATCATAAGTAAAATCCGAAGAGCTCAGGTCGGAGGCCCCAATGGTGATGCGCACAAAACTTGAGCCGACATGGCCCGAAGCTGTTGAAAAAATGTCAGTCAGGAAAGCGCTTTGATTGGGGCCTAAGCCGTTGACCAACGATGCGCTGCCGCCTGTCAGGGCGTACCCGAAGCCATCGATTGTTTGGTAGGTAGTGTTTTCATCGACGGTGATGGTGGTTGGATTGGTACCTGCATCTGCAGCGAAATTGATCGTGCTTTGAGCTTGTAAAAGTTTGGATTGGTCTGCTGTGGTCATCCACACATTTACCGGCTCGTTCACGGCCCGCGGTATGGTTGCAGTAGCGGATACTGCCGAAGCAGGCGGCATCGATAAGTTCCTCTTACATGAATAAAACAGCGAGGTGGAAAGCGCCAGCAGCGCTACCAGCAGCTTTGCCGGTGTTTGGTGGTAAGTCATTTGTTTCATAAGTAAGCATTTCGTTATTTATGCAACGAAAATGACAACTAATAAGCTTTCCGCCAAATTAAGCACTACGCTAAAACCCCTGCAACCTGAAATTTTTTGAGTGAGAACCAGGTTATTACAAAATTTGATGGCCGTGGCTGGCATAGATTTTGAAATTCAATCATCAGCAACAGAAAATTGAAGACATCCTTAAGATATTGGTGGCTCTTTCTGTTAACCGGGATCATACTTTTTATTTCGGGTCTTGCCGTGTTGCGCTACCCGGTAAGCGCCTATATCGCGGTTGCTTTTGCCCTGGGCATAGTAGTGGTAATAGTGGGGCTGGTGTTGGTTCAGTATCCCGACATAACGATGGCAGTGTTGCCTTTTTTAGTGAGTATTTGGTTTCTTGTCAGGGGTATCTCACTGATTATCTATGCTTTTACGTTTAAACGCCTGGCTGTGGCGAGATGGAAATGGTTTCTGGCAGGCGGTATCCTCATAGCCGCCTTTGCGGGATTCATTAAATATTACCCTTTCTTCGGATTTCTTACTATTGTGATTTGGACGGCGGCTGCGCTGATGATCACGGGAATATCGAATGTATTGCTTGCTTTTCGATTCAGGGCGGAAAGGGGCGAATCCCCGGCTGTTATTCTTTGAGCGCAGGTGGGTTTTAAAGTTCTTTGATTTTTATATTCCTGAACGTGACCTTATCCCCGTGCGCCTGCAATAATACAGGTGAGGAAGTGGCTTCTGCAAATCCCTTGGTCGTCTTGAATTTGCTTTGTGCAATTGCCTGTTTAAAAGCATCGCTTCCCCGCTCGTATTCCAATATTTTTACGCCATTCAGCCAATGCTCTACGTGCTGGCCTTTTACAACGATCCGGGCGGTATTCCACACTCCGGCGCCTTTATAGGGTTTGTCGGCGCTGGCAGGAAGAATATCATACAATGCTCCTGTTCTCCGGTTCCCATTGATCCCCAGCTTAGCATCGGGATGCTTGTTGTCATCTATTATCTGGAATTCGCAGCCTAAAGAGGTGTTTGGTATCAAAAAATATTTGATGCCGCTGTTACCGCCCTCGGAAACTTTAAAATCCACGGAAAGCTCAAAATTGCTAAAGGACCGGGTAGTGATAATATCGGTCCCATGATCTTTTGCAGGATCGAAAGACAACTCTCCGTGTTCAGCGCTCCAACTCGCACCCGGTAAAGTATCTTTTTGAGCCTGCCGCCAACCATTCAACGATTTTCCATCGAATAAGAATTGCCATCCGTCTTTAGTCTTCGTTTGAGCTTTTACAGGGCTGTTGCTCAGTAGAAAAAACAGCACAGGAAAATAGAATAACGATTTCATTTTTTGCATATTGATTTGAATTACTAATATACCATTATATTGAGCTTCCCGGTCGGAAAAAAATTTTGGATTTGGGAGGGCTGGCCGGGTTGTCGGATTGGTCAGGAAAATAACGGCTGGGAGTGGGATAATAAAAAAATTAATGATAATTTGTTTAAGAATTAATCCAATAACCCAACTGAAATTAAATATATGAAAACCCTGCCGTCTGACCAGCGCTTGCCCTCATCCGCAACACTTACGGCCGACTCCCTGTTTATCCACGGAATGGAATCTATTGAAATGGTTGTGGCCCTTGCTCCGTATCCCATCGTCATCTTAAACACCGATGGCAGGATTCTCCGATCGAATCGACGTTTTATCGACATGCAACCTGCCGGCAGTGACTTGCGGGGGCTTCCATTTACACAACTGATAAGCGGCCGGGACCAGCAGCACATGCAGGAATTGCTCCGCCGTTGCCGTCATATCGCAGATCCTTTAAATATTGTGGTGGACATGGTTGGGAAAGGAAGTGAAGTTATGCCTTTCCGTTGGACCATCCAGGGCGAGCCTTCTACCCAGCTGATCTTTTGTTACGGCGAATTGGCCACGGCCAGGGACATGGATAACTACCGTAATGATAATCCCGCAAAGGATAATTATGATGCCATCGCCAGGTTGGAAAGGAAGCTTTTGGAACAGCTGGCATCCCGGTCGCAGCTTCCGGTAATGGAAATAGTAGACAGTCTCCTGGTTGGCATCGAGGCGCTGTACCCGGGAACCCTTTGTTCTATCCTGAGACTGTCGCCGGACAAGTGCCTGGCGCACTATTCGGCTCCCAATCTCCCCAGTGAATATACCCGCCTGATCAATGGGGCAAAACCGGGGGCCAGGGCAGGCTCCTGCGGAACAGCGGTGTTCCTGGACAAGACGGTGATCGTATCCGACCTGGAAACGGACCCTTTATGGGAAAACTACCGGGACCTGGCCCTGCCTTTTGGGCTTCGTTCCTGCTGGTCCGTGCCTATTCATTATTCGAGCGGCGAAATCCTGGGCGTTTTTGGGATCTATCACCGCCATCCTTGTTTTCCTTCCGAAGAAATGATGGCCGCGATAGAGCGGTTGGCTAACCTGATAGGTCTTGTTATCGAAAACCGGGAGATGATGGACCGTCTTCTTCTTTCCAACGAAAGGTACAAGTTATCTTCCATGGCGACCCACGACCTCATCTGGGACTGGGATATCCGGAAAGACGAGATATTCAGGAATGAAGAGGGGTTGATGGAGGTGTATGGCTTTGCCAACAATGATCCTATCCTTAAGATCGACGACTGGGTCGGGCGGGTCCATGCGGAAGACAGGGAGAGGGTAAAAAACGAGATAAAAGAAAATATTTATGGCGATAAACAAAGCTGGTTCGAAGTCGAATTCCGGTTTATAAGAGGTGACGGGCAGGTGGTGCATATCCATGACCGGGCTTATATCATGCGGGATATGCAGGGCAATGCGGTCAGGGTCATCGGGGCTGCGCAGGACATTACCCAACGGATCAGGGCCGAGCAGCTCGTCCGGGATTCGGAACAACGCTACCGGCATTTATTTCTATGCAGCCCGCTGCCGATGTGGGTGTTTGACCTTGAGACTCACCGGTTTCTCGAAGTCAACCAAAAGGCTGTTCAGCACTATGGGTATAGCAAGGAGGAGTTTTTAGGAATGACTATTTACGATATCCGTTCGGTGACGGAGCAGCAACGCCTCCGGAAAATCCTGCAGAAAAGAAAGGAGGGACAGAAAACCTACCTGCACGGGAAATTTCAACACCGGAAAAAAAATGGCGAATTGATCTATGTGAATATTTTTTCACATATATTAAGATACAAGGACCAGGATACGATGCTGGTACTGGCTAATGATATCACGGAAAAAATCATCCTGCAGGATCAATTGATCAAGGCAAAACTCACCCGGCAAAAGGAAATTACGCAAGCGACGATAGGCGCACAGGAAAAGGAAAGGAACGAGATTGGCACGGAGCTGCATGACAACGTAAACCAGCTGCTTACTTCTGCAAAATTGTATTTCGAATGCGTGGGACGCTACGATGAAAATCAGGAAGAATACCGCAGTACCGGCGTTAGTCTTATTGCCGAGGCAATCGAAGAAATAAGAAAATTATCCAAAACCCTGGTCCAGCCAAGACTTCACGATATTGGCCTGCTCAGGTCCATCGATGATCTGCTGGCAAATCTTTCCGACACCAGCAGTGTCCTGACCGATTTCCGGTACGATGGTTTTGTGGAGTCTTCCATAGACAATGGTCTGAAACTAACCATTTACCGGATATCCCAGGAACAAATTACCAACATAGTGAAACACGCCGGTGCGAGCCATGTTTGTATCGTCCTGACGCGTGAAGGCGACTATCTGAAGTTCTCGATCCGGGACAATGGTAAAGGATACGATACTGCTGCACATAGAACGGGGGTCGGACTTTCAAGCATAAGGAACAGGGCGGCGATGCACCAAGGGGTTGTATCGATCGAATCTGCGCCCGGGCAGGGATTTAGTCTCCATGTCAGCTTTCATCTGGCCGGAGCGCCCAATAAATAATCATTCAGACCCTGATTGCGTTTGCATTTAAACAATGGAATTATTCCTTTTCATGATTTTTCCTGTCATTTCTCTTGATAAGGAACCCGGTATTAATGCGTTCATAATCCGGTAGCACCAAATTAAGCCCGCAGGCGGCAAGCAGTCGGGCGAATTCTTTACCGATGCCAGATGATGCTCCCGTAATAATAGCCCATGGGCCAAACTTGTTTTTATCAATTATATTTTTCATCTGAATTTTTATTGGAGATATTACCCTGTAGCGAGACAAATATCCAGGGTAATTTCCCCATTACCTTGTCCAAAAAAGTCAGACTTTTGAATAATTCCGTCAGGCCTTCCCTTCGGTTTTTTTCAGGACAAGCGGTCTGCAGAGGGAGAGCAGTTGTGTGTGCTGACGAAAATTTTACTCCAACGCAATTTAAATTTCATAATGTTCGTTTTACTTATTTTAATAATATAACCCGATTCCTGTATAATACCCTAAACCACTTGGGACGGAAATTAGCTTTTTTAATGCCCATGGTACTGTGCTTTTTGCTTTTCCATAAAAGCTACGGACAGGCCGATTCGGTAAAACTTTTGGACAGGCAGGGTTCCCCTGCCAGCAATAGCCATGCAACAACTCCGGGAAAAGATATGGGGGACGTATGGCATGGTATTTTTAGATCGCGTTCGGCTTCCCCGGATTCAGAGGCCCTGGCTTCGGCCGCCCCAGATTCGGAAGTCCAGGTTTCGGCCTCACCTGCTGCAAGGGAAAGAAGGGATAAACGAGCACATTTTACATTTCTGCCGGCAGCGGGTTATACCCTGCAAACAGGTTTTGCAGGCGTTATCAGCGGTAATATAGCCTTTCACACGGATGGGACAGCCAACAACAAACTATCCAGCATTAATACAAGCATTACATATTCCCAATACAAGCAGACCATCTTCCCGTTCCAGGCAAATATATGGACAAAGGGCAACCGGTATAATCTCATCACAGAGATCAGGTATATTGATTATCCTTCAGCGGTATTCGGCCTGGGTGGACGGACGGACCCCAATAAAGGATATACGATCAATTTTTCGGGCATTAAGCTCCACCAGACCGTTATGAGGTCCGTATCGGATGATCTGTACCTGGGCATAGGTTATTATTATGACAAATTCTCGAACATCAAGGCGATAGACAAGGTAACGCGCACGGTCAACCAGCAAATGTCCAAAGAGCTGGGGAAAAAGGAAACGGCATCCGGGGTGGCATTGCGTTTCCTGTATGATACCCGGCTTAACCAGATCAATCCGCAGCAAGGAGTATGTTACGATATCACCTACCGGTCCAGTCAAAGATCATGGGGCAGCGACAGCAACTGGAACTCGCTGCAGATCGATGCCAGGGCTTATGCCCGATTCCCCCGGGGATCCCGTAATGTACTGGCCTTCTGGATGCTGGATTGGACGACCTCCAATGGGGTCCCACCTTACCTGCTGCTGCCAAGCACGGGTTGGGACAATAGTTATAATACAGGTCGCGGGTACATACAGGGCCGGTTCCGGGGCAAAACCATGGTCTATTTTGAAAGCGAATACCGGTTTGGCATTTCACGAAACGGGTTGATAGGAGGGGTGGCTTTCCTGAACCTGCAGAATTTCTCAAACGATCTGTCGGCCCAGTACAGCCGGGTCTTCCCCGGTTATGGCGCGGGACTGCGTGTGAAGCTGAACAAATACTCCGATACTAATCTCTGCATTGATTACGCCTTCGGCGACAACGGCTCGCGTGGCTTTTTTGTCAACCTGGGGGAAGTGTTCTGAGGGTTTTTATTTTCTTCTGGCCGGAGCGCCCATGAAACTACCACAAGACTGGCTATTGCGATAGAAATGATAACCATCTTTGCCCAAAAAAGTCAGGCTTTTGAATAATTCCGTCACGCTCCGCTTAGGTTTTTTTCATGGACAAACGGTATGCAGAAGGAGAACAAAGGTGTGCCGCTTTGAAAGATCTGGAAAAATGAGCTACATCCTTAAAACCGGTTTGAAAGGCGATCTCATTGACCGTTAATGAGCTCATGGCAAGCAGGTCCTTTGCCCGTTCGAGCCGTTTCATTTTGATGTAATTGGCAGGTGTATCATTAAACAGGGCTTGAAAAGTACGGTTAAAAGTGGATACACTTAAATTGGCTAAGTTGGCCAGACCTTCAATGGATAAATCAGAAAACAGATGATTATTAACTAGCTCTTTAATATTTATATGCCGGGGACTGAACAGATCTGTAAATAGACTTACTATAGTTGCTGCATTTTTAGTTTGAATGAGCAATAATACAAGTTCCCTGACTTTGAGTTCCAGGAGCTCATCGCTAACAAGACCGGGATTATCGAGATAGAAATAAAGGCTCTCAATAAATTTTTTGACAAGATCATGAGCACCTACTTTATGGATGAATGACTTGTTTTCCGAATGCTTAACGAAAGAGGGAACCTCATATTTGCCGGCAGGACTGTTTTTCAACAGATCGGCAAAATAACTACCGCATTTCAACAATACCGATTCTTCGGGTTCAATCCTGACCTGTTCGTAAGGCGAGTTGATTTTAGTCTCCCCTTCTAAAAAATAGATAAAACAGGCTTCGTCATGAAAATTAATAGAGAACCGGAAGGGTGCCTGCAGGACAACTTTTTCAATCAAACATTTATCTCCAAAATTAAATTTTTGATGATTCAGTACCATCTTTTTTATTTAATAAACTATCGGGGAGCAGATAAAAATTGCCAACCCCGATAGTTTAATTTCTACTCGTTCCGTTTAGCTTTTTGAAAGCGCGTTCTGAAGCGCTTGCTTGATTTCCTCGTCCGTTTTTGCGATACTTATTTTAGAAATAAGTTTTTTGGATTGGGCGTCCAGGAAATAGAGCATGCCGGTTCCCGTGTTCTTTTTGGCGAATTTGGCTACGCCTGCTTTTTCAAGCATATCCGCAGACGCTGCTTTGGTCTGATCAGTAGAAAGATCGTTCATTACCATTTTCACGCTGGTGTTATTCATGACCATCGGCATGATGTCTTTTTCAAAACGGGGCCCGTTGGCTTGGCAGACAGGACACCACGATGCCTTGTTTATCAAAGCAATAACTTTTGGATCTTGACTCTGGGCAGATACGCTCAGGCCTAAGCCTAACAGAAGGAGAGAGGCGAAAAACAACTTTTTCATTTTTTGAGTTTTTTGTGAAACAAATTGATTGGTTTACAGTTAGTCGCTTCTATCCAAAAAACCTGACAACATGAAAAATATTTTAATGTACGATATTAAAAATTTGAAGCAATTCGTTCCTTTAGAGCATCGTTTTTAATGAGAGGGATATTCTCTTCTCTGTCGGAATGGATATATCTATAAAGAAATTCATCCAATAGTTTGCTTTGCTTTTCATAAGCGGTACAGGCATCGCACATGCTTTTGTGCAAACTCAACTGTATTTTTTCCCGCCGGGATAAGCCTATCAATGCCTTTTTCTCTATCAACTCCGTAGCCTTCCTGCAGGAAAGCATTAGAATATTCATTAACTTTTTCATTATATCACTTTTTAAACCAATTATTGTCCAGGCATTTCCTCAATTGCAGCTTTGATCTATGTAATATTTGCCAGAATTTAGTCGGTGTGATCTGTAATTCCTGACAGATGAGGGTGCCCTTTTTTTCTTCCAGGTATTTCAACTGGATAGCGTAAAACCAGGTCGCAGGCAGCTTTTCCATACAAAGTTGCAGTACTTTATTAAATGCTTCATCATCCAGCACATTTTCTGCATCGTGAGGCCAGCCATGCGGTCGCTGCTCTTTTACCCATTGTTCATTGTTATCAAACAGGGTGTCAAAAAGGGAATAAGAAGCATGTTCACTTCGCCTTTGCTCGCTTACAGCAGGGTCCCGGAAATGCTTTCTGTAATAGTCGGAGATTTTGTTATTTAAAATGGCAAAAAGCCATGTTTTCGGATTACTTTTCCCTTCAAAGTTAGCAAAGGACTGAAAAGCAACCAGAAAACTATCCTGCACCAGATCTTCTGCTGTCTCTTTGCTCTTCGTTTTATAAAAAGCCCGGGAATACATACTATCGGAATACAACTGTACCCAATGTTTAACCATTATAGCAGGGTCCGTTATGTCCTTTATATCACCCATTTTAACAAAAATACTCAATGCTATATAAAATAAAAATACTCAGGTGTGCTCTAAAACGAAAAGTGCAGGCCGATAAATATCCCATAAGCTTTCGCATATGGATTGCTAAGATGCGTGAACCTCCTGTAATAATCTATCGAGATCAGGTGAAAAATGTTATCGATGCCAATTGCACCTTCCATAAAAGGCATGTTACCTGGCAGGTTGAAATTTGATTTTCGGTTATAATCAATGTTTGCCTGGGTCATATCTCCCCACCAGGCATTAAAGGAAAAGGTCTCCCTCCAGCCTAATTTCTGCAGCAGAGGGATATTGTCAAACAGGGCGCCCCCCAGCGAAAGCCTGGTATGGAGACCGATATAACGGTCCGCTGCAAATTCATATGGTGTCATGGTATTGAATGCATACCTGCTGGACACATAGTATTCATTGCCGACAGGTATATTCAGCAGGAGGTAAGGGATCGTTCCGATGACCTTGCCGGTATTCAATTTATAGTAGAGCAGGCTCTTCGGCGGCAGTCTTAACTGGTGTTCTATGCTGAAGGCCACCTTCTCATAGCCAAAACCGGTTTTATCCAGCTCGAACCCATGTGTATAACTGAGCGTGAATATGGGGCTGAAGCTTCCGAGCCGCAATTGATCGTAATTGACGATTGAAGTGCGTTCTTTATGCGCATAACGAAGACCGATGGAAGCTTCTGCAACGGGTAATTTTTTCAGGAAAACGCTGTCGATGGGTTTGTCCAGTATGGGATTGATCGGGTTATAGCTGAAATCGAACACGGGGTTCAGTTCCTTGTATGTTGCCGAGGCGAGGACACTCCAGTCCTGGGAAAGATATTGCTCATGGTGCAGGGATACCTGTTTTATATAAGTACGGGTAAAAGGTGTTTTTTTCCGCAGGATCGAGTTGATCAGGTTGTCTTTATCGAGCTCGTCATGCTGGTCCAGAATAAAATCATAATCACTTCCGGTCCATAAGGATGTCTTCGTCCATCTTGTATTATTCCACACGTATTTCAAACCCAGGCCACCCTTGAATCTTTTGTCTTTGAAGCCATACGCGCCATAGCCATAGAAGTTCCACCGGTTGCTGATGCCGGGCATGGTCCAGAAACCGACACGAACGCGCCATCCTTCGATGGGATTATGACTGATAAAAGAAGAATACGGCCCTATACGGAATTTGTCGCCGAAATCCCAATAGCCCGTGCCGGCAAAAGCGATCAATTTGATGTCCTGTTGAAACCGCCGGTTTTCCTTCAGGCTATCCACCATCCGGTAAATGTTCTTTTCATGAGGGGTCAGGGAGTCCGGCCGCTGTCTGGCCCAGTAATCTTCCGGCTTACCGGAACCCACCGGGGCCTTTCCCTCTACCATATTGCCGATCACCGAAGCGGGACTGCTGTTATTGATGGCTATTTTGTCAAGTATGGTATTGCTTTTTGTGATGAGCTGCAGACTTTCTTTATCGTCAGGGACTGGTATGCCCAATAAGGAAAGCCCGGCTTCGAATTGTACTTCGGAAGCGTATCTCGAAGGCATAAAGACCATTTTGCCCGAGGTCGAATCGTAAATCTCTTTGTATTCCTGGTGGTAATTGATGTTCTTTATAAAATTCAGGTTGGCTGTCTGGGTAAGGTGCATCTCTACCGATACGACGGCATAGGAGCTGTCGTCGATCCACATGGTCCCGGCAAAAGACCGTTCGTAGGTCCTCAATGGCGTAAACCTGACCTGTCTCAGCCTGTTGCCATTTTCGACCATCGTATCGCCCAGGAAGAAGGAATAATAGCTAAAGGCCTTCTCATTCAGCGGGCTCACATAGGTCTGATTGAATACGGGTATCCAGTTGTCATATACATTGAAGTAGAAAAAGAACTTTTCCAAACGCTGCAGCAGGTCGTCGGTTTTGAGGCCCAATGATTTTCTCGCCAGGATATTCTCCTTTTCTATACGGGGCGAAACTGAATGGTAATTGCCTGCAAGGGTCTCGGAGAAATAGATAGGCAATTCTTTATCCTGTTTGCTGCTGGAGTCCAGCCCTGAATAAACCGAAGCCATCAGTCCCTTGAGCCCTGATTTTTTTAATTTTTTATAATCCACATTGTCCAGGTCCAGCTCGTTGCGGGAATATCGCCGGTAACTATAACTGTGGAACCGTTCGGGGTCATTATAAGGTTTATGCTCTATTACTTTTTCCATGAAAGTTTTCCCCGGTTTCTTCGCTATACTTACGGTCACCGACGCCAGGCCGGAAGGGGCGCTTTTCATTTCCACCACGAGGCCGGTATGACGATCTTTTTCAAGGCGCATTTTAAATGGCTCGTATCCGACAATGGTGATCTGAAGACTGTCATGCCAGCTATCCGCCTTTATAACAAAGGAACCGTCTGCTTTGGTGAGGGTGCTTCTGGCATTCAGGTGTACGGTGGCGGAAGGCAGGGGCTGTTTTGAGGAAACGTCGATCACTTTACCCGTGACCAGAAAGGGATTTTGGGCCTTTAAGATCGGTAAAAAACAAATCTGCAGCAGAAAGATCTGCAGCAAAGACTGAAGTGGTGTTTTAGTCATTCGGTTAGTGTGCTTGCCGGTTTCTTTAGTAACGGCAGATCCCGGAAAAAGGTTGTTTCCGGGCGACTGCTGTATCAAAAGCGGACGGTTTTATCCGTTGCCGCCAGCATAGCTTGTTGATTAAAAGTAACATATAAATCTGGCATTTTACTGGATTTACTGGCGGCAGGTGTTAACCATTTTTTAAATTAACCATATGTTGAAAAGCTGCATAAGGATTGCCTGGCGTAACCTTGCCAAAAATAAGGTCTCTTCTTTCATTAATATTTTGGGGCTTGCCGTGGGTATGGCTGTAGCCATGCTCAACGGGCTGTGGATATGGGACGAATTCTCGTTCAATAAATATCGCCAGAATTACGACAGGATTGCCCAGGTAATGGGCATTCAAAGATACGACGGGGAGCAGGGCATTAAAGAGTCTGCGGGCTGAGTAACCGCATAGCCCTGTAGATTCAGGATCAGGGATGAAAATAAGTATATTATTCACCTCTCAAACTCTTCACCGGGTTGGCCAGGGCTGCCTTCAGCGCCTGGAAACTAACGGTTGCCAGGGCGATTCCCACCGCGATGAAGCCTGCCGCCAGGAATATCCACCAGCCAATCGTGATCCGGTAGGCATAGTCCTGCAGCCAGTTGTCCATTGCCGCCCAGGCGACAGGGGTAGCAATCATCGCCGAAAGGACAACGAGCTTCAGAATATCTTTCGACAGCATGGTCACGATATCCCTCACGCTGGCGCCGATAACCTTGCGGACGCCTATCTCCTTTCTGCGCTGTTCTGCGGTAAACATCGTCAGCCCAAGCAGCCCCATACAGGAGATAAGAATGGCTAAAAAGGAAAAGCTATCAGACAACCGGCTGACGGTGAGCTCGCTGTTATATAGTTTTTGGTACTGCTCGTCGGCAAAGTAATAACGGAAGGGGAATTTCGGCTCCATTTCCTTAAACACCTTCTCCACGCTGGTTATAGCCTCTTTCGTTAAACCGGGTTTTGTTTTAACCAGGGTAAAACCCCAGTTCAGGGTATCGTTGAACAAAAGGACCAGGGGTTGAATAGGGTAGTGCAACGATTGTAAATGAAAATCCTTTACCACCCCGATGATGGGTTTGCGCGTGCCGAAAATACTCAGCGGCTTACCGATCGGGTCTTTATAATTGATGAGCTTCAACGTCGATTCATTAATAATATAACCGTCGGTTCCGAATGCAGGCGAGAAATCGCGCCCTTGCACCAACGGGATGTTCAGCATTTGCAGGAATCCATAACCGACGGTATTATGAATGACCTGTGTTTTTAAGGCCGGGTTCTTACCCGTCCAGTCCAGGTCGACCGCGTGCGCGTTGATCTGTGAAGGAGCTTCCGAACTACGGCTGACAGCGGCGATGCCCGGCAGGCCTGCAAGCCTGTCCCGAAAGGCCGGATACTTCCCGGCCAGATCGCCCTGAAACGGCATATAGACCAGGTTTTCCTTGTTAAATCCCAGGCTCACGGTCTGCACATAACGGATTTGCTGCGCAATGATGATCGTTCCGCTGATGAGCACAATGGAAAGCACGAATTGAAAGACCACCAGCCCTTTGCGGAACAGCAGCGCGGATGGGCTGAATCTCAGCGCACTCTTTAGCACTTTCACGGGTTTCAGCGAGGACAGGTACAAGGCCGGGTAACTGCCCGCTACCACCCCTGTTACACCCGACAGCGCCAGAATAACCAGCCAGAACCCGGCAGAAGAAAAAGGGAAAACGATCTGTTTATGGGTAAGCTGATTGAAAGCCGGCAAAACGATGATGACTAACCCCAGGGCCAGGATGACGGCAAATCCCGTCAGTACCAGGGCTTCACCGATAAACTGCCCGATCAGCCGACTGCGCAGGGCTCCGATGGTCTTGCGGATGCCTACTTCCTTTGCGCGTTTGACGGAGCGGGCCGTAGCCAGGTTCATAAAATTGATGCAGGCGATCAGCAATATAAAAACGGCGATCAGGCTGAACAGTTGTACATATGCTATTCGGCCCCCACCCGGCTTTCCGTTTTTAAAGCCGTCGTGCAGGTAGATATCTCCATACTGCTGCAGGCCAAGCTCTATATGGAAACCCGCCCCATCGGCGGCGGTCAGATAAGGCGTAATAAAATCTTTGATTTTAACTTGCACTTTCTGCGCGTCGGCACCGGGCTCCAGCCGGATAAATGTAGCCGGAGTGCGGTATACCCATGACTTCAACCAGGTGACTGTTTTGAGCGTGAAATCCCAGTTTAGTGCAAAATCAAATTTTTGCGAAGAGGTTGTTGGTACATCGAACACTGCAGCGATCCTGAAGTCCTGCGTATTATTATAACGGATAGTTTTGCCGAAAGCTGCGGCGGGGCCACCGAAGAAATTATTCGCCATGGTGCGGGAAATGGCAATGGCATCGGGGCCTGTCAGGGCCTTTGCAGCCGTGCCTTCCAGCAGAGGATAGCTGAACAGTTTAAAGAAATCTGTATCGGCAGCGCATCCCTTGAAGGTGATGTTCTTATCCCCCACGCTGAAAAGCCGTTCGTCGCTGTAGTTCCAGTATCCGCTGGCGTATTTTATTTCGGGGATTTTGCGTTTTAATTCGCCGGCCAGCAGACCCGGGGTCCAGTGACCGGTTTCCGGCTGGCCTCCGGCATAGATACTCTCGTACACGCCATACAGGCTGGACCCGTTTTGATGGAACTGATCGATGCTGCGTTCGTCCCGCACCCACAAAAAAATAAGCAGGCTACAGGTCATGCCCAGTGTCAGCCCGAAAATATTGATGAAGGAGAATGCCTTGTTGCGAGTTAGGTTTCGCCAGGTTATCTTAAAATGGTTACTGATCATTGGCATAATTTGGGTTAAGCGTGGAGATTCAATTTATAGCGTACTACAAATATGCCAGATCAATAAGTTTATGGTTATCAATTATTTAAATCCTAAGAGTACTGCCTTTGTGCACGGTTTTAGAACACGGCGTGACCGGTATTAAGGGATGGTTGTAAATTTATGGTACAAAATTCAGATCACTCACCTCTTAAAATAGCACTATGTCAAAGAAAGTAGCCGATCAACTTGTGGAAATGATGTTACAAGCCGGGATAAAAAGAATTTATGGAATTACGGGCGATAGCCTGAATGAGCTGAACGATGCCGTTAGAAGAAGCCCGGATATGCAGTGGGTCCATGTTAGAAATGAAGAGGCGGGCGCTTTTGCAGCTTCGGCGGATGCGCAGCTAACGGGGATAGCCTGTTGCGCCGGCAGCAGTGGTCCGGGGCATGTCCACCTGGTAAACGGGCTTTATGATGCCCAACGGTCGGGGGCACCCGTGCTTGCCATTGCCTCCACCTGTGCTACAAAAGAATTTGGGAGTGGTTATTTCCAGGAAACAAATGTGATCAAGCTTTTTGATGACTTCAGCCATTATACACAGGTTGCCGCTACCGCTGTTCAGGCGCCGAGAATGGCCCAGGCGGCTCTTCAGACAGCGGTGCAAAAAAGGGGTGTCGCGGTTTTAGGTTTTCCGGGTGATGTAGCCGGATTACCGTCGGTACACATCGATTCTTCGGAGAGAACGCATTTTTCAAAAGCTACCATCTGTCCTGAGCTATCCGAGCTTCAGCAATTGGCAGGGCTGATCGAAAAACATAATAAGATCTGTATCTTTTGCGGCATTGGCGCTGCGGATGCGCATGATGAAGTTATTCAGCTGGCGGCGCTGTTAAAGTCGCCGGTGGGGTTTTCATTTCGGGGCAAAATGAGCATTGAATATGATAACCCATATGAGGTAGGCATGACCGGTCTTCTCGGATTGCCGGCAGCGTATCATAGTATGCACGAAAGTGACCTGGTCTTGTTACTGGGTACTGATTTTCCTTATACGCCCTTTTACCCGCAGGGTAAAAATATTGTGCAGATCGATATCAAATCGGAAAATCTTGGCCGGAGGGCGAAATTGACGATGGGCTTGTTCGGGGATATCCGGACGACGCTGAAGACATTGATCCCTCTTTTGAAAGAAAAGACGGACAGGAGTTTTTTGGATGCGCAATTGCATATTCACGCTAAGGTGAAGGAGCATTTGAATATATATGTCAATGAAAAGGGGACAACCGATCAGCTGCATCCTGAGGCTGTTGCGGCGGTGGTAAATAGTCTGGCATCGGATGATGCCATCTTTACCTGTGATACGGGGATGTGTAATGTATGGAGCGCACGTTATATCAGGGCCAACGGGAAACGGGCGATGATAGGTTCTTTTGTTCACGGGTCGATGGCGAATGCCATGCCGCATGCTATCGGAGCGGCGTTTGCCTGTCCTGACCGGCAGGTCGTTGCCATGTGCGGTGATGGAGGGATATCGATGTTGTTGGGAGACCTGGCAACAATCAAACAATATAACCTTAAAATAAAGATCATCGTTTTCAATAACCGGGCGCTTGGGATGGTGAAGCTGGAAATGGAAGTCATGGGCCTGCCGGATGCGCAGGTAGACATGGTGAATCCCGACTTCAGGCTTGTGGCGGAGGCTATGGGCATCAAGGGAATTACTATCAGCGAGCCGGGGGATATAGAATCGGGACTACGGGAGGCTTTTGCCTATGACGGTCCGGTGCTGGTCAATGCGATGACCGATGCGACGGCGCTGGCATTACCCCCGAAGATCGATCTGGACATGGTGAAGGGCATGACTCTTTCCATGACAAAGATGATGCTGGGCGGGAAGTTTGAGAATGTGCTGCAGACGGTGAAAGCGAACTACAAACACCTGCCGGAGTTTGTCCAGGAGAATTATCTCGGTTAAAAGATAGCTTTTACCTTCCGTTCGATCGCAGAACGGTCATTTCTTTCTTATCCTGGTCATCATAGGTCTTTTTGACGATGTAATGCCACTGCCTCTCGGATACATCCACAAAAAAGATATCGCCGGTTTTGTGGTTTTTAACACCGTCCTGAAATTCCTTGGGCATCATTTCTTCTCCGAAAAACCAGCCGGTATCGCCATGGGTGGTGTTGCCATCCATGGTGTATTGGTCGGAGAGCTGCTCGAAGGGGGCGCCTGCAGAAGCCTTTTGCTGAATCAGTTTCTTGAGGCTGTCGATCTGGGTCGTGGATAATGTCGAACCGTCCAGGAAAATATAACTTGCCCGATAAGCAAGTGTTTCTGTTGCCTGGAGGACCTTGTAGGTGACATAACCGACGGAAAAGACATCCCCTTTGTTTTGCCGCAATAATCGCTTGCCGATGGTGGTCGTATCTTTTCCGGAGGACACATTGAATATGATTGGCTTCAGCGCCGGGTTGGCATCTATATATTGTTGTGCCTGCTCCATTGTCGTAATCTTCTGAAATTTTTCGTTCACCGTCAATTGTGCGAATGTTGATGAAGAAACCAGCAGCAATAGGCCTGCAAGAATTGTTTTCATGTTTTTATTTTTATCCTGATTTATTAAAGGTAAGACTTTCTATTATTTAGCTGACTGCAGGCATAACGACCAACCGGTATTCCGGGAGAGGGATATGTTCCGGCGCGGGGCTGCCGGGATATTGATATAAGACTGTATACTGATGCGTCTCCGGATGATAGACCACTATAGTAGCAGAGCCTGCTGGTTTATGGGTAGTGTCCAATACGATGACCTGCTGACCGGGTGAGAATTTCATATTCCTGAAGATACAAAATTGGAAAACAAACTGCCTTCCAATTGGGGTATGTTAACAAAAATTAACACCCCGGAGTCCGGACTGTTTATGATCGGAAATAGGTATTAAATTTGCCCAATGGCATCAAAAAAGTACGCTGACCAGGTGCAGGTAATCACGGAGACAACCCCTGCCAAGGCCGCCGGGAAATTATCCGCACCCGACAAGATCGAACAGAAACGTTTTACCGGCCGGCTGTTGGTCCGTCTGAATCCCGCTGTCAGCCTAAGCACCATCGAACAGAAAGCCAGGACAAGGTCTCTTCATCTCCTGAGCAGCCGGGACCTTTTAACGGGCAGCACCGGGGGTTTCCTGTCAAAAGCCCTTGAACAAGCCGATGGCGTCCTATTCGACCGGCTAAAGATCGCTGTCGTCAAAACGAGCGGGGCTGCCCGGGTAAAACGGCTGTTGGCCTTGCGGGACAGTCCCTTTTTATCCAGTGAACCGGAACGTTATCTCTACCAGCAGGCCGGCGCAAAAAAAAATAGTTCGTCGTTTAAGAATACGGCTGCCGCCACCTGGGGTATACAGGCGATAAATGCGCGGAACGGCCAATTTACAGGGAAAGATGTCAGGATGGCGATTCTCGATACGGGCTTTGACTTCACGCATCCCGATTTTTCAGGCAGGGTAATTCACCGCAAGTCCTTCGTGGGGAGACAGGCCAAGGATAGGGAAGGTCATGGGACATTTTGTGCGGGAATTGCGGGTGGCGACAGGAAAGGTAAGGCCGGTGCCCGTTATGGGGTGGCTCCGGGTTCGCGCTTGTATGTCGGAAAGATACTGGATGATGCGGGCGAGGGATCGGATGGGTTGGCCCTGGCCGGCATCGAGTGGGCGCTGGAGAAGGGCTGCCAGGTTATTTCCATGTCTTTTGGTGCAGCGGTAGGGACAGGGGATCTGTATTCAGCGATATTCGAGGACGTGGCTCAAACGGCCATGGCCAATAATTGTTTGATGATAGCCGCTACCGGTAATGAAAGCGATCGGGCTGAAGGGATTATTTCGCCCGTCAATCATCCCGCTAATTGCCCTTCGGTGATGGCCGTGGCGGCGTTGACGGAATCGCTGAAAGTGGCGAACTATTCCTGTGCGGGTAAGGGTAGGAGCCGGCGTAAGGCTGGCGCGGGGGGGAGTGGGGCGGTAGACATAGCCGCTCCCGGCGACAACATCCTGAGCGCCTGCATGGGCGGCGGTTATGAAGTCGAATCGGGCACCTCGATGGCGACACCCTTTGTTGCGGGTGTGGCTGCTTTGCTGTGGGAGCAATACCCGGATGCCAGTGCCCGGGAGATATGGGACAAATTGATCCGGCAGGCGCAGCCGTTAGCACAGCCGGCGGCAGATGCGGGGGCCGGCCTGGTCTATGTGTCTTGAGGGGTGAGAGGGTAAGGGGTTGAGGGATTTGTTGTACCTTTGAGTGTATGGATTTTATAGCCAAAGTAGAAGATAGTCAAAAGTCTAACATTCAGGAAATTGCACAATCCCTGGAAAAGATGGGCATCCGGATTAAACGGATCATGCGCATCACGGGGACTATTTCCGGATCCAGCCGCTCTCTGCCCCTGGCTCAACTCAAGATCAAGGGCATCAAATCTATCGAACAAAATCGTCGTTTAAGGGCTCACTAAGATCGCCGTCCGGGGCTCACTAAATTAGTGTATTATTGCGCATATAACTCTTTATGCGCCTACTTCTTTCTCTTCTGCTGCTGGGCTTTCTGCACCCCGCCTTTTCTCAGCCTTCCGATATTATAAAAGTCCGGAACTGGCGCCAGCACCAGGAACAAGCGATCGTCAGCGAGTTTGTTTCCTTTCTTTCTATTCCCGATATAGCGGCGGACAGCATCAATATTCAAAAGAATGCTGCTTTTATCCGGCAGATGATGTCGAGAAGGAAGATTGGGAATGTCCGGATGCTGACAGGAAAGGACAAACGCTTTCCGCCGGCGGTGTATGGTGAAGTATTGGTGCCGGGCGCCAGGCAAACGATCGGGTTTTATGCGCATTATGATGGTCAGCCCGTTAACCCGGCTCAATGGGCAAAGGGGCTGGAGCCGTTCAGACCTGTATTGTTTGACGGTTCTCTTTTGGATAATGGCAAGCCTATTCCCTTCCCGGCTGATCGGGGGGCTGGCGTTGACGGGGGGGCTGGGGTTGCCGGGACGTATAAGCCGGAGTGGAGGATCTATGGGAGGGCTGCCTCTGATGATAAGGCAGGAGTAACAGCTATACTCAATGCCTATGAGGCACTCACCGCCAACGGAATAAAACCTGCCTGTAATATTAAATTCCTTTTTGAAGGGGAAGAAGAGGCGGGCTCGGTCCACCTGGGGGACATTTTCGAAGCCAATGCCGGCTTGCTGAAAGCGGATTGCTGGGTCATATGCGATGGTCCTGTACACCAGACAGGAAGAAAACAGATCGTCTTTGGCGTAAGAGGTGATGCCCACCTGGATCTGACAGTTTACGGCGCCAAACGTCCCTTGCACAGCGGTCACTATGGCAACTGGGCGAACAACCCGGCGATGTTGCTTGTAAAACTGCTGGCTTCTATGAAAGACGATTCCGGGCGCGTGACAATAAAGGGATTTTATGATGACGTACAGCCCCTGTCTGACATTGAAGCAAAGGCCCTGAGCGAAGTGCCGTCCGTGGATCAGCAGATGATGGAAGAATTAGGTTTCACCACCACGGAAATGAAGGGCAGGTCGTTGTCCGAATCCATCAACCTGCCTTCGCTCAACATCAATGGTATACAAAGCGGCAACGTAGGCAGCCAGGCTTCCAACCAGATACCGACCTATGCCACGGCGGTATTGGACCTCCGGCTGGTATTGGGCAATGACTGGCAGCGGCAGCAGCAAAAAGTGATCGACCATATCCGCGCTCAGGGTTTTACCGTGCTGGATCATGACCCTACCGACGCCGAACGCCGGGCGCACCCGCTGCTGATAAAGGTGGTGATTCCGGCTGGTTCTTATAATGCGCAGCGGACTCCGATGGACCTGCCGGTTGTAAAAAGAATCAGGGCTGCGGTACAAACCACGGTCCCGGATCCGCTGGTGCTGCAGCCCACGAGTGGTGGCTCGCTGCCATTGTATTTATTTGAAAAAGACTTACAGACCTATACGATCACCGTCCCCATTGCGAATCATGATAATAACCAGCATGCAGAGAATGAGAACATCCGGTTGCTGAATCTGTGGACGGGTATCGAGTCTATGGCTGCGATAATGATCATGAAATAACGGCCCGTTTTTGTTTCCCGCTCATTTCTTGTTTCGACTAAATCAGTATGAAACAAAACCTTATTTTCAAAAATGGGATAGGCACCATTTTGTATAGGATCAGGCGTTATCCCGGGGCAGCCTTGATCTCTTTGGGGCTTGCGCTCGTCATGGCCTTTTTGTTATGTTATCTTGCGGGCCGGGTCTATCCTGACTTTCAACTATTTAACAACCTTTCCTCCAAGATAGGGATGGCTCATGATGAGCAATACAATTTTTATTCGGGAGAGGATGGTGGAACCTATTATAGAATTGGCGAAGCTATCGAGGGGCCCTTCCAGGACGATGGGGATGTAATACACAATTGCAGGACGGGGGGAGGCTACGACAACGCCATGAAGGTAACCATTGAAGGAAATTCGTTTGGTCTTATACAGCAGGAAATGATGAGGGATAATGACCAGCTTCGAAATGAGGTGCGGGTTGTTGCTCCCATTTTTCTGGAACGCATGCATATCCTCTACAGGAAGGAATTGCTGAAGGACTTTGTCAATAGTGACGGGGTTCTTCAGTTATCCCCGGGTATGAGCGCCTCCTTTTTAAGACGTTTCACCAACACTATCCGGCATATCAGTGTCGGACCAGTGGGAAGCGCATCGCAAATACTTTCCAGTTATGTGTTGCAATTAATCGATGGACAGATAGCCGGCCGGCTGCACGGGGTACCAAAATACAGGCTGACGGGCGATTCTTTTGAGATGGCATTTGCAAGGTTAAAGAAGGGGGGAATGCGCCGGTCTGATTCTGTCATTGACATCATGTTTTATGTAGGAGCAGATCCTATCAATGCTATAAATGATATTTTGGATAAAGGGGAATATGCTTTGATGTCTATCAGCCCTTCTTTTATAACCGTCTTGAATAAAGAGTTTGATCTGAATTTACGGGTAGCCGATTTTAAGAATAAATATGATGAGCAGCAGATGGAGAATATAAGTACAATTGGCACCCTGGCTTATTTAATCGCCTCGAAATCCACTCCGGACGACGATGTGTTGAGGATGCTGAAGCGGATCGATACTTCCAGGACCCGCATTTACCGGTCATTGATAACGCTGCACGGCATAGATACACTAAGCTATTTTGACAAGGGCAAATACATAATGCCGCTTTCGGAGTTCGGGTTTTTCAAGTCGTTTAAAGACGAGTATGAGGCCTCGCGTAAAATTAAAGGAAAGGAATTGTTGACTTTCCTGCTGTCTGTAATAGGCCTGTTTTTCCCGGTGTTAAAATCGGTTAATGGTATTGGATCCGCCTGGAATGCATGGTATTACAATAAACAAATTGATCAGGTAGCGACGACCCGGGCGGCGCCTGAAATAGTTGATCATCTTTCAGCCCTGAAAGGGAGGATCATTGACCTGTATGGCGACGGCAACTTGCTGGAAGCACACTATAACCGGCTTACGCAAAGAATTGCTATGTATATGGAAAAGTTCTCTTTTAAACCCGGTCTGGAAGTGAAGTTTGGCACAACTGGTTTGACGGGATAGGAAAAAGGCCGCCTCATTTCGAAGCGGCCTTTTTCTTTGAATATTTGCCGGCTATCTAAAAAATATACCTGATCCCAAACTGCATCTGCCAGCGGCTGGGCAGTTCCGGGCTGCTGATAAACGTGCTTTTTACCGAAGGATCGAAGACATAGGTTGGATTGTTGTTTGTGTAATTTACTGTCAGCGGTTGATAATAACTGGCTGTGGACGCATATTTCCGCACGCCCCAATTGCTATTGATCAAATTACCCAGGTTCACGACGTCAAAGCTCAGCTGTATCGTCTGATAGCTGTTCTTGCCGGTTTTGAACTTCAGGTCCTGCAGGACCCGCATATCCAGCTGGCTGAACCAGGGAGTCTGCCCGCCATTCTTTTCCGTGTATTGCCCGCGGCGGCCGCTGAGATATTTATCCTGGGCGATAAAGGCCTTGAAAGCGGCCTGCTGGGTAGCGGCTGATTGTACTACGCCGTTGGCGTCGGTAAAACTGTTGAAGCTCATATTATTGACCTCTGCGTCTGTCGGAACGTACAACAGGTCATTCAGAGTAGATCCGTCGTTATTGATGTCCCCGTTATAAGTATAGGAGAACCGGTTGCCGGAAGTCCAGGAGGCAAAGAAGGAAATGGTGGTTCCCCAGGCTTTGTCCTTTCCATAACTGAATCTTTTTAGGCCTGCAGCCAGGAAGCGATGCGTATTGCCGTATAGCGAATTTGACAATACGGCCTTATTTGCATTTCCTACGACGGGGTTGCGATCGAAGGCATCGCTGGATATCTCGGCCGATACGGAGCTGCCGTCTTTGGAGATCAGGTAATTATAGCCGAACATGGCGTAGAACCCGGCCGGGAAAGTATGCTGGACCTGCAGGCTCGCATCGAACTGGTATCCAATGTTAGTGTTGGTAAATACATAGGCAGTCGTCCCCAGGTCTCCCGGAAGATAAACGCTTCTTTTATCCCCTGTCCCTGAATTAAGTACCCCTGTAGGGGTGCCCAGGCCGTAATTGCGGACCATCATGGCATGGACGTCCTTGGTATAGGCGAGGTCTACCGTGAAAAGGGTTCCCCAGGGGGCTTTGATGTCCGTGCCCAAATTACTCCGCCAGACCTGGGGCCATTTGAAATCCCGGGCTGTGACGCAATAGAAGCTCGAATAGGGATTCCCGATCTGGTTGCCCACCCATACAAAGGGGAAGCGGCCGGTGAACAATCCTGACCCACCCCGAAGGATCAGGGTCTTATCACCCTTGATGTCGTAATTGAAGCCGACTCTTGGCGAGAACAGCGGCGTTGCCTTGGGGAAGCGGGTATTATCGAGGTCCTTGCCGGGTCCATTCGTAACCGGATTCCCGTTGGCGTCGAACAATTTCAGGTTGTCGGTATTGGGAAGCGTAGGGCTACCCGTGATATAGGAACCGGCAAAAGTGCCATTGGCGTTTAATTTCGGGTCTTTGAAACTGGAGTTATAATACTGCGGGATGTCCATCCGTACTCCATAGGTAAGACGGAACCGGTTGGATAGCTGCCACTCATCCTGGATATAGGTGCCGATCTGTCCAACAGTAAGGTAATACCAGGTGAACTGTCCTGAAGCCGCATGATTCCGTGCATAATTGACGTCCACATCCAGGGGGTAAGCACCGAATACGTAATTGCCGCCAACGGGCACGCTGTCTTTGAAGGTTTGGATGTCCGCGTCGGAAAAGATGGCCGGCCCATAACCTGTCAGGTTGAAAGAATTCGCGAACTTAAACGATTCAAATGATACGCCGGCCGTAAGGGTATGCTTGTTTAAGAATATGTTGAAATTATCGGTGGCCTGGAAGGCGTCCTGGTTGAGGATATTATTGATAGAGAAGGGCTCATGACCGGCTATGATATACCGTTCCTGGTTTTTGTCGATATTGATGACCGGGAAGGGTGCGGAGAAGGGTTCCCGGTGATCCCGGAAGGTAGTGTATACCAGGCGGAGCTTGTTGGCATATTTGCTGTTGAAATTGGATTTAAACTCCAGGTTAAAGGATTCCAGCTTGTTCACCATTTTATAACCGGAGTTCCTGAACTGCAGCGTATAATAGTCGGGGCCGCGGCGACCGATGGCGCTGGGGTGGGCGGGCTTGTCCAGGCTTGCATCGAGGCCGTTATAGGTAAATGTCAGCTTATGCACGTCGTTGATATTCCAGTCGATCTTTGCCAGCCATTTATAGTTCTTTTGGTTGAAGGTGAAACCCTGGTAGGGGCCGGTGTCGTAATTAAAACGTTGTTTCAGGATGGTGCTTACGGCTATCAGGTCGGATTCCAATACGCGGGATGTGTTGGAGTTGTTGGCGTTGGTAGCGTTTCGCGCGACATAGCTCGTAGCCTCATCTTTCCGCTGCTCCGTTTCAAAATTCACAAAGTAAAAAAGCTTGTTTTTTATGATCGGGCCGCCCACGGAAAACCCTGTTTGTAAATGGTTGAGCGAGGGTACTACCAGCTTATTATGGGAGACATTTTTGCCGGTGAGGGCATCGTTGCGGTAGAATCCGAAGACCGTTCCGTAAAAGTGGTTGGTGCCGGACTTGGTGACGGTATTGACGCCGGCGCCCGTGAATCCGGCCTGCGTCACGTCATACGGTGCGATATTCACCTGGATCTGGTCGATCGCATCCAGTGATATGGGTTGGGCGTTGGTCTGGCCGCCGGGGGTGGGAGCGTCCAGCCCGAAAGGGTTGTTAAAGACGGCGCCATCCAAAGAAAAGTTATTGTATTGTCCGTTTCTTCCGGCAAAAGACAGCCCATTATAGGTAGGAGAGGCGGAAGGGGTCAGTCGCAGATAATCGTCGGCAGACCGGGAAATGGTCGGAAGGTTGGTGATCAGTCTGCTGCTGATATTGGTCGATGCGCCTGTTTTTTTATTGTCGAAGCCTCTTGAATTTGCGGTGACCGTGACTCCGGCTAGTTCCTTGGCCTGCTCGGCCAGCGTGACCTCAACATAATTGTTGCCCAGCTCCAGGTAAACGTTGTCGGGGCCTGAGGGTGTTAAATTGACATGGGACGCGACAACACTATAGGGCCCGCCAACGCGAAGGTTGGGAACCGTAAAACGACCATCTGCTCTTGCCGCCACGACCAGCTTTATCCCTGCTTCCGGGTAGCTGACGGTTACGCTGGCTCCCGGAAGGGCTTCTCCTTTGGAATTCTTAACAAAGCCACTCAGCGTGGCGGTGGTGACCTGGCTATACAGTTGGTTGACAGAGAAAATCAGCAGAAAGCTCAATAGGACACGACCTGTCGAAGAAGCGGTGTTTCTCATTGCAGATAATTTTGGTTAATGAAATAATGCAGTCTTAACTAAATTTATCAATAAATTTTCATACTGCACCGGGTTGTTGATAAGTGTAAACACTTATGCATTCAACTATTTCAATTCTTGAATTACTAAAAGTATTTAATTCGCGATAGCGTGTTTTTTTATGCGGTCGTCAACTGCGCGTATATGTTAGTGGGTAGTCCACTGTTTTTTTACCCCTCACTGCTCTAGCCGTTCTGGTAAGACTCTGGTTATGCCGTCTATTTATTAAACCATAAAAACCTTATCAATGAGCAAGTTCATTTTGCCTGTTACGAGCAGACCAATTTCCACTGTTGAAGATCTGATAACCTATCTCTGCTTATTTCATCCATCCTCCTTGTCGGACGCATTGAAAGAACATCTTCGGAGGATCATCGGTACCATGAAAGTGGGAAAAATGGGTTATTTATTAGAGGCTGGAACTATTGCAGGACACATCTATTTTATTAAAAAAGGGATCCTGCGCTGTTTTTATAGTAAAGAGGACGGGACCGAAGTGACCGCCTGGGTCTTTCAGGAACCGAATGTTGTTGTTGCCGTGGACAGTTTCTATAATCAGATGGAAAGCTTTGAAACTATTCAGGCGCTGGTGGACACAGAGGTGTTTTATATCTCCTATGATGAGTTGGAGGAGGTTTATTTAAAGTTTCCTGAATTCGAACGTGTAGGTCGATTGCTCACGATCATCTATCTTATGTTTTGGAACAAGCAGGTATTTAATCTGCGGATGCATACGTCGGCTGAAAGATTTGATTTGTGGTATGAAGACAATAAAGACCTTCTCCTGTATGTACAGCAAAAATATATTGCTTCTTTCCTGGATATGCTGCCTGAAACGTTTTCGAGAATGAAGAATAGGAAAAATAAATGAGAATGTTGTTTTCTTTGCGCCGATAAAATTTGATGATATATATCATTTGCGTTTTGACAAAGGCGTTATAACTTGGCTGTATAAACCTAAATAATATGAAAAAATTAATTAGCGCAGCCATTTTTATCCTTTTCGCTTATTCCTGCAGGAAAGATGCAGTAATTCAAGCTGATTCCGGTGTTTATTTACATTCGGTGCTGACCCATCTCAGGGACAGCCTATCTGTTGAAGATTTTAACCGGCTCGACACGGGCAAAGCGATTTTGACCAATCCGGGTACGGGAACTTTATATACATTAAGGTTCCCGTTCACCGGAAAATCACTGGCAGGGGATTTTGTGCTGTTACGAACGGACCCCGCGGGTAATATTTTAAAGGGCCAGGTGGTTCATTTGGAAAATACGGGCCACGACCTGCAGTTTTCCGGAAACATTCAACTTACGTCCCTGTCGGGGAGATTGATCCTTAACTCAGGGATTGACAACGGATTTATCAACGCCTTTCATGGGGCCGGGCGAAGGCCTATCCAGGTAGGCGGGGCCAATCCTAAAACGGTGACTCTTTTGCCCGCTCCGAATGCGGATTGGCTGCCGGAAGTCGTTGTAGTCGGATATCCCGACGACTCTTCCCCAACCTTCTATATTACTTTGGATGGGTTGCTGGGGGCATCCAGTGGGGGCATTTTGGGGAGTTCCGGTGGTTCACAGGGGGATGCAGGGTCTGGGGGAGGGGGTAGTGGAATTGCGGGTGGTGGATCAGGTTCGGGGGCAAGCCCAGGATCAAGCCCAGGATCAAGCCCTGCGCCTTATAGCCCTTTGGACCCGGCTGCTACGCCGATGCGTTCTTCTTTGGGGGTGGGGGTGAGTGATCCGATTGATGTGGAGAAGGAGTATGTTTATGGCAAGCCTATTGTTGATGTTCAGAAATATTTTAATTGTTTTGACCAGGTTCCTTCGGATGGAGCGTCCTATACTATTCAATTGTGTGCGGATGTACCGGTAAATAGTAATCCGGATATGTCGATGAATTTTTCCGGTGGATTGTTTGCAGGGCATACTTTTCTAGTCATTACTAAATCTGGAAGCAGCATGAGTATTAGTCAGGCCTTTGGTTTTTATCCGTCAGGCACCCTTTCTGCCTGGAATCCCTTTTCTGCCATCACTTCTGTAATTCGGGACAACGGCAACTCGGAAATTAACGCCAGTATAATCATGACCATCAATTCAGATCAATTTAATGTTATCCGATCGGCTGCTATTAACCTTAGTACAAAACCTTACCAGTTAGATAAATCCAATTGTTCTGATTATGCAATAGGTGTTTTTAATAGCATTAGGACTAACCCTTTGACCGTAGAGGCATATCTGTTTAGACAGGCCGGCATAGTAATGGGCAATGGTATGTCCTCTGATCCAATAACGGTACCTATTTCTAATTCCCCTCAAATGATTTATGAGAAACTATCGGCCATGAAAGCAAATGGAGATCCAGAGGCATCGAATATTCAATTAAATTTAACCCATGATTTTCGTTCTCCAAACAGTCATGGCGAATGCAACTAAAATCTATGAAAAAACTAATATTAATTCTTATTGCTATTCTTGTCATCATTGTTATATGTAATCTGCCTCCTTTTCGATTGATCTTTGGTGGGTATGACTGCCAATATAGTAACAGTGACGGATCGTTTACCTATACTGAAATGCATTTTAAAGGATCCGATTTTCTGCGGTGCAAAAAGAAATTTATTGATTTTAAAAAGGAAAAGTTAGGAGATACGATTTTGTATAGGATTTCCCCAATGAACATCCTGCATTTTTGGGATTACGGACCATATCTGTTTTCAGAAAAATACCGGGTTCCATACAAGCCGTGGGAAGAGATTGAAGCAAAGAGAAAACCGTTAGTAAACAAATCAGGCTTTCAGGATTTTTAAAGTAGATAACCCCTTACCCTTTCCCGATATCCCCTTTCTTTTTAGCGACTAAAACTTGCTATCACCAGGTACTGCCTGGGAGGTAACTGTTTTCCTATTGCCTTTCCTATTCATTTATAAAAAAAACAAAAATGGAAACATCCTATTTTGAATACCTCCATGAGCAAATGGAACGTGATCTTCAACGGATTCGTGATACTTACGAAACTCCTGCTGAATGGGCCATAAAATCAATTCCCATTGTGCAAAAATGTCTTGCAGAACTAAAGGAGCATATATTGGAACATCCCTTTAAAAGAAGGTCAGAGGAAATTGAGTTCTTTAAAAGAATGAAACCGACTATCACGAGTCAACTGATCTTTCTGACAGAAGTATTTAACTGGTGGAACGACCGAATCGTGGAGGATAATCCTAACAAACAAAGGAGATATTGGGCGGATAAAAGAAAATTTATTCGGGCTTATTTTCGAAAACAGGTGGTTCTTTATAGCTATTTAGTAAACGATTACAAGTGGTTGGATGTGCAATTTTTTGTACGCCGGCAGAGAACTGTTTTTTATTATTGGGGAATCCCAAACGAATTGGATCCAGTTTGTTTATTGGCCGACCCGGAATTCTCTACCAGTCACGACCATAGGGTCGCTAAGCTCATCGCTTATAAAATGTTAGATGAGTTTTGTCGTCAGCAATTGATGGGTTCTGCGGCCATACAGCGCCTGCCAGAAATTGAGGACTTTAGCGAGCCAAAGTATAATCTCGTTCCACTGCTCCGGCGATACGATAGCCTGTTTACATACGCGAAAGTATCCGGTCTGATCACCCGTAAAGAAATGAGTTTGCTGCTTCATAGATTTATGCGAGTCAATTTGGCGGCTGCTCCTGATTCCAAAACACTTGACCGGTATAGAAGCAATAGTAGTTTGAGCAAACGCATCCGGAAAGAGATCAAACAATTCCGGGTTATGTGGAAGGCTGAAAATGAGGATGTCGAGTACGATAATCCTATTAACTAATCATAATATTTTATTGACTATGAAATTATTTCCTCACAACAAAGAGGCATATGATAATGCCGTTCGCATGTTTAAACGGGAAAACAAGGTTTGCATAATTCAACCAACCGGCACCGGAAAAAGCGTGGTCATTGCAGAGTTTATAAATCAAAACCCATCCAAGAGGCACCTCCTTTTAGCGCCCGGATCTCACATATTTAACGAGATACAAAAACACGTTAAAAAACCTGGAATATTGTGTTCCACATACATCGGATTAAAGAGTGATGAGTCTTTTTTTGTTAAGAACTATTTTGATTACATATATCTTGATGAATTTCATCGTCTGGGTGCTGATGTGTGGGGCGGCGCCGTAAAGCGATTGCTGAGGATGAACCCAAGGGCAAAGGTATTTGGCACGTCAGCGACGCCTATAAGATATTTGGATGATAACAGGAATATGGCAACAGAAATATTTAACAACCGGATCGCAACTCAAATGTCACTTATTTCCGCTATCGACAATGGAATTCTTCCCGCGCCGATATACGTAAGTGCACTGTATTCAGTTCAAGATGATTATCAGCGGATGAAAAGTAAGCTGTTGTCTTCAAATTTGAAGAATAAGGAAACGCTTCTTAGAGACCTGGATAGTAAAGTGATCGATTGGGAAAAATCTTCTGGCCTGGACACCGTTATAACGAAGCATTTGGGGAAGGAGCGACGACGAGTCATCGTGTTCTGCAAGGATTGGGATCATATGCAAAATGCGCAGAAACTACTTAGCCCGATTTTTCAACGAATTTATGGTCGTGTTCAAAGTTTGTTACTTTATTCGAAAAAGAAAACACATGAGAACGAAACTTCTCTAAGAAAGTTTATGGCCGAAAATGAGTCATCGATAGTTTTATACACAATCGATAAAGTTAACGAGGGTCTCCATTCAAAAAACTGTAATACTGTTATCTTGTTGAGGGATACAATATCGGCCAATGTGTTTTATCAGCAAATTGGAAGGGCTTTTTCTATTGAGTCAACTAATCGTCCTTTGATTATAGATCTCGTTAATAATTTTAAGAACATTCAGTATGCGCCTATCAAAAGTGATTCAGAAAACGAGTTGAATTTACTGGGAAAACGCAGTCAGGAAAGTGGTAATGAAAAGAGAAAGGAGACAATAGCATTTATTGATGAAACAAAGGATATCAGGCAGATATTTTTTTCCTTCGAAAATGCGGTCGACGTATGGGAGCGGTTTTATGAAAAAGCGAAAGCATATTTCACAGAGCACGGCAATCCATATGTCGATTCCTCCGATAAAGAATTTGAGAAATGGGTTCGCGATCAGACAACCAGATATCGTGCTGGGGAAATGGGAAAAGAAAGGGAGAAACGGTTACGCGCCATCGGAATGGATTTGGATATACAGGCACGCTGGATGGTGGTGTTAATCGAATTGAGAGAATGGGTGAAAAATAAGGGTGGTTTACCCACCAACAGAGAAAATAAGAAACTTTATTCTTGGATGATCGGTCAAAGAGAAGCCTTTAAGGACGGTAAATTACTAAACAGACAGGTAAGTCTCTTACGGAATTTGATTTCCTTGGAGAGTCAATGGAGAATGACACAACGGGTTGATAATGTGATAAAACATTTTACTACAGTCAAAGATTTGCCCACCGACAAAGCCATCAAGTACGATCTTACGCAAATCAAAGTTGCGCATCAGAGAAATAGACTTTCAGAAATCACATTAAACAAGTTAAGAAAGGCTAATGTTCCGATTGACGAATCCGTGTTTCATACCCTTTGGCTTAGGAAAGTAAGAAATGTATTAGCATGTTATAAGAAGAATGGAAGACTGCCCAAGCAGAAAGAAGAGGCGGGACTATATTACTTTTGTAATAGAGAAAGGCGCTATCTAAAACGAAGAGACTCTCATCCACATGCTAACTTTATTGAAGTTGACAGAGAAGCCAGAATATTATTCGAAAGTTTGCAAAAGATACTTGGAGCAAAATCGAGTAAATGATTTAATATCTGCTAATTATCATTTGTAAACTTATAAGTTGCATTTTATGAAAATTGTTCATATTTTTGCACCAAAGAATGGGGGTGGAATAGGGGAGGGGTTATGGGCCATAGAATATGAAGGGAAAAGGATGAATGAATTCGAGAAGTTGCTGAAACTGTGGGATGACCCTATAGCTATGTATGCTTTTTGCAGGGAGCATTTAAGCGATCTTCGGGAAAAGTTCGGTTATGAAATTGATCCCGAAACTGCAGCAAATGAATTAATGGAGGAAGCAGAGGTTTTGGTGCGCTATTTGATCAAATTGGCTACCCAAGGGCTGGCGGGAGCTAACTTGCAATATGTATTTAAGCCTCTTGACAATACGCAATCTGCTATTACGGAGTTGCAACTATCTAAAGGGTCATTTAAAAGCAAAAACAGTCGAATCCCTAAATTAAGAATATATGCGGTGCGCATAGACAAAAATACTTATATTGTCACCGGCGGAGCCATTAAGCTTACGCATCGGATGCAGGAACGGACGCATACAGAAATTCAGCTTCGTAGGTTGCGGACCGTCAGAGATTGGTTGATTGAACAAGGCATTTATTATTCTGAAGATTTAACTAATTTACTATGAACTTAAATGAAAAATTAAAAAAAATTACTTCTCCGAATAAATCCAACTGGCTCGAAGAGGCCTTGGAAAAACAGGCAAATATAGGAGCCAGAACAAATGCCAGAAAAGTCGCTTTGCGGGTATTGCACATCTTGGATGAACGTGAGATGAGTCAAACGGAGCTTGCAGAAAAAATGGGCGTTAGCCGTCAACAAGTGACAAAGATTGTAAAAGGAGAAGAAAATTTCACCTTTGAAACCATCGACAAATTGGAGAAGGCGCTAAATGTTACGCTGATGACGATTGGAACACCCCCTGGAAAGCCGCCACGATATGGTAAACCGGTGCGCGCGACGGCGCAAAAGAAGAGAAAGTAGGGGCGGGCAATTTTTTTGAGGCGCAAACGTTTGTCATCGACGATGAGTTACGCCGTAAAAGCAACAAAAGAACGTCATAAGGACCTTCAGCCGATGCCCGACAAACATGAAACGGTTACTGTCGATTGGCAGTTTACGCCGGATGAGTTTGGGCGTATAGGGATGGGCGATATTCCCTGGAAATTTGGCGACAGGCGGTTTTCTTATTTGGAAGACAATTGCTTATATATTCATGAATTTTTGGGTCGCTGTCTCTATATGGTATGGTTTGAAGACCGGGGCGATGTATTTCTTGCCTATCAGCTGCGAATTAATAGTTTTGGCAGCTCTGCTAGCTTAAATAACCCGGAATATCATTTGCGTTCTGTCCGGCAATATATAGATGGCTCCCTAATAAGGGGAAATACTCATCAGGCGCTGGAGAATAATGACACAGCCCTGGAGCAGCTTTTGACTGCCATTAATGACAAGGATCATCCTTTGCCGAAAGAGCCTATGTTGACCGATAAGCTGTACCATTCGGAATATTACCGCGCAGACACCGGAGAACGAAGGGATTTAAGATTTATAGTAAAGATTGACCGGCATAGCAACCTATATATCGAGTATTACCTGATCAAGGGAGAATCGTCTGTACAGAAAAGGATAGATCAGACCGGCCTGCAAACTGATCTGGCAGATGATGAATTGGATCCCCGCTTAATTCCCTAAGGAATCTATCTTTTGAAACACCTCTTTAAAACATTTCCAGGCGGTATGTTCCCGGGCCGGGGTCTTTTGACCTACACCGTAGTAGCCATTGAGAAAGGTTTGAGTTGAAGACCAGGTAGTTTCGACGATCCCTAGAAAACGGTCTTTCATTTCGGGTGTCGATTCCTTCCTGAACCGGACCATATCGTCCACCTGCACGATCCCGGGTGCCGAAATCCGCCAGGGACAAGTCACCACCCTGAGGCCTTTCATCGCGAAATAGACGGCGGTCTTATCGGGACGCTCATAATGCCAGTCGCAGATCACTACGTCTTTTGGGATCAGGTCGACGGCTCTATAGGAATTATTATAACTGGCCTCCCACTCGCCGATGCCGGTAGTCTTACCGTCGATGAGGCGGTCTCCCCAGATCCATAACTCACGGCCTTTTTGCACCAGGTGATCGTGGATCGTCCGGACTTCACCGGCAAACAATACCGATGGGTCAATCCCCCCGCAACGGGGACATTTGCTTTCACCCAGGTAAAAGACCTCATCCATTCCTCCATGAAAGGCCGTGCATTCAAATGCATCACACAACTCGTCGATCACCGCGAAAAGCACCTCGTGAATCTTGGGATGGAGGGGACAATAACTCCTGCAATACAGGTTGTCTGCATTTGGCCAGACATATTTCTCGGGGTTTTTTACCCAGGGCGTTTCGTCAAACTCGGGATAGGCCTCTAACAATTTGCCCGGATGTTCTTCCCAGCCCTGGTGGCCCAGCAGGTTTATCTGAGGGATGATCCGGATATTGTGCGCCGCACAAGCCCTGACTATCTTTTTCACCTCTGCGTTCGACAGGGCGAAACTGTCCGTCAGCTCAGGATGCGACTTGAACTGATAATGATAATCTACCAGCAGGAATAGAGTATTGACCTTTCTCGGGGCCAGCTCTTCGTTGACAAAACGCACAAAGGAATCAAGGCTTGCCGGCCGGGGCAGATCGATACAAAAACCTCTGACCGGCAGCACGCTGTCCAGTATTTGCCGGGCAGGCGTCGAAGGGGAGTTGTTCTGGGCAAACGAAGGAAAAGGGTTGGATAGAAACAGGATAAGAATTGAAAGCGGAAAAAGTCTCATGGGCGATGGGTTTTAGTAAAAATAGCGTTTACTTTTGGCTTATCAACGCAAAGCCAATGAAACAGTATTTTTTATTATTCATCCTATTCATCTACGGCTGCAACAGCTTAAATGCACAAAAAATGAACAAACCATCTTTTGTCAGCGGTTACGCCCCCCTGGGCGCCCTCAAAATGTATTATGAAGTTCATGGCAAGGGCGGGATGCCCTTAGTCCTGATCCATGGCGGCGGCTCAACTATTCGAATTACGTTTGGCCACGTACTGGATTCTCTTGCCTCGGACAGACAGGTCATCGCAGTGGAGTTACAAGCGCATGGTCATACCAGGGATATCGGCAAGCCCAGCTCCTTTAAACAAGACGCGGATGACGTGGCTGCATTGCTCCAATACCTGCATATACCCAAGGCTGACATCTTTGGTTTTAGTAACGGCGGCCACACCACTATGCAGATCGGGATCAGTCACCCGGAAATAGTCAACAGGTTGATCATTGCATCGGCTTTCTACCGCAGGGATGGAGCGATACCCGGATTTTGGGATGGATTTGACCACGCGACACTGAATGATATGCCGGCGGAGCTTCGAGCGGCTTATTTGCGGGAAGACCCGGATCAGGAGCATCTGCAAACGATGTTTGAAAGAGACAAGACGAGAATGGCGGAATTCAAAGACTGGCCGGATGAAGACCTGCGTTCCATAAAAGCAAAGACGTTGATCTTAGCCGGAGACCACGATGTCATCACACCCGAGCATGCCGTAAAAATATCGCATGTAATACCCCAGGCCCGTTTGTTGATCGTTCCGGGCACCCATGGCTCCTTTCTTGGCGATATAACGACAGTGGTCCCGGGAAGCAAGATGCCGGAGCTAACGGTCGGGCTGGTAAAGGAGTTTTTGGATAAATAGTGCAGTATATTTGCCCAAAGAGCCGACAATGTCCATTTCATGCGCCACCCCTGCCGATATTCCCGCTTTGACCCGCCTCGTAAACAGCGCTTACCGGGAAGAAGGAGGCTGGACCCACGAATCACATCTACTGAAAGGTCCCCGGACAAATGAGGCCGGTATAACCCAACTGATGCAAGACCCGCAGTCGATGATCCTGAAGTACACAAACGAGGAAGATGTGCTCACCGGCTGTGTATACTTGCAAAAACAAGGGAATGAATTATACCTGGGTTTGTTGAGTGTGAGTCCGGCGCAACAGGGTGGGGGAGTGGGAAAGGACCTGTTGGCGGCGGCTGTCGCATACGCCAGAGAGATGCAGTGTACCAGCATTCGCATAACTGTCATCTCCGTTCGTCATGAGCTCATCGCCTGGTATGAGCGGCACGGGTACAAGCGAACCGATGAAACGGAGCCCTTCCCGGCCGGCGAAAAGTTCGGTATTCAAAAACAACCCTTGGAACTGGTTGTGCTGGAAAGGCCGGTTGACTGGGGTCTGGCGGGTTGATTAGAACCGGCGGGTTGATTAGCGTTTGCCTGCGGCAATATATTCCTTCATCGTGATCTTGCCGCTCATCAGCTGAACGTAGAGCAATTCCCGGGTAGGTTTGGAAATTTTAAGATATTCTACTAATTCCCGGTCGAAAAACAATTGTTTAATAAGCTGTTTCATAATTTCTTGTTTTAACAGCATAAAGGTACGACACACCTATTGCGGCACATGGACAGATTAGTGCGGCTTCTATCACCGCAAAGACAACCATGAAAAGCGAAAGCCCTTGTTAATAAGGGCTTTACGAGGTTGGACACCATGAGGGCCAAGAGGATTGAGGGCAGGGTGGATCAAAGATTAGACCCTGGAGGGCGGCTGTGTTAAAGGTTGGTGAGCTTCTTCAGCAGGTTTTCGGGCAAAAAGGGCCTTCCGCCGCTTGCCTTAACGCAGGTACCGGAAAAGGTCGCTTTGGTGACGATCTTATTGTTTAATAGAATGACCTGATCAAAATTCAGGACCGATCTATTGCCTTCATCTAAGAAAGCTTTACAGGTGACGATAAAGGTGTCCCCTTTTTTAAGAGACCGGACAAATTGAATGGTATACTTTGACAGAACCATGTTGACGCCGTTCTGCGCTTCGGTTACGAAATCAAAGCCCAACACTTCGCGGATATAATCGTGGCGGCAATATTCCATGTAGAAAGGATAGTATAATCCATCCATGATGTTCTGAACGTCGATGTGCTCGTCTTTAACAGTATAAGTCTTCGAATACTCCATAAAATGGTTTAGGGGGACAAAAATAGAATTTTATTTGCCAGCCCGGCTTGCCCAAATTTGGGGGTAGGAGTATTGGGGGTAGGAGTATTGGGGGAATTTAGTGTGCCTGCAGGATCACGTGCACGAGAAATCCCAGGTAGATCAAATAATAGGCGCCGACAAGACCGGCGCTATAGAGAAACTTCTTATTATCCAACAGAGAGATTTTTCCCTCCATTTCCCGGATAGCTTCTGTGATTGGCATAAAAGGTCATTAAAGTGATTGTTTAGGGGACATAATAATAGTAAAACCTTAGATGCAAAATGTAATCACAGTTGATAGGAATAATTAATATATTGATTATCAAGGACTAAAAAAACTTAAAAACGCCGGTTACATCCTGGTCCCCGGTTTTTACCAATTAAGATGCGCGCTCGATGGCCGCCAATTTGAAAATCATAAAAAGATATGGTATTTTGTAAGCAATAACACTTAATCCCCATCCATGAAAAAGCGTTTGCTGGTAGGATTGACCCTGGTACTCATCGTTTGCGCTTGTCGCAAAAATGTGTCGTCTGAAGTTGTGCCACAACCAAGACCCCACGCTCATTCTTCCCACGATACCACCCGGACGACACCGCCTGACACTACAAAGGCTGACACCACAAAGCCCGTTGTACCTGGCGACACCACAAAAAAGGTACAGCCTCCTTATCCGGTGGCTTCTGCGGCGGCCCCTCCTGCCCCCAGCTGTCCTATCGCTCCCATTTACGGGGATACGATCATCTATACTCAGCCCACCAATGGCGCGGATTATATTTTTCACCCGGTGAACAGCCCGGGACAAGGGAAGTATTTTTCCTGGCCCCAGGGCATGGTTATTGACGTCAATACCGGTGCTATCAACCTGTCAAAATCCGAGACCGGGATGAAATACGCCATCGGTTTTGTAAAGAATGGCAGCACCGACACCTGTATGAGTACCCTCGTCGTTGGCGGCGTCGATTATATGGATAGCATTTATGTCCTGAGCAACGGAGCGACGACGGCTCTTCCATATTTTGACGCCAATCCCTATCTGCCGAGCATATGCGCGGGAAATGCCTGTACTTTCGATGTGAATGGAACAGCTGCGAACAGCAAGGTCATTGTCAATGGTACGACCGGTGTGATCGATCTTCAACAGACCCTCAACGGAGGACTTTTAGGCGGCGCCTTCGGGCTGATCCCTCAAAACGGGGCCAGCGTCACAACGGCCATTTATTATAAATTGAATGACCCCAGCAACAACGCATTACAGCATATTTCTGTACAAATTGTTTATTATAATACTAAAGCAGATATTACAAATTCGAACCCCAGTTTAGTATCGGGTATATTGAACGCTGTAAATAATCTGCTTGGTGGTCATCTGATCAGTAATAGCGCCAGTCCAAGACCACCTCTAATCGTAATTGTTCGACGTTTGAATTAATATCGGATATCAGTTTTAGTCGGGCGGCGGATTCTTCCGCCGCCTTTTTTTCTGCTCTAACACCCACCCGAATACCAATGGCCGGTGTATTTAAGGTATGCCGAAGCTATTTTTTTTCATTTTATTACTGGCTGCCTGTAGTAAGAATACTTCAGTCGGGGATCCGCCTTCACCGCCCGGCAACGGGCAGGACACCACTTCTTCGAAACCAAGCCCTTTTCTGACCACGGCCTACGTGGAAGTAAATAACAACAGCTTTCACAATCCCGGTTGTTATATCTATGGCAATAAGGCCAGGCCTGTTTTTGCTTTTGCGGTGATCTTCGCCGCCAATATCAATGCGGCCAACGGAAAGCCGGTTTTGTATTTCAATCCCCAGGTCGGGGCTACCCTTAACGGAGGGGATATCTCTTACCTGAAGTCGTTAGGTATCAAGGTTCTTCTGACGGTGTTAGGCAACCACCAAAATGCCGGCTGGGGTTGTTTTGCCAGCTATGATGCCGCGGACAGTTTTGCGGTGCAGTGCGCTAATGCTGTTGTATCATATGGTCTGGATGGTATCGACATCGATGACGAATATTCGGCTTGTACAACGAATCCCAACTCCCTGGTATTAGCCCTGTCGGCCCTTCGGGCCCGTCTGGGGCCTTCCAAATACATCACTAAGGCGCTGTACAAGGATGCTTCTTATTTCAGCGCATCGTACAACGGAAAAAAGGCCGGCGACATCCTGGATTTTGGTTGGGAAATGAGTTATGGCAACGGCGATTATGCCGGCCGGCTGAGTCCCTACCTGCAGGCCGGTATGCCTGCAGGCAAGCTGTTCGTCGGAGTGGACATCGGGGGGACCGACCAGGCCGCCGCGGCCGGGTTCGTGAAGCTAAACGGTTATGCGGGTCTAATGACCTATAATATCGGAAATGCTTCCCAGACCGCGCTTTCCCTGCTTACAAATGTCCTTTTCGATACGGCAGCCGGTGTAAAGCCCGGCTGTTTACAATAAATATTTTCGCGGGCACCCACCCAATTTACAGGGGCCGGTGTATTTAAGTTAGAAAATCTCTACAGTTGAATACTACGAATGTATACCTCAGGTATCTTCTGGATCAGGAAGAATGGACGGACGAAGAGAAAGAATGGATGCTCCGTTATTTGGAAGGAGATAATCTGTCTGAGCTGGAAACGATTGCTGCCAACCTTTTTGAGGCGGATCAGGCTTCAGGAGAGAAGATAACAGACAGGCAATTCTCTGTCCGGGTACTGGAAAAGATCCACCGCGGGGCAGATATCCCTTCTCCTTCCCGGGCAAAAAGGGTATGGCTTTACCGGGTCTCTATAGCTGCCGCTGTAGCGGCCATTGTAGTCGGATCAGGATATTTTTTACGGCTCGGGCCCATATCCGGAAGGTCCGGTGGTTTTCCCAGGACGAATGGTTTTCCCAGGACGAAAGCGATCGAAGCCGCAGAGGCCCTGGCCGGTGCAGGGTCAATGCTTCACGCCGTGACGACGTTGAAAGAGCGGAAGGCCGTTCAACTGCCCGATGGCACACAGGTATGGCTGGAAGGGGGGACTGTCCTGGATTATCCAAGCCAGTTCGGCGACAGGACCAGGGATATTTACCTCAAGGGAGAGGCCTTTTTCGAGGTAAAAAAAGACGAGGTCAGGCCCTTTGTCGTACATACCCGCTTCCTTCACACCACGGTGCTCGGTACTTCTTTTAATGTAGATGCTTCTATAGCCAATGAGACCAGGGTGGTAGTAGTGACCGGGAAAATAAAAGTACAGGTGCCTGAAGGCGGAAAAGATGAGCAGCAGGTAGAGGTCGAACCCAGACAGCAGGCAGTTTATTATGTGCTGCCCGACCGGCTGGAAAAACAGGATGCGACACAAGAGGCCATTTATTACCAGCAACGCCGCAACGGAAGTTTTGTTTATTCGGGTGTGTCGGTGAGCAAGGTATTGGAGGATATGCAGCGGTTCTATCATACCCGGCTGGTGCTGCAAGGGCAAGTCCAGCGTTGCATTTTCCACGGTCATTTCCATACCAGCGACGACATTGAAAAAGCGCTAAGCTTGATTGCCATACCATTAAATGCCAATATCCGTAAAGATAGCATTGCTAACGCCTATATTATTTACGGCGGAAGCTGTCAATAGCCAAAAAACAAAAACTGTATTATGAAAAGAATCCTCTGGGGTAATCTGTCCCTGTTAGTATTGTCCGTATGCCTGTTGCTGACGAGCTGTTCAAAAGGAAAGGATGGAGCTACCGGTCCCGCGGGAACCTCTGGCCCGGCTGGTCCTACCGGGACGACCGGTTCCGCCAATGTCGTTTATTCCGCCTGGCTCGATGTGTCTTACAGTCGTGTTACCACTCCTGACCCGGTGAATCCTTCGGTGACCGATACGGTAGGCCAGGCAACGATACCTGCGCCCAAATTAGTAGACAGCATCCTGCAAAAAGGAACGGTGATCGTATACATGAACCTGGGAACAACGACCAGCCCGGATATCTTAGCGCTGCCTTGTAGCTACCCGATATATGGATTCTGGGTGACAGTCGATGTTACTACCCAGAAGATAGTGTTGACCTCCAATTTTAATTTAAGTACTGTAACTCAGTCCGGTGCGAAGTCTCTTCAATACAGATATGTACTTATACCCGGTGGTGTGTCAGGCCGTTCGGCTATCGATTGGAAGAATTATTCCCAGGTAAAACAACTACTCGGGCTTACAGATTAGAGAATGCTCAGCTGTAATTCGCATAAATGTCTTTTTCCCAGAGCAGCTCCGGTTCGGTAACCGGGGCTGCTAATTTAATTAATGAAGAAATGTATAAATATCTTGGAATTTTTATTAATTTCCGATACTAACGTATCAGGATATTTCCTTTTAGCATTGTGCTCCATATGAAAGACAGAAACATGCAAAAATGAGAAATTTGACCTTATGCGTAACCTCGAAACTGAACTGATTATCCGACTGAAACAAAGCGAAGTGGAGGCTTTCGACGCTTTGTACTGGAAGTACCACGAACCCGTATTTCGTAACATCCTCAAATTTACCCACGACCCCATTGTTGCCGAAGACATCCTGCAGGAAGTATTTGTCCGATTATGGGAAAAGCGTCTCTCCATCGATTCGGAACAATCCGCAGGCAGCTGGCTGTTCGTGGTCAGCTTTAATTTATCTATCAATTATACACGTAAAAAAATGCGTGAGCATACTGCGCGTAAGAAATTGTTGAGCGCCGGTACCGAAAGCATCTTCCTTCAGACCGGGCCTACCTTGTACGAGGAACAATACCGCTTGTTACTACAGGCCATCGCCCAGCTGTCGCCCCAAAAACAAAAGATAGTCACGCTTTGCAAGCTCGAGGGAAAGACCTATGATGAGGCCGCCGGCGAACTGAATATCTCGCGCAATACGGTAAAGGAACATCTTTCGGCTGCCATGATAAATATGAACGAGTATATCCGCAAACACGCGAGTCAAGCTTCTTTGTTGATACTGATAACCTGGCTTGTTATTTAGACTGCTAAAAAAAATCAGGAAGACCACCCACCCGCTTTTTTTACTTCATTGTATTTAATAAGAGAGAAGAACAAACCAACTAACTCGTCTTATGCAAATACATGCGCCAGCCATTATTATTTCTACTATTCAAAGGATCGCCAGAACTGCATGCCTGATCATTGTTTTGTTTTGGAGCACCATGATCAGTCTCTATGCTTCTACAGCGAATGCCCAGGATGCGCTGGACAAAAAGATATCTATCGAGCTGAAGAACGTCATATTAAAAGATGCGTTGGACAAGATCGGCGGCCTGGCGCAAGTGTCGTTCGTCTACGTTAATAACAACGCACTGGATAATGTGAAGGTTAACATTGCCGTACACAATCGTAAGGTGGCGGACGTGTTAAGGATGCTGCTTGTTCCGAACGATCTGTCTTATAGGGTGATCGACGACCGGGTCGTCATCATGCGACTTCCTGCTACAACTACAGAAAACCTGGCGCAGCCGGTGGAATCCCCGGCGGGTTCCCGGCTGAACATCGATGTCAAAGGCCAGATCAGCTCTGAAAAAGGTATTCCCCTGCCTGGTGTATCCGTGCTTATAAAAGGTACCAGAAGAGGTGTTGCGACGGATGCCAAAGGAGACTTTGAGCTGAAGGGCGTCCCTTCCGATGCCATACTGGTGATCAGCGTCACGGGTTATAAAACGGAAGAGGTAGCCGCCGGCAGTTTTAAATCAGGGTTTCTGGCTATAAAATTAAAGGAATCGGCAGCCATATTACAGGATGTCGTGGTCACCGGGTTCCAGAACATCGATAAAAAGAAATTCGCCGGCGCTGCCGTTCACCTGAATATGGACGACGTCAAAATGGACGGCGTTACCGATGTCAGCCGTATGCTGGAAGGCCGGGCAGCCGGTGTATCGGTGCAAAACGTATCGGGAACTTTTGGATCTGCTCCCAAAGTACGTATCCGCGGCGCTACCTCCATCAACGGGGATAACAAGCCCCTATGGGTTGTGGATGGGGTTGTGCTGGAGGACATTGTAAACATTTCCAACGATCAGCTGTCCAGCGGAGATCCGACGACACTGCTGGGTTCTGCGGTAGCCGGTCTGAATGCCAACGATATAGAAAGCTTTGAGATACTTAAGGACGCGGCTGCTACTGCTCTCTACGGCGCCCGTGCGATGAATGGGGTCGTGGTGATCACGACCAAAAAAGGCAAGTCGGGCAGGACTACTGTTAGCTATACCGGTAATTACAGTACCCAGCTCAAACCTTCTTATTCCAGCTTCGACATCATGAACTCAGGACAGCAGATGTCCGTCCTGGCAGAACTCGAACGCAAGGGAGACCTTACGGCCAATATGATAGACAACCCGGATTGGGGAGTAGTAGGTAAGATGTACAATGAGATCACGCTTTATGACAGTAGTTCGGGAAAATTCGGACTGGCCAATACGTTGGACTCCCGCAAGAACTTCCTGCTGCGGTATGCCGGCGCTAACACCGACTGGTTCGGCCTATTGTTCCGCAACAATTTTATGCAGGAGCATTCGTTGAGCGTCTCTTTCGGCTCCGATAAGTCACAATCCTATTTTTCTACGAGCTACTATGGTGACAACGGCTGGACCATCGGGGATAAAGTCAGCCGCTATACGCTGAACTTCCGCAATACCTATAAGTTCAACGACCGCCTGTCCGGCGGGTTCTCCACGGTAGGGTCGGTAAGGCAACAGCGGGCTCCCGGCTCACTCTCCCGCCAGCCCGACCCCGTGGCCGGGCAGTATACCCGCGATTTCGATATCAACCCTTTTAGCTATGCGCTGAATACCAGCCGGACGATGACCGCCTACGATCAAAATGGCGGCCTGGAATATTTTCAGCGCAACTTCGCTCCCTTTAACATCGTCAACGAACTGGCGAATAATTATCTGAACCTAAGTGTCATCGATATGCGTCTCCAGGGCGATCTCTCCTATAAGCTGACGAAGAACCTGAAATACGACTTCATCGGCGCCCTCCGTTATGTAAAATCGACCCGCGAAGACCAGATAACCGAGAATTCGAATATGGCCAATGCTTACCGGGCCGATCCGAATTCAACCATCGCCGCCGCCAACAAATTCCTGTATCGTGATCCTGCCAATCCCAATCTTCCGCCCGTTGTCGTATTACCTTACGGAGGTTTTTACAACCGTACCGAGGATGGCCTGATCAGTTTTGACGTGCGGAACAGCCTTAGCTATACCAGGACCTATGCCGATAAACATACGGTCACCCTGCTCGGCGGGCAGCAGATACGATATGCCGACCGGCAGGAATTCTCCAACACCGGATACGGCTATCAGTACAACAGCGGTGGAGTTCCCTTTGTAGACTACCAGATATTGAAGGAGACTATCGAAAGCAATTTCCCTTATTACGCCATGACAAAAAACCGGGATCGCTTCGTGGCCTTTTATTCTTCCGGCGCCTACACGTACGACAATAAGCTCAACTTCACCGGCACCTTGCGTTATGACGGCTCGAACCAATTGGGATCTTCGTCCCGCGCCCGCTGGCTGCCCACCTGGAGCCTGGCCGGCAGCTGGAATATCGACCAGGAGAAGTTTATGCAGAAGGTCAGCTGGGTAGACCTCCTGACGCTGCGTTCGACCTATGGTCTTACGGCCAGTATGGGACCTGCTACCAATTCCAACGTGGTGCTGAAGAACCAGACGACCAACCGGCCCTATGCCAGTGAGGTCGAGTCCGTGATCTCGCTGGTCAATCTCGAGAACAGCGACCTGACCTGGGAGAAATTGTATACCTATAACCTCGGCCTGGATGCGACCCTGTTTGACAAAAGAGTCAACTTTAGCCTGGATGTCTATAAACGCAAGAGCTTCGATCTGATCAGCCTTATTAAGACCCCCGGTATCGGCGGGGAGTCTTTCAAAGCATCCAATTATGCGGACATGAACTCCCAGGGGATCGAGCTGCTCATTGGAGGAGACATCGTTCGTCACAAGAGCTGGGGCTGGAGGACCAACCTGACTTTTGGATACAACACCACCAAGATCACTAATGCCAAAAATATCCCGATGATCTATGACATGGTGATCCCCGAAGGCGGTAACAAGCAGGGTTTTCCTGTGCATAGCCTCTTCTCCATCCAGTACCAGGGGCTGGATCATAAGACCGGTGTTCCCAATTTTATCAACGAGACCGGACAGATAAGCCCGGCTGTCTACCTGCAGTCGGAGACGACGCAATACCTGAAGTATGAAGGACCGGTGGACCCTGTTTATACCGGTGGTTTCTCGAATACTTTTCGCTATAGAGCTTTTTCGCTGAACGTCTTTTTCACTTACCAGGCAGGCAATAAGATCAGATTATACCCGGCGTTCAAAACGAACTACTCCGATATGGATGCCATGCCCAAAGAGTTTTACGATCGCTGGATCCAACCCGGAGATGAGAAATACACCAATGTCCCTTCTATTATGGATGCATATACGGCGGCCCAGCAGGGGGGCGGATATCCTTACAACAATTACAATTATTCCACGGCGCGGGTGGCAAAAGGCGATTTTGTGCGGCTGAAGACGGCGTCGCTGTCCTATAACCTGTCTCCGGAATTGCTGAAGAAGTCAGGACTTAACAGCGCCTCGTTTACCCTGGCGGCGACCAATCCCTGGCTGCTGTATTCCGATTCGAAGCTAAAGGGACAGGACCCGGAATTCTTTAACTCGGGCGGCGTTGCTCAACCCTTGCAAAAGCAGGTCACCTTATCGCTGAAAGTAGGTCTTTAACCCATTAACTTATAATTCTCATGTGTAAATTGGTAAGATATGTTTTGTCCTGCGCCAGCCTTATCCTGGTATTGGGCGGCTGTAAGAAATATCTTTCGACCACGCCTGACAACCGGACTACCCTCGACTCACCGGAAAAAGTGGCCCAGCTGCTCGCTACGGCCTATCCCCAGGCCAATTATATGGCCTTTACCGAGTCCATTTCCGACAATGTGGCTGACAAAGGCATCGGGGGCCTGGACCTTTTCGCACTGAACCCCTTCCTCTTCCAGGATGTCAGCAGCGATCAGGACGATTCACCGGAATTTTATTGGAACGGCTGTTATTCCGCCATCGCTGCGGCCAACCAGGCCCTGCAGGCAAGCCGGGCGGCCAAAGATACCACCGCCTATTCATCAGAGATAGGAGAGGCGCTGGTCGCCAGGGCTTATGCCCATTTTATGCTGGTCACCATTTTCTCCAACTGTTATGACAGCGCTACCGCCGGCACCGATCCGGGGATTCCCTATGTCACTGTGCCGGAAAATGTCGTCATCAAACAATATAGCCGTAATACGGTGAAATATGTCTACGATATGATCGAGCAGGATCTCAAGGAAGGAATACCCTTGCTGAACGACAAGCGGTACACCGTCCCCAGTTACCACTTCACCCGACAGGCTGCCCATGCCTTTGCGGCGCGGTTCTACCTGTTCAAGCGCAACTGGGCAAAAGTAATCGAACATGCCAGCCAGGTGTTACCCGCGGGCGATGTTACGACCATCCTGCGCCCCTGGAATACTACCTACCTGAAGATCACCTATGTCGACCTTTTCGCGCGGTATGAAAAAGCTTCCGAGCCTGCCAATCTTCTCCTGGTGGAAACCCAATCTTTATGGGCGCGCAGCTACTATTCCGAGCGCTATGGGATGGATGCCGGCAAGCGGACGGAGATACTCAACTATAACGTGACGGGTGGTCAGTATGCCTTTCTCAACCAGCTGTATACGCTCGGGACCAACAACTATATGATCCCCAAGATCAACGAATATTTTGTGAAACAGTCTGTCAACGCCACCATCGGCAATCCCTATGTCATGGTGCCTTTGCTGACGGCCGAAGAAGTGTTGTTCAATCGTATCGAAGCCAATATCTATCTGAATAATACCGCTGCCGCGCTGGCCGGCCTGAATGCTTATGCCAGCACACGCATTTATAATTATAATCCCGCGGCCAACCAGATAACTGCCGCCACAGCAAACGCGTATTATGGAACAGGGAGTGTGCAGAACGACCTCCTGAACGTTCTATTGGACTTCAAGCGGGCCGAATATGTCCAGGAAGGGATGCGCTGGTTCGACCTGCTGCGTTATAAGATACCGGTTACCCACCGGACCGCCGACGGAAAAACAATGACACTAACATCGACAGACAAACGAAGACTTTTTCAGATACCGCAGGCTGCAACACAGGCGGGCATAGCCCTGAATCCCCGATGAACCATTTTTTAACTTATTATAATGAGACCATGTTAGATACACATTCACCTGCTGACGCTAAAGTCATCCCGATCACTACCTGTGCGTATAGGCGGGGAGCTTTCGAAGCCTGTCACGACAAGTTTTATGGGCCTTCGTCGCCTGCGGCGACTTTTTTGACCCGGATACTGAGGAGGCTGGGTCTGTTGAAAAAACACCGCGGCAAACTGCCGTTCCTGCTGCTGCTATGTAGTATGGTCTCCTGCAAAAAGGGCGACAACCTGGGTGATCTTAACAATATTCCCGGGTTGGGCGGGGATTCCAGCGCCACTACGGCTATCGACCAATGGATCGACGATACGCTGACGGTCCCTTATAATGTGACGGCCAAATACCGTTGGGATCAGAATGAGCTGGACCTCAACAAAGACCTGACCCCGCCTATGGAATCGAAGCTCATTCCCGTCCTCAGCGCCGTCAAGAAAGTGTGGATCGACACCTATGTGGCCGAGGCCGGATCAAACTTTATGAAGACCCTGATCCCCAAATTCTTTATCCTGGTCGGCAGCGCCAGCTGGAATACGGATGGGACCATCACGCTGGGTTCGGCGGAAGGCGGCCACCAGATCATCCTGTATGTGCTGAATAATTTCTATACCAAGGATATGCCCGGTTATGTGCCTGCGGACTCCACCAATATCATCCAGATGTTTCATACCATCGAACACGAGTTCGGTCATATCCTTCACCAGACGGTGCTCTACCCCACGGATTACAAGACCATCACCGTAGGATTGTACACCGCCAACTGGAACAATGTCTCCGACGCTCAAGCGCACCAGGACGGATTTGTAACGGCTTATGCCCGGTCGGCCCCCGACGAAGACTTTGTTGAAATGATAGCAACCATGCTGACGCTGGGTAAAGACGGGTTCGACAAACTGGTCAACAGTATCCCGCCGGGTGCCAGCGTGGACGGCATCTCACAGGCGCAGGCCATCAGTAACCTCCGGCAGAAACAGCAAATAGTCGTGGATTATTTCAAGAACACCTGGAGCATTGACTTTTACAGCTTGCAGACGCGGGTGCGGTCGGCGATGGTGAGCTTAATTCAATAATTCAATTTCAATTTTAGATATGAAAAAAAGATTTTTTATATATGCCCTGGTATTGCCGGCCTTTCTTGTTTCCTGCAGGAAGGATAAGACTATCTTCAGCCAATCGCCCGATCAACGGATCAACCAGGTTCTCACGGCTTACCAGGATTCCCTTGTCAACAGCCGGTATGGATGGCGGGGATTTATTTTCCCGAAGGCATTGAATGGGGGCGTCGTCAGCTTTTATTTTGCATTCAACAATACCAACCGCGTGCAGATGTTTTCCGACTTCGATTCAACATCCGCCGTGACGAAACTGGAAAGCAGCTACCGGCTGAAAGCCTTGCAGCAGCCGGTCCTCATTTTCGATACGTATTGTTATGTCAGCGTGCTGGCGGACCCTGACGGCAGTGTCAACGGCGGGACATATGGGAATGGCCTTGGCTCCGACTTCCAGTTCTCTATCGATACGGTGACGGCCGATACGATAAAACTGACCGGCAGCCAGCACAATACCAGGGCCTACCTGGTAAAGGCTGCCAAACAGGATTCCATTGATTTCTACAGCCAGCAATACAGTAACCGGAATTTCGATAAATGGCCTGAATACCTCACCTACTTCAAACGGGTGACTGTCGGGTCGACCACTTATGAAGTACAGGTCAACCGCGCTACCCGCATGGTGACTATCACCTGGATCGACGGGAATGGGGTTACGCACAAAATGGTGACAGGTTATTATTACACGGCCACGGGTGTTCGCTTTACTGTCCCCATCGTCGATGGTTCGCAGACGCTGACGGGATTTGATAATGTTACCTGGAATGCGTTGACGTTGACCAGTACCGTATCGGTCAATGGGACTGTGTATCCCGTCAATGGTGCTGCCCGGCCGTTGTCGCCGGATGCGGGGGCGCCCAACCGGTGGTGGGGTTATCCGCAGGCCCTGGGAAATGCAGGCGGATGGGCTTCGGTGAAGGGTTTTCATTCCAATGGCGTAGATGATGCATTTGGGGTGCAGGCTATCGGGAATTACTATTACCTGGCCTACCAGCCGCAATATCAGCTGACGTCCGGTGTATATGACCTTCTTTTTTTCTACCTCGTCGTCAACAACCAGCTGACCATTAACTATGCGCCGGCCTTCCAGCCTCCCACGATATACTCCGACGGCAGGACGAATTTTTCCATATTAGGCCTGTTGGGGAATATCCCTTCTGCGGATTCTGTAGCCGTCATGAAGTCGGCCTTACAGCTGGGAGAGACCAATGGATACTATTTTGTCCAGCAGGACTCTACTTCCTATGATATGGTGGGCGCGAAGGACGGCAAAACATGGATAAGCTGGTTTTATCATTAAAAAATCTTTGGTTTTCAGCCACCCGTTTCGACTGGTTCGTTGTATTTATTATATAGCCAACCCCTCGATTATTACTAACCTTTTACTTGTTGCTAATGGTGAAACATACCGTACTCGTTGCGTTGGCTATAACCCTGACCGTAGTAAAGGCCTCCAGCCCGCCGAAACAGGAAATACCCGACCTGTCGATTTCGATTGAATTGCGAAATGTATTACTGAGGGATGCGTTGAATAAAATTGGTGATGCTGCACATTTATCCTTTGTATACGTAAGCAATAGAGCGCTGGACGGCAATAAAGTGAGCATTACCGCCCACCGGCAGAAGGTAAAGTTATTGGTCGAGAAATTGTTACGCCCCTATTCCCTGCAGTATACCGTTGTAGACAACCGGATCATCGTCTACCCTAAAAATAATTACATGAAGAACCACGGAAGATAGTTGCACCTGAGATAACCAAAAATAAACTGCATATATGAATCCCATCACCAAAAAGGCATTTTTGTGCCTGCTGCTCATTGCTGGCTGCCAATTGCTGACTGCGCAGGTAGACCCGCATTTTTCTCAATATTACGTATATCCGTCCTGGCTCAATCCCGCGTTGACGGGCGCCTTTGACGGAGAATACCGTGTGTCGGGCATCTACAGGAACCAATGGGGCAATATCAGCAGTCCTTTTTCCACGCAAAGCCTGGCCGGTGAGTTCACCACCAATAAGAACGCGAATTTTGGCGTCAGTCTTCTGAACCAGAAGGCCGGCAATGGGGGGTATAATTATACCACCGCCTATGGCACATACTCTTATACCGGCATCCGGTGGGGCCGTAATGAATACCAGCGCATAGCTATCGGTATCCAGGGCGGGATCATCCGACAGAGCTTTGATCCTTCGAAAATGACCTTTGGGGATCAATGGAATCCCATTACCGGTTACAACGGTCAGACAGGCAGCGGTGATGTATTGACCGTCACCAGCCATACTTCATTTGATGGCGGTATCGGGTTGCTGTATTTCGATGCCGACCCGGGTAAGAAGGCCAATATTTTTGGCGGTGTTTCCGTATCGCATGTCACGAAGCCGTCTGACAAGTTCAGCGGCACGCAGGATGCAACTATCCCTGTCCGGTACCTGGTACACGGCGGGGTGCGACTGTTCATTGACGAAGGTGTGACGGTCACCCCTAACCTGTTATATGTGCATCAGGGCTCGGCAGAAGAAAAGATGGCCGGAGCCGTGGTCTCGCTGAAAGCAAGTGAAGAAACAGACGTCAAGCTGGGGTTGAACTACCGCTTCAACGACGCCATTGCACCTTATGTCGGATATACCTGGCAGAATATGATCATCAGCGCAAGTTATGACGTCAACACTTCGGCGCTGGGCAAGATGGTGCATGGCAGCAATGCCTTTGAAATATCCTTGTCTTTCACTGCCAGAAAAAAGAATAAAACAACTCCTGCTGAGTTCGTCTGCCCGAGATTGTAAACTATTATAGGCAAAACCAATATCCCAGTTGGTATTAAACGTCCAAATGTGGTTGGTGTTCTCACCGACCACAAACCAACTTTCCCGGCGTTATTTTTTTTTTAACATAACCTAACCGATTGATATGATCAAACATACACTTTTTATTACGGGTATACTGGTGCTGGCTATGACTTCGGTAAAAGCCCAGTTTGTCTACGACTATCTGAAGGCTGCCGACAATTACTACAAACAAGCGGACTATTATTCCGCTACACAGTATTATACCAAATATCTCGCTGTCTCGTCTTCCCGGGGCCGGGGAGATTACAATCCCTATGCTGTTGCGGTGAAGGATACAAAAAAGAAGTCCACACCGGCGGATAACCGGCAGACGGTGCTTTATCATCTGGCCGAAAGTTACCGGCTGCTGAACTATACGGCCAGGGCGGCGGAAAATTACAAGGCCGTCCTCAACTTCGATAACAACCAGTTTCCCCTGGCGCGTTACTATTATGCCGTTTGCCTTCGCATGCTGCAGCAGTATGACGAAGCTGAAAGGATCTTTACTCATTTTTTGGAAGTCTATACGGCTGATGATAATTATACGGCTGCATCCCGGAAGGAAGTCGCCAACCTGCGTTTCATCCGGGCTCAGCTGGCCAAAAAAGACCTGAAATTATATACGGTAAAGAAAGAAGAGGCTCCATTCAATACACAGGGAGCGAGCTATGCGCCGGTGTGGACTTCCGATAATAGCCTGTTGTTCACGTCCACTAAACCGGATAGCTCCGCCAACAAAAATCAACTGTTTGTCAATCGCCTTTACAAGGCTGTGTATACGGACAGCGGCGGCGTGGCCGTCACGCTGAGCGACCTGCCTTCGACCGCAGGTCACCAGGGCGTGGTAAGCTTGACCCCGGACGGCAACACGGTTTTTCTCACCCGGTGGACTACATTGAATGGTAAGAAATCCTCCGCCATTTTTATCAGCCATCGCAGCAACGATAGCTGGAGCACTCCGGTGGCTGCCGACAGTTCCGTAAATGTCCCTTCGTACAACGCCCAGCAGCCTTTTGTCATGCCGGACGGGAAGACATTGCTGTTTGCCAGCGACAGGCCAGGCGGCCTGGGTGGTTTTGATCTCTGGAAGGTCGACCTCGACGGCAGCGGTCAACCTGCTGCAAATCCAATTAACCTCGGAGGGACGATCAATACGTCCGATGATGAGGAGGCTCCTTACTATCACCAGCCTTCCGGTAAACTGGTATTCTCTGCCAACGGGCGGACCGGCATGGGGGGCCTTGACTTTTTTTACAGCGAAAATCAAAATGGCTCCTGGACAACGCCGGTAAATTTTGGTTACCCGGTCAACTCTGTGAGGGATGACCTCTATTTCGCCAGCCGCGGCGATGCCAAAAATATCCTGGCGGACGTCCTGATCAGCTCCGATCGCTGGGCCGACTGCTGCCTCGAACTGATCCACCTGAAGAAAGCGCACCCCGTCAAACATGTTGCCGGCGTTGTCATCGATTGCCGGGACAATACCCCGCTGCCTAATGTGAAGCTGAATGTCATGGATACGATCAATCATGTCAGGCTATACGATCGTGTGACCGCGGCAGACGGTACTTATTCCTTCACGCTGGAAGAATATCAGCCTTTGAAGATAGTGGCGGCGGCTAGCATGTATACCTCCGACTCGGTGCACTTTATAGCACCGCCTGACGTCGACGAAGATACGGCCACGGTGGGCATCTGCCTGACGCACTATGTCCCGGCCGTGGGCGAGTCGATGGTCATCGAGAACGTCTATTTCGAATTCGACAAGGCCAAACTGCTGGATTCTTCGGCTGCCTCGCTGGATAATATCGTAAGCATCCTGAAGGAGAATCCACACATGTTCGTCGAGATCAGCGCATATACGGATAATAAAGGGAAGAATGTATACAACCAGCAGCTTTCCCTGCGCCGGGCGAAAAGTGTAGTCGCCTATATCGGGAGCAAGGGCATTGATAAAGACCGGCTTTGGTCAAAGGGATACGGGGCTTCCAAACCCCTGGCGCCTAACACCAACCCGGATGGCAGTGATAACCCGGATGGGCGGCAGCGGAACCGGCGCGTCGAGTTCAAGGTGCTGAAGAACTAAAAATAGTCAACCAACTGGCGCATGAGAAGAATAATCACCGGCCTCATCGTACTGATCTATGTACAGGCAGCTGCACAGCAGCAGCCCCATTATACGCAGTATGTCATGAATCAGTATATCCTCAATCCCGCGTTGACGGGCATCGAGAACTATACGGATATCAAGATCAGTCACCGCCAGCAATGGACGGGACTCGAGGGGGCTCCGGCGACCAGCTACCTGACCATACATACGCCGATTGGAAAACAGGATTACAGGACTACCGCTACCTCTTTCGGGATGGAAGGGTATAATCCCCGCGGCTCGCAATACTGGCAGGATTATGCCGCGGCAAAACCCCACCACGGCGTCGGGTTGCAGCTGTTGGATGACAAGACGGGACCCCTGAATGAGCTGGCGGCCTATGTCACCTATGCCTACCACATCGGCATCAGCGCCCGCACCAGCCTTGCAATGGGATTTGGCGCGGGGATCAAGGAAGTGCGGCTTCAATCCAACCTGCTTCAATTCAATACTCCTGTGGATCCGGCGGTATATGGCAGCGGTATGCTGAATTCCATGCACCCGGACTTTACTACCGGGATATACCTGTATTCGGCGGATTATTTCGCGGGTGTATCTGTTCAGCAGCTGGTCCCTCAGCGGGTTTCTTATGCCAAGAACCAGGTGACCGCCAGTTCAGGGGAGCTGGAGCCGCATCTATTTGCCACTGCGGGTTACCGTTTCCTCGCGGGGGAAGACTTCAATGTGCTGCCTTCGGTGATGGTCAAATATATTCAGCCTTTGCCTGCGCAGGTCGATCTGAATATAAAAATACAGTACCTGAACCTGGCCTGGGCCGGGCTCAGTTACCGGACAATGGACGGATATGCCGCGATGGTTGGATACAATCTTTCGAATACCGTCAATATCGGGTATTCTTATGACTATACGACCAGCAAGCTGAATTCGGTAAGCGGCGGGACCCATGAGATCATGATCGGGTTTATCCTCGGAAATAAATATGGGGATGGGTGTCCGACGAATGTATGGTAAGAAAATTATTTATCGGAATATTTTAAACATAAAAAAACTAACTGTAATGAAAATACGAATCAAGCGGCTGTTCATTGTTGTACTCTGCCTTGGTCTGACGGCTGCAAGTAATTATGCGCTTGCGCAGCCCGCCTTTACAGCCCTGGCAGCCACCGGATATAACCAGGATGTGATCGCGGAGTCGGGCAACGGTGCATTGAGTGCGACCACCTCCCCGGTGGACGGCTCCAACAATGTGCTGTACAGCAAGAATTTTGCCACCGTCAATAACCTGCAGCAGTACTCCTGGGTGCCGATGGGGGGATTGCCGGACAATGGAAAAGTCAGCACCGGGAGATATAATTTTCAGCTGGCGTCTTATAGCGGTAACAATGCCCTGCTGCTTACAGACCTGACGGGATCTGTACCCGGAGCGGTGAAATCGGGTACGCTTACCCTGACGACGCCCACCGTGTTCACCTGGCTCAGCGTGTTGGCCTTTTCCACGGAAGGCAGCTCTACCCTGACGGTTACTTTTAATTTTGCTGACGGCAGTTCGGCCACTTCTCCTAACCAGACCCTGAATGACTGGTACGGCTCCGGTACCGTCGTGATCGGAGGCATGGGACGTACGCCGATGACCTCGCCGACCCTGCCTGGTACGGGGAATGACACCTATAGCTATCAGACCCACGCCTATGGCTGGAATATCATGGTGCCCTGCGCCAGCCAGGGAAAAACGGTCAAGTCTGTTACTTTCAACTACATCGGCGGAGGTAATGGAACCCATCGGGCCCTTGTCCTGGGACTTGCTTCCTACGGCGCCTATACGATTCCCGATTTTACGACGGATATGCTTCCTGCCCGCTGCGGCAATAACAATGGGACCTTATCCGTAACGAACCAGGGCGGCGGCACCAGCCCTTTTAAATATTCCTGGAGTACTACCCCGGTGCAGACCACCAATATCATTGCGGGCCTCAGTGCAGGCGCCTATACCTGTACAGTGACCGACAGCAACGGCTGTACTTTCCCCTTTTCCGGCACCGTGACAAAGGTCGTGGCGGGCACGCTGACTGCTGCCGCCAGCCCTGCCTCCGTCTGCGAAGGAAGCAGCACCACGCTGACCGTCAGTTCCAGCTCTTCCAACCCCAGCCTGTTTACATGGACGCCTAATTCACAGACCGGAAATTCCGTGACAGTGTCGCCAACGGCTACCACCACCTATACGGTGACGGGCAAAGACTTTTATGGTTGTACCTCTTCCACCACGGTAGCGGTGACAGTAAATGCGATTCCGGCTGCCTCTTTCAGCGTCAATCCTCAACCATCGTGTACGAATACGGCGCAGACGGTGACCTTTACCGGCAGCGCCGGCAGCAGCGCCACCTACAACTGGAATAATTTTGCGGGCGCTGTTGTGCAGAGCGGCAGCGGAGCAGGACCTTATATCATCGAGTACGGCCAGCCGGGCACCTACAATGTGCAGCTGGAGGTGACCGATAAAGGTTGTTCTTCCACCTACACCGGGCCGGTAACAGTAGAGGGTACCAGCGTCGTGCCGGTTGTTACTGTCCTGGCGGCGACTTCCCGGTCTGTGACTTTCGGCTGGCAGCCGGTACCTGGCGCAACGGGTTACCAGGTATCAGTGAATGGCGGCCCTTATACAGACCCCAGCTCCGGAGGCACCGGCACGACGCATACTGTCGCCGGTCTTGACCCTCAGCAGACCGTCAACATCAGTGTCATTGCCCGGGGAGGGGCTACCTGCAAGGCCGGCACTGCGGGCACCGGCGTCGGCAAAACCCTGGATGACGCCGTATTCATTCCCAATTCTTTTACACCAAATGGAGACGGTAAGAACGATGTGTTCCGGATCTACAGCACCATGGTGGCAGGCATGGATATGAAAGTGTTCAACCAGTGGGGCCAGCTGGTCTATTCCACGGGCAATTCCGGCGAGGGATGGGATGGTACTTACAGGGGTAAGGTACAGCCTTCGGGGGTGTATATCTACGCAGTCCGGGTAAAACTGACCGATGGAACCGAGTCGGTCCGCAAGGGTTCCATTAACCTGGTGCGGTAAGCTGTCAAGTCATTAATCCGTGTTCGCATGACCAAATACGTGTTGTCTTTCATAGTAATAATGTGTCTAGGTGCCGTTAACAGCGGCGCCTATTCGCAATCTTATGTCCCTGTGCCGGTGAAGGGGTTTAACAACGACGTCATTGCCGAGGCAGGCACCAATGCCGCCGCCGTGACGACAACGGATATCGACGGGACGCAGCATGTTATGTATTCCGCCGCATTTGCCGCTGCCAATGGACTGCCTGCGGGCATCGCGGGCAGCGGCGCCGTCGTATACGGCAATTATACCTGGCAGCTGGCGCCCTATACGGGGAATAACGGACTGTACCTGGCCGCCGACCCTACGGTGACCAAGGCCTCTGCCGGTGGAATGCTGACCCTGTCCGCTCCTGCCACCTATGCCCATATCAGCCTGCTGCTGTTCGGTACGGAAGGTAACAGCACCTATAGCATGGTGCTGAACTTTGCCGATGGCACAACCTATAATCCGGGTACTTTTTTTGTGTACGACTGGTTCACACCGCAGCTTCCGGTTTATTCCGACTACGGCCGGATCGTAAGGCTGGCCGCCCCGCCGTATTCGGCAACCGGGGTAGGGTTGGGCGACCATTCGGCATTTTATAAAGCGGATGTGCTGGTACCTTGCGCCAGCCAGAATACCCCGCTGGTATCCATTACGCTTAACTATTTGTCGGGCAGCGGCGCCAGCGGGCGCATTGTTGCATTGGCCCTTGCGGGAGTACCTTACTCCGCCCCTGTCGTGACCCCAACTGTCACGGATGCCACCTGCAGCAACAGCAATGGCGCCATAACCCTGGCTGTCAGCGGGGGCACCACGGCTCCGTTTACTTTTGCCTGGAACACGACTCCCGTACAACGGACAGCTTCTGCCGGCGGTCTTGCAGCGGGAACCTATACGTGTACGGTATCCGATATCAACAAATGCCCTATAACCTTACAGGGTACGGTAGGGACAGTTCCCCTGGCCGTACTAAGCGCAACTGCCAGCCCGGCCATCATTTGCAACGGAAGTTCGACCTATCTGAAAGCCGTCGCCACAGGACCGGCCGTTACGGGGTATACCTGGAGTCCGGGCACGCTGGCGGGGGATGTGGTCAGCGTATCGCCGACGGCGGGTACGACTTATACGGTTTCGGGCAAGGATGCCAACGGCTGTGCGGTGTCGACTACGGTGGCCATAACGGTGAACGATGCCCCAACGTCTACGTTTGCGGTGTCGCCTGACACGATATGCGAGGGCAGCACGGCTACGCTTCAATACACCGGTAATGGCGGCGCCGGCGCCAGCTATGACTGGAATAGCTTTTCGGGGGGGATATTGCAAAGCGGGAGCGGGTCTGGTCCTTATACGGTGTTGTTCAACACCCCTGGAACGGTAAACCTGCAATTGCAGGTTACGGATCAGGGTTGCCCTTCTGTCATTACTACCCGGCCACTGGTCGTCTCGGGAAAACCAGCTCCTGACTTCAGCACCGACAAGACGGATATTTGTTCAGGGGACGTAGTGGTCATTCGTTATACCGGAACGGCGCCGGCGGCATCCTCGGCGAGCTGGAGCTGGGGTGGGGGTATCGCCCTTTCGGGCAAGGCGATGGGGCCTTATTCGGTGCGGTATAATAATCCCGGGACGATAGAATTATCAATGAAGAACGGCGCCTGTAGGGTCAGCGCGGCGCCTCAAACAATAATGGTGACGCAAAAACCGGTACCGTCCTTTACCGTTGAGCCGGCCAGCGGTTGTGTGCCGCTGGAAGTAAAGATTACGAACCAATCGCAAAATGCGCAGACCGGCACATGGACATTCAGCGACGGCGGCAGCTCCACGGATGTAAACCCCAGCCATCTGTTTACAAAACCCGGATCTTATACGGTGACACTGGATGTCTCCAACGGCGGAAAATGTTTTAGCAGCTTGACGGAGCCCAATATTGTGACTGTCTCTACGCCGGCAGTCGTTGACTTTATATCGACGCCCGACACCAATGTCGAAGTACAGGTAAGGGAGGCCACCTTTGTTTTCACTAATGAATCGTATGGCGCCACTTCCTGGTTCTGGAATTTCGGCGACGGAGGGTCGTCTACGCAGTCCGACCCCAGTCATAAGTACAATATGCCCGGCAATTATACGGTGACCTTATATGGTATCAACGGCGGCTGCACAGACAGCATCAGCCATCAGTATTATAAGGTGATACCCGATAAAAACATCCGTATTCCCAATGCCTTCAGCCCGAATGGAGATGGTATCAACGATACCTGGGAGATTGATGACCTGAAAGAATACCCGGATTGTAAGGTGTCTATATTCAACCGGTGGGGACAGGAATTGTTTCAGAGCACCGGCTACGGAAGGCCCTGGGATGGCACTTATAGTGGAAAACCTGTTCCGTTGGCTACATACTATTACATCATCGCGCTTCCCGGTAAAAAGCCTTATAGTGGCTGGGTAGCCCTATTAAAGTAATGACATATCATGAAAAGAGTTTTATGCGGTTTAGGTTTTGCTTTTTTGATCGTAATTAGTTTTTTGATCGTATTCGGTCCTAAAGAGACCCTGGCGCAGGTCGGTCCGGCTAAAGATAAATGCGGCACGATGTCTCTCCTGGACATCGCCATAAAAAAAGATCCGGGGACGACAGCAAGGCTTGTCGCGCAGGAGGCTCAATTGCAACAGCGGCTGGCAGCCCATAAACTGCAGGTGGAAGGCTCATCGGCGGGCGATACCCTATTGATCCCCGTTGTTTTTCATATCGTGCTGATCGATACATCCCTGGTGACTGACGCACAGATCCGGGAGCAAGTGGATATATTGAACAAGGATTATGCGGGTTTGAACAGCGATTCGGTAAAGATACCGTCCTGGTTCAAGGCTTTGTTCGGCCATTCCACCATCCGGTTCGCCCTCGCCAAACGTACTCCGGACAATCAGCCTACGAAAGGTATTGTCCGGCGTCCCACCGCCAGCGCCTCTTTTTCTATCAACAACGATGCGGTGAAGGCCTTTTCGGCCGGAGGCGACGACCCCTGGAATACCAGCAATTATTTGAACGTTTGGTTATGTCCTTTGTCGGGCGGCCTGCTGGGCTATTCTACCATACCGGCTGTGACGTCGATGGTCCCGGGTGTGGTAGTAGACTACAGAAGCATTCCCGGAGGCAGCTATACCCAATACAACGCCGGCAAGACGATGACCCATGAGATCGGGCATTTCTTCAACCTGTACCACATCTGGGGAGATGACTTCGGCGCCTGTACCGGTACTGACTATGTAGACGATACGCCCAACCAGGGAAACAACAGTTCCGGTTCGCCGGCAGGGGTGGTTACGGATGCCTGCAGCCCGGTGTCGCCGGGCATCCTATATGAAGACTATATGGATTATACGAATGATGATGCCATGGAGATGTTCACGCTGCAGCAGGTGGCAAGAATGGAAGCCGCGGCGAAGCTGTTTCGCGCTTCACTGCTCACTTCTTCCGGCGCAACGGCCCTGGCCATCGAAAAGGATGATGCGGTCATGCGCGCCATCGACAGCCCGGGATCGCGGTTGTGTACGGCCAGCTTTCAGCCTGCTGTCACTATTGCCAACAAGGGGCTCGACAACCTGACGAAGCTGACCATTAGTGCGCAGTTGGATGGCTATATACCGGTGACTGTTTCCTGGCGGGGGAATGTCGCTTTCCAGGATAGTTTTGCCCTGACCTTGCCCACCCTGACTGCAGCACCCGGAAACCATTTGCTGACGGTGTATTCCAGCAGTCCTAACGGGGTAAACGACGGGGCTCCCTATAATGACACCCTGCGTCTGAATCTAACTTACAATGAAGCGGTCGGTACGCCGCTGACGGAAAGTTTTGAAGGCGACGGGTATCCTCCGGCGGGCTGGGACCTGGTCAATGAGGATAAGGGGAGCACCTGGGAAAAGGTAAGCGGTGTTGCGCATACGGGTATGAGCTCCATTGTTATCCGAAATTTCGATGATGTCAACACCGGTACAAGGGATTACCTGCGCCTGCCGCAATTGATATTGGGCAAGGCGGACTCCGCCTTCGTGACTTTTGCGGTGGCAGCCGGCGAGGCAGCCGTGTCCGGTGTCCAGTTTGGTTTGGATACGCTGGAAGTATTGGCCAGCACTGATTGCGGGGTCAACTACACCAGCCTGTATAAGAACTGGGGGAGTTTCCTTACTACGACGGATCGAACCTTTACCGGCGCCTATCTGCCCCTGGACGGCGAATGGCGGAAGGACTCGGTCGATATCAGTCCTTTTATTGGTCAGGGGCCCATTCTACTGGCTTTTCGCAATACCAACGGTCATGTGAATAATATTTACCTGGACGATATCAATGTTTACAGCAAGACGGTTAACCCCAACCTGAAGCGGCTGGGGATATTGGTTACGCCTAATCCGACCCATGGCCCGGTCAACATCGAATTCTATCCGGCTCCGGTCGGGTTGAAGGGCATAAGCGTTTATACGATGGCAGGCAGCCTGGTAAAGCAGATGCGGGGGAGCGCCGGAAGGAATTATACTGTTGACCTGGGTAATATGTCGGCAGGCGTTTATATTCTGAAGGTAATGCTGGCGGATAGAGTAGAAGTGGTAAGGATATTAAAGGAGTAGTTTATCTTTAGGTACTAATGAAGGTACCTAAAGTCCTATTCTTATTGCTGGCCTTGCTGGTCTGGGGATCTCCCCAGTTCGGTCATCCTGATCCTCCTGTGGACCGGGTCATCTCCCTCTACCGGCAGGCCGACTACCGGTTTCGGCTGACTAATGACAGTCCTGCTCCCGATAGCGCGGCTCTGGCGGGCTTTGAGGAAGTTATCCGGCTGATGCCAACGGTACCCGACTTTAAAGAAAAGGACACGATATATGCCTTCTCCTGGTTGAAAAAGGGTATTCTGCTCGATGCCGCCTCGAACTATCCCCGGGCCATAACTGCTTATCGCAGGATGCTGGACATCCACCGGCAGGAGGACTCCCTCAGCTTTGTAGCAAATGTCTATGCAGGAGCTGCTTACTACAATCTGAATAATTTTGATTCCGCTAACTATTTCCTGCAAAAAGCGGATGGGATGGCCCTGGTCTATCGCACCTGGGATGGCCAGGTACGTCTATACAACTCATTGGGGGTCCTGTATTACGACAACGGCAATTACCAGCAGGGCATCAACTACTTTAACCAGGCGCTCAGGCTGTTTGAAGGAAGACGGCCTTTTGACACGATCCCTGCCGTCAATCTTCAAACGAATATCGCCACTTCTTTTTACAAGCTGGGTCTTTACAAGGAGGCGCTGGCCTTGTACAAGAAAATATTGGCTTATCACCTTTCTACCAATTTTATCTATCTCAACATGGGGCGGACCTATGCCGCCCTGGAACAATACCCCGAGGCGCTGGCCTGCTTCAGGCGGGCAGACAATGTCAAAGTTCCCGCCGCGTTGAATGAAATGGGGTATACGCAATTGCAGCTGCACCGGCCTGATTCCTGCGCCTGGTTCCTGGACAGGTTGCAAACGCGGGCGAAGGGCAATCTTAGTACGGTCAATCCATTGGATATAGGCGTCAACCAACTTTATCGCGCCGACTGGCTGACGGACCAGCATCAATACCGGGATGCCCTGGCTTCTTTGCAACAGGCTATCCTTATTTTTTCCAGGGGGGGCAGGAATACGGATATCTTCTTTAATCCGACCAACTTTACGGGTTCGTTTGCTTACTTCCTGCTTTTCGATGCTCTATTCAAAAAGGCCCGGGTGTTGGAGCTGTTGTATAAAAACGATTCTAAAGAAACCTGGCTGTCGGCCTCTTACCAGGCTTATACGGCGGCCTTGTCGCTGCTGCGGTATATTGAGAAAAGTTATGACACGGATGACGCCAAGCTGTTCCTGAAGAAGAAAAGCGCCGGGGTATACGACGGCGCCCTGGCCGTTTGTCTGCAGCTGCACAAATTACATCCGGACAGCGCCTTCCTGGAACAGGCTTTCCTGATCAGCGAAAAAAGCAAGGCGACCATTATCTTCGCCAACCTCCAGGAAAATGCATTTACAATGGGGCTTTCCGGAACAGACAACCAGGCGCTGAAAGAAATGCGCAATATCAAGTACAATATTGCCCGGCTGAACGTACAAGCGGAAGAGACGAATGACCCTGCGACGATGGAAGCCATCGCCCGGCAAAGGACGGATTATGAGATAGCCCTGGCGAGACTACAAAAACAGCTGGAGCGGAACAGCGCCTATTACAAGCTAAAATATGACGATGCAGGACCGGGTTTAAAAGAATTGCAGCAGCAGCTTAACGATGACCAGGCCCTGGTTAGTTTTTACGCAGCCGAGGGTACCCTGTTTACTTTTGTGCTGACCCATCGATCCATCACCTATAGCAGCAATGACTCCATCGCCGGGCTGCAACGGGACGCGGAAAGCTGGGTGAATATGTTGAAAGTGACGGACAATGGCAGGAAATTCAAGGCGGGTATGGTGAGTGACAGGCTCTATCAGCGGCTGGTAAAGCCCATACAGGAAACCGCGCCGGCACAGACCGAATGGATCATCGTTCCGGACGGCTTTTTATATTATCTCCCTTTTGAATCGTTGCCCGGTGGCAGCGGGGAGGACTTTCTATTGCGGAGGACAACTATCAGCTACCGGTTGTCCAGCCGGTTACTGGCTGCACCGGAAGATAAAGCTGCGGGAGGCAGGGAGGTATTGTCTTTTGCGCCTTTTGCGGAAGAAGCTGTTGCTAATTTTCCGCGCCTTGCCGCTTCCCGGGACGAAATAGCCGGTCTGCCCGGCGCCCAATACATCGATACCAGCGCCACCAAGAGCAATTTCCTAAAAGCCGCCAACCTCTATCCCGTTATCCACCTGGCTACGCATGCTATATCCTCGCTGACCAGCGCGGCCGGCTCATTTATCGCATTTTATCCGGAAAAGGCCCGGTCCGATGAAAACAATCTATACCTGGAAGAACTGTATGGCCTCAACCTCGGCGCCACCCGGCTGGTCATTATCAGCGCCTGCGAGACTGGTCAGGGCGAGCTCGCCGGAAAAGAAGGTGTGATCAGCCTTTCCCGGGCCTTTGCCTATGCCGGTTGCGCAAGCACCATCAATAGTCTCTGGAAGGCCGATGATAAAGCAACTGCCTATATCCTTAAGCGATTGTATGTCTATCTGAAAAAGGGGTATACAAAAGCAAAGGCCCTGCAGCAGGCAAAGCTGGATTACCTGTCAGGTGACGCTATTAATAAAAGTCCTTCTTATTGGGCACACCTGGTGCTGATGGGAGATGAATCGGCTTTATATGTGTCAACCGGCTGGTGGAAATGGGGGCTGGTGGGGTTGGGGTTGGCGGGTGTTGCCGTTGTTTTAGTGAGGAGGAGGAAAGGAAAAAAGTCGGCGATTTTTAAAGGCTAGAAATTTTTTTGAAGCAAGTTTTTTCAGGGTACGCCGACTTTTTATACGGGTTCGGGTTTTCATGGGTTGGATGGGTGTTTCATGGATTTGGGTGGCTTTTTCAGGGGAATGGATGGGTTTTTCAGGGGATTGGATAGGGTACGGATTTTTAACGGGGCAAGCTTTCGAGGTTCTATATATATTAGTACAGGAAGCGGAGTAAAACGTAACCGGGATTCCATTATTTATTTTCTTTATATTGTACCAAACGAAGGTCCGTAAAGGACATTTTTTCGACTTTATCATGGTACAGATGGTCTTTATTGGCCTTGATCTTTTCCAGTATAGGCATGGCTTCATTCACCTTGTTCTTGGCCAGCCAGCTGATAGCCAGGTAATATTCTGCTTCGTCCTCGAAATAGTCTCCGCCGGAGTGGGAATTTGAAGCTATTACCTGCTCGAAATGGCCTATTGCATCATCGAATTTTTTCAACTCCAGGTCGGCTATGCCTGACAGGAAATCGGTTTTATTGTTCCGGTCCTTTCCGGTGGAAAAAAGCGAGAGAACGGCTGTCCAGTTTTTTCCCGCATAAGCCCGTTCCATGGCATCCTGCGTTGCGGCACCCCTGCTGGTATTCAGCTCGTAAGCGTTGTAATATTCGCTGTAAAGGCTCGATGAGCTGAGCGTGACGTATTTAAAGATACACGCGCCTCCGGCTATCAGCACGGCGCATGCCGCTACCCGCATCATATTGCGATAGAGATGGCGGACCCTGCCGCCGGCTGGAATTGTTGCAGCATGCTGTTCATATGTCACAGCCTGATCTTTCTGCACTTCCCACTGTTTTCTCACAGCCGCCACTTGCTCCCGCAAGCCTGCATCCTGCACGGCATCCACGGCCAGCTGCAGATACAACCATTCCCTGGCGGTCGCTTCGTCTTCGGCGATGAGGCGCTGCATTTCTATATAAGCTGAGGACGCGACCTGGTCCGGTGCAGTCGCAAAGCTCTCGTCCAGGTGGTCGATCAGGGCATTGGTGTTTTGAAGTGGCATAGCCTGTTTATTTAATTAGTGCGTTAAGCTGCTCGGCAATCACCGGGTTAGCTTTGATCATACCGGTCAATTGTTGCAGGCATTTGTATTTTTTATTTCTTACCACCTGCTCATTCTCATAAGGCAGGTGAGCCGTTATTTCTTTCATCGATAAGTTCTCATAGTAGAACAGGAGCAAGAGCTTCTGGCAGGGCTCACCCAGCTGCGATAACAGGTCGCGCAGCTGTTGTTTTTGTTCGAGATCGCCAATCTGGTGGCTGACATCCTGTTCCTGCTGGTCCCGGGTGGATTCGAATTGTTTTTCCCGGAAACCGGCGCGTTCTTTTTTCTTCAGCTCGTTGAACCAGACGTGTTTGGCCACAGAAACCAGGAAAGTTTTGACACTCGCTTCCTGCCGGTATTTTCCTTTTTTGACACTGTCAATAAAGGCCACCACCGTTTCCTGAGACATCGTCTGCGTCCTGCTCATTGCCGCCATAACTCATAATAAAAGAACGGGTAGCCTCGGAATAATGCTGATAAAGGAAGAGAATAGCCGGATTCAGGTCCTTTCCGCTACTAATGGCCGAGATCAGTTCGGCATCGGTATATTTTTCCGCGACTTTCATAAATTAGTAGGTTCTGAAAAAGGGAATGTAACCTGGGTGGATAAAAATTTTGTCAGTTTGATAATGGTTTATACCTATATAAAACGCAATAAACGACAGGGAATTGTATACCATAGGGTTACACCTTAGTTTGGCCGCCCTGGTCAAGCAGTGGCCTATTTAAGTATTTGATAATTAGCATACTAATCAGGACCTGGCGAGCGATCAGAGCCTTGCGAGCGATCAAGGCCTGGCGATCCAGCGCTGAAAGAATTCATAGGTCCTGAGCATCTGGTCCATCCGCTGGCGATTGTCCCCGCTTCGGGTAATCTCGTGCGTGGCCCCCGGGTGGCGTACATATTCCACCGGCCGGCCCAGTACTTTAAGGCTGCGATATAACATCTCTCCCTGGACAAACCCTGTACGACGATCGTTCTCGCCATGAAAAATAATCAGCGGTGTGGTGATATCCGAGACATAGGTAATAGGCGATTCACGTTGCAAAATTTCTTTTGCTGCGGGCTCCCAGGGATAACCGCCGAAATAATTGGGTACCAGCCGCCATGCATTGCCTTCGCCGAAGAAGGTCGCCAGGTCGTATACGCCACGCTGTGCACAGGCGGCTTTGAACCGGTGGTCATGACCTACGATCCAGGCCACTAAATATCCGGCATAGGATCCGCCGCTAACGACCAGCTTCGACGTATCCGCCCAGCCTTCCGCCACCGCCTTGTCCAGGGCTGTAAGGACATCACTGGTCGGACCAGTGCCCCAATTCTCTACATTGGCGCGCAGGAAATCCAATCCATATCCTCCGGAGCCGCGGGGGTTGCAGTATATGACTCCATAACCCCGGCTGGAGAAGAACTGGAATTCGTGCCACATGGAAGCTTCACCCGGTCCCCACATCGCGGATGGCCCTCCATGGATGTCGAGTAACAGGGGATACTTCTGGCCGGGTGTGTAATTGGCCGGTTTCATCACCCAGTATTCGATCGTTTCGCCAATATTGTTTTTAAACTCGTGTTTTTCCGGCAGGCTCAGTTTTTTGGTGGTTAACCAATCGGTATTGAGGCTGCTGATCCGCCGTGCTCCCTGCAAACCGGCATTGGCGCCACCAGCATTGGCGCCACCTGTATTGGCGCCGTATAGTTCGGAAGGGTCGGCTACTTCTGTCCGGGAGAAGACCAGGTGGCTGCCGCGCAGATCAAAACTGCCTATGCCGCTGTTGTAGTCGGATAATTGTTCGAGTTTGTTGGTTGCTTTTGCTACCCGGTACAAGGGAACACCACCGTTGGATTGGGCAGTGAAATAAAGGTATTGTTCGTCGGCACTCCAAACGTAATTACTGGTGTTGCGGTCGATGGGTACGATAGTTCGGGAGGACAGGGTGGCGAAGTCCACGATGGCCAGCTGTGGAACCGATACGAATGAGGTCGGTCCGAATTGAAAAGCCAGCCATTTGCCGGAGGGTGAAAGGCGGGCATTGTTGTAGACCTTTCCTTTCTCTCCCAGCAATAAACGCAGGTGCTGTCCATCCCGGTCGGCGATGTAGAGCTGGCTTTCGAGCACGCGGTCGGGGTGTTCGCTGGAATCGATCTCCGCACTAATCAGCAGATGACTACCGTCGGGCGTATAGTCTACATTGTTGTAAGAATAAAACCCGGAGGTGACGGCGGCGGGGGTTGAACCTGCCTGTAGGGATTGCACAAACCACTGCCCGAAGGCCAGCTCTGTGCTGACTTCCATCTCATCCTGAAAACTAAGCTTGGTGACGACCTTTGCCTTTTTGTCCGTTACGTTGTTGTCGAGCCAGGCTCTTATCTCATCGGGGCCGCCGTCCGGATCGGCCTTAGCCGTTGAAGGATGCAGCGAAGTTTTGTTGTCGATACCGGGTTTTTCAAAAGGCCAGGCGGGTAGGTTATGGTGGGGGTTCAAAAGGGAATCTTTGATCAGCTCCTTCAAGCTTATCCGGGATGCGAATAGAATTTCCTTGCCGTCGGGGGACCATTTTGGTGAGGAGACGCCATACCGGGAATGGGTAAACTGTATGGGTTCACCACCATCGAAAGAAAGCAGGAATATCTGGGACTTGCCTTCTACCGGCCGGACAAAGGCCAACTGCCGCCCGTCGGGGCTCCAGGCGGGCTGAGTCGCATTGTCTTTGATGGTTAATTGCCGGGGAACTGCAGATCCATCGGCAGGCACCAGGTAGATTTGTGTTAGGTATTTGAAATCCCATTTTGACGCTTTAGGGTCGGTGTCCGGTTCGATGCTGGTGACGGTATAAGCAGCCTGGGCGCCGTCTTTACTCAGCTTTATCTCACCGACTGACTTTATTTTCAGCAGGTCTGTAACTTTGATGGGCTCTTTCGCGGACTGGGCGTGGGATGGTGAGGCGGCTAGCAGGATGAGGCAAAAAAGGATAGATCTTGTCATGCGTTGGATTTGATGCCCCAACCTACAAAAAATTCCTCAGAAAGCAATTTTGCTGAATGGCACCTCCGCCTTTTTATCGACCAATACGACCGGCACACCCAGTATTCCATTCAGTGTATGATAGGGGCCGAAGTTCTTTTTCAGGTGCGCGCTGAGCCCGACGTGTGAGGTGGGATGGAAGTAGACGACCGGACCGGATGCTTTCCCACAGTCTGGTATGGCTAACGTTGAGCTGTAGGGGATAGGCATGCCGGATAGTAAAACTGTCTGAAAGGGTAGGGGCGACAGAAAAGTTTTCGGTGATCAGCGGAATGTATAAACTGACGCTGGTCCAGCTAAGAGTGATAAGCTTGTTATTAGACGTTTTGGCCAGCATCTCCGATTGCTAACTCTTTATCCAGCCCCCACTGCTGCAAGATAGCATTGGTGAAAACCTTACGGGTGTCGTTGTCGAGTAGTTTGTTTCGGGCTGTTATCCAGGCATCGGCGTTTGCCCCATACATATTTTTTATCCGGTTGAAGTCCAGTTCGTTTACCTTACCCCAATGAAAGGTAAAGGGAATGCCTTCCTCTTCGAGCTTTTTCCAAACGGCGGTATAGAAGGCGTAGGTCTCATCCGAGAAAGTGGCGTCCAGCTCCAGGATACAGGTGTAGTCGAATCGTGTAAAGGCCAGGGTAGCATTCGATTTTTTTATGAAACGATAAGCGAATAATCCGGCGAACGGTCCATTCGTCTTGTTGAGAGCCAGCAGCAGGTCGGTCACCTTAGTTATCTGTCCGATAGGGATGCCGATGGCTGCGCTGAGCAGCTTACCGTGCAGCGTCGTATTATCAAATATCTCGCTCAATATGCCGAATTGTTTGGTAAAGGGGGTCAGTGCGCCGGCAAGCAGCTTATTTACGAGGGGAGGAACCAGGGCGGGTAAAGCCTGGGTCAGCCGACCGATGAAACAAGGCGCGTCGTCACCCGGTCCGAGGCCGCTGGCATTGCGTTCGGGCGGCTTGTATCCTGCCCGATAGGGCCTTTTGTACATGGTGATCACATAAGCCCCGTTGTCAAGGTCATAGGGGTTGATCTGAACGGAAAAATGATAGGGCCGCTCATTACCGCAAGGCAGTTGTTGGGCGGTGTTGAAGTCCAGCGTTTGCATCAGCTGTTTTAAGCTGTCGTCGTAGGGCATACGCGACATATAGGCTTCCAACAGGAATATCTCCTCTGTCTCTATCATCACGCCATGGATAATGCCAAAACTGCCGAAGCTGACCAGGGCGGAATGGAAGAGGTCGTCGTCCTGTACGAGCTCCGTTTGAAGGTTCTTTATAAAGTTGGCGGACACCACGGGGTTAGATGCCTTTTCCAACCATATATGCCGGGTTGGGCTGACGATGATATGCAGTCCTACTACAAAGTCCTGTACGGCTCCCACGTCGAAAGCCGATCCGTGTGCGCCCGTAGCCGTTACCCCTGCAATTGTTTGCCCGTTGCTGGCGCCGGAGGTCTTCAAAGACAGGTTGCGGATCTGCAGGAATTTGCTGATCTCCCAAACGCCATTGCCGCATTGGGCTAAGAAAAGTTTTTTGACATCACCCTTGTAGGCGGGATTGACACTTTGCTGGGATATCCCGAACATCATGTTGAGTGGTTTAGTGTCCAGCATAATACCCGCATCGGCGGTGGCTATTTTGGTCCAGGACCAGCCGGAGCCCAGGGCCCGCAGCGGGACTTTATTGGTGATGGCTTCGCCGATGAGCTGCTGCAACCCTTTGGTAGTATCGATATAAGCATCCAACGGGCCGAGCTGGGAATCATTCCCCAGTTCGTACAGGTCTTTTATTTGCTGTGTAAAGGTCTCATGCCTGTTTTGCCAGGTATTGAAACCTGTTTTAATTATTTTCATGGTGCGCTGTTTATCGTTAGAGATGGCCGGTTACCTGGCAGGGTTTGCTGCACTTCCACTCGATCTTCATCGGGCACCAGATGCCCAGGGTAATCACCGTGATGAGGGAGTAACCGAAATTGTTTTTTACCTGGACAAGGGCGACCCCGTTGACATTCAGGGAGTCGCAGATAGGTGTTGCAATCTCCTTGGGGTTCTGGACGAGGCCCCAGAAAAAAGAATGCGCAGTGACCGAATTGAATTCGGCGCCAGGCTGCGCATGGGTAGCTATTCGATAGCTGTAACAGCTGTTGAGTAAGAGCAGGCTTGAGACCAGCGGGAGCCAGACGCGCAAGCGGCTCAAAAAGGGGGAGTATTGCATATATAAATGGGATTACTTAAATATAGAAGTAATTTTAAATATATGCAATCACCTAAAAGTGGTATTATTTGCCTAAAAAGTCTCTCAGACTGCCGGCGTTGAATTGTTTTGTGAACTGATTATCCAGTTCTGCTGCTTTAGAGTCATCGGGATCATATCTCCAGCATACCAGGAAAAACTGCGGTGTCTCGCTGCTGAGATTGGGATTAATAAAAGCAGAGTTCAAATGCACCAGCATGCGGGCATTGGGGTTGGTTTCTTCAAATCCCTGGAAATCGGCGGCTTCGCCGGTGACAAATGCTGCCTTGTTGAGTTCGGTCGCAGGCCCGTGCAGCAGGCTGTCCATGAGGTGCAGGGTACTATCGAGACTGCCTGTATGTTTTTCGATGCTGGCTTTCAGGTAGTCTTCATCGCTCAGGTAGTTTTTCAAAAAGATCCGCATTCTAACTTCCCGTTCGGCACCGGACCAGGTATTGTTGATCTCGTCGATGGCGCTGCTTTTCTCGGCTTCCTGGGCGGCCGTGCTACGGACGGGGCTCTGCTTTTTTATCCGGTCGATCAGGTGATTTTTAGTAGCGGTAAGCTCGGCGCCGGCTTCCTGTAAATATTCTTTGCGGGTGACAGCGGTATAAGGAAGACGGGTATTGTCGGCGGCCACCAGCCAGAATTTCAGGCGAACGCTGACGATTGCACCCGCGGCAGCAGGTGTATATTCAAAGTAAGGGCAATTGGTTGTAGTAGAGGTGGATGGTTTCACGCTCAGGAACCCGTGTCCGTTAACCGGTACAGATTGTAACATCGGGCTGATATCGTTGGCCATAATCAGCAGGTCGGCCGTAGGGCGGGTCGCTTCGCCGGATCCGCTGTTGTCATAGAAACTGCAGGATAAGCCAAAACGTGTTAGTGAGGCCGTGCCCGATTTTTCCGGGAAATATTCTCCATGCCATACGGGGCTATATTGTTCCAGTGAAAGAGCAGAGTCCTGGAGAAAACCGGCCAGGGTTTCTGTCGTGGTTTTCATTTTGTCCAGGGTGCTACGGGAGATATGACCGTTGATGCGATCGTGCTGTTTTTCCCATTGTTGGTTTTTGGGTGGTTTGGTTGTAGCGGGCAATACGAAGATCAGGGATAACAGGGCGTAAAGAGTGTTCATGTTTCTTGCTTTCTTTAGGGTTTGAGATTGACCATAGGATGGATGATGGTTCGGACCTAATGTTGCAAGATTTTTCGGGGGATATACGGATGCGCGTGGGAGCGGTTAATACGGCTGTCAGGGCAAGAGGTTTGCCAAAAATGTAAATGGATGATCAGCAATTATTTGGGACGGATATTGTTTCGGCAGTGTTCCCATTTCGGGAGAAATTAACCGTTTGTTTCCCGTAATTTTGCGGTTGATGCCTGCAAAAAAAGCTGATATTCCGGAATATGAACTCGACAATTTCCGGCCTGTTCATCGCCTGGAACAGGCAGCCTCTTCCTTTGGCTATAACAAACAGCAGGGACCGGGCTGCGTTGGATAAATTTTTTTCAGGACATGGTCTCCTGGATCACCTGGTCATCGCCACTGGCGGTGCTAAAGGCCTGGGAGACTTTTCGGGATTGTCATTAGGTGTTTTGGAGGAGGGGTTTGCCGAAAAATTCTGGCCCCAGCTGGAGACATTACAAGCTGCGCTGTCTTTCATCAATGCAGGAGGGAGTGTTACGCTTATCACGGGTATCGCCTCTGTTTCGAAACGACCGGGCCAGTCCGGCCTCGCTGCTATCAATGGCGCGCTGGAGCTGATGGTGCCTGTTCTTGCACAGGAATTGAAGCCTATCCGGATCAATGCTGTTTCGCCTGGACTTGTCGATACTCCGTGGTGGGATTTTCTGCCGGCGGAAACAAAGCCGGCCGCTTTTGCGCAGTTTTCTGCCGGCATTCCCGCAGGCCGCCCCGCACAGCCGGAAGAGATTGCTGATGTCATCGCGTTTTTGGCCGGCAATGCGTATATGACGGGAAAGGTTGTTGGTTGTGATGGGGGAATTTCCTGAGCAGTTCATCGTCAAAAAAGGCAGTTCGTGACATAAATCCCCGAATTAGGTGTTTTAATAATGCTCAGGTTGTGGTTTCTTTGTATTCTTGTTCCGGAATTATCTAAAATTCAAAGTATGAGTGTAGTAAAGAGAGCCAGACCTGTCAGCCCCCAAAGCTATTTATTTTTGGGAGTTCGAATGGTCATCCATATTCCCGGCGAACGGACGGATAACCTGCTTTCCCTGATAGAGGGATTTATGCCACCGGGCGGAGATAATGGGCTGCATGTACACTTGTACGAGGACGAGTCTATGTATCTCATCTCCGGCGAGCTGGAAGTGACGATCGGCAATTTGCAATTTACGATGAGGCCTGGTGAGAGTTATTTTGCACCGCGTAATATGCCCCACCGTATTCGCAATGTCGGGGCAACAGAAGCCAGGACCTTACTCATCGATACACCGGGTACTTTCACCGGTTTTATCCGCCAGGCCGGTACCCTGCTGACGGGACCGGAGATACCTCAGCTGCCGCCACCGACGGCACAGGAGATGTCGGACCTGCAGCTGCTCTCTGAACAGTTTGGCTCCCATATCCTGGTACCGCCTTTCCGGGAAGGCACGGCGGAGTATAAGGGAAAGCCGCCTATTTACAAGCGGCCGGTATACAAACGGGAGCAGGAAACGTATATGTTTTTCGGCGTTCCAACGGTTATCCACCTGGCAGGGATTGAGACGGGCAACGAATTCTCCCTGCTCGAAAGTTTTATGGCGGCCGGCTGTGACAGTGGTTTGCATGCCCACGCCAATGAAGATGAGTGTATTTATCTGCTTTCCGGCGAGCTGGAGATGACCATCGGCGATAGATCCTTCCCTCTTAAAGCCGGGAGCAGCTGTTTCGTACCCCGCAATGCGCCTCATCGTTTGCGTAATAAAAAGACAAAGACTGCCCGGACCATGCACCTGAATACGCCGGCAACCCTGGATCCTTTTATCAGGCTGGCGGGCATCCGCATTAAGAGCCCGGGCGAGGTGGTATCCGCTTACCCTTCACCGGCTCAGATCGGACCGATATTACTATTGAGTGAGGAATATGACTTTCATATGTTGATACCACCGGGTATGTAAGGGGGCTTTTATGCAGGATATCGTATATTCATAGGCAAAAGCTAAAAAGACCATATGAATCCCTGCCGGTACCTTCCTTTCTTTTCCCTGATCCTGCTTATTGCATGCCATTCAGAGGCCGTGAAGCCAACAAAATATACCTCCTGGTCCGTCTATGGCGGTAGTAAAGACAATATCCACTACTCTGCGCTGAGACAGGTAGATACCGCCAATGTCACCCGGCTGCGGCCGGTGTGGGAATACCATACGCGGGATGGGGATAGCATCTCCCAGATACAGGTCAACAGCATCATTGTGGACAGTATCCTGTATGGGGTAACGCCGAAGCTCAAGGTTTTTGCGTTGAATGCAGCTACGGGTGTGCAAAAATGGGTATTTGATCCGGCCAGGCCCATAAATGGGGATACGCCAAAAATAGCGATCAATGCCTGCCGGGGATTGGCTTATTACAACGGCGGGTCCACCGATCAGCGACTATTCTACTCTGCGAACGGCGCCCTGTATTGCATCGATGCGCTGGCGGGTAACCCGGTTATCGCCTTTGGCGAAGGCGGAAAGATCGATCTGCACAATGACCTGGGGCGCGACGTCAGGGACCTTTATGTCGCCGGCACTACTCCGGGCATCATCTATAAAGACATGATCATCGTAGGTGTCCGGGTAGCGGAAGAAGCTGCGGCGGCCCCGGGTCATATCCGGGCATATGATGTACACACGGGCAAGCTCCGGTGGATATTTCATACCATACCTTATCCCGGCGAGACGGGTTACGATACCTGGGAAGACAAGGAAGCGTACAAACACATCGGCGGGGCGAATAGCTGGTCGGGATTCAGCCTGGATGAAGACGACGGTATTTTATTTGCCCCCGCTGGTTCGGCCAGTTTTGATTTCTATGGGGGCAAACGCCTGGGGAATGCTCTCTTCGCCAATTGCATACTGGCGTTGGATGCAGCTACGGGCAAGCGCATCTGGCATTTTCAAACGGTACATCATGACGTCTGGGATCGTGATCCGCCAACCCCACCCATTCCGGTGACGATAAAAAAAGACGGTAAGACAATACCCGCCGTGGTTCAAACGACGAAGACAGGATTCATTTTCCTATTGGACCGGAAGACCGGCCTGCCGTTGTATCCGGTGGAGGAAAGGCCCGTACCTACCGGCGGCGCCCTGCCGGGAGAAAAACTTTCCCCTACGCAGCCCTATTCCATAGGTTTGCCTGTCTTTGCAAGACAATCGCTGTCGGAAGCGGATGTCAATACGCTGGTGCCGGATAGCTCTTCCCGGGATATTAAAAAGCGGCTGGCGGGGTATAAGACCGGGAGTTTGTTTACGCCGCCCTCAAAAGAGGGGACGGTCATCTTCCCCGGATTTGATGGAGCCGCCGAGTGGGGTGGGCCCGCGTTTGATCCGCAGACGGGTCTGTTGTATGTCAACGCCAACGAGATGCCCTGGATACTGACGATGATCAATGCGGTTGCCCCGCCGAAAGCGAATAACACCACTACGGTCGGCCAGGCGGGGAAGGCTCTTTATGCCGCCAACTGTATGGTCTGTCATGGACCGGGCCGGAAGGGCGGGGGCAATTTCCCTTCGCTGCTCGGGGCAAGCAAAAAATATACGACGGATCAGTTTATTACTCTTATATCTTCGGGCCGGCGAATGATGCCGGCTTTCAAACAGCTCAGCCAGGGAGAAAAAAAGGCGCTGACCGCCTTTATCCTGGAGCAAACCGCGGAACAGAAAAAAACATTCGTGAATACGCCACGGGCGCCGGAGGACCCTTATTACCGGTTACCCTACGGCGCTACCGGCTATAATAAATTCCTGACCAGGGAAGGATATCCGGCTGTTGCGCCACCCTGGGGAACACTCACCGCCATCGATCTCAACCGGGGAACCATTGCCTGGCGCGATACCCTGGGCGACTATCCGGAATTTAAGGCTAAGGGTATACATACCGGAACGGAAAACTATGGCGGCCCTGTCGTAACGGCCGGCGGTTTGCTCTTTATTGCCGCCACCAGCGATGCGAAGATCAGGGCCTTTAATAAAAGGACGGGTCAATTGCTCTGGGAAGCGGGTCTGCCGGCAGCGGGTTTTGCGACGCCTTCTGTATACGAAGTAGAGGGAAGACAATATATTGTCATCGCCTGTGGGGGAGGGAAGCTGCATAAGAGATCGGGCGATTCTTATATGGCGTTTGCCCTCCCGGAAAAGTGAGTGGCCTGCTATTTTTCTGCCTGTGATAAAGTTGGTAATTTTAAATCAAATATTATAAGCGATGAATTTCATGAATTACCTTAAAATGGCCACTGGCAGCCTGTTGATGTCTTGTTTGTTCACAGCCTGTAACGATGCCCCCAAACAGGAATCCACGGCGCCGGTAGCGGATTCCACCGCAGCGATGAAAGAGGAGACTATCACTTTCACGGCGGATTCGGCTACTCTCCATGCTTTCGTAGTATACAATGACTCTGTCAAGGGCAAAAGGCCGGCCGTGCTGGTCATTCCCGAATGGTGGGGGCTGAACGATTACCCCAAAAAACGTGCCCGTGAACTGGCCAGGCTGGGTTATGTTGCTATGGCTGTTGACCTCTATGGGGATGGGAAAGTAGCGGACAATCCCGACAGCGCCAAGGCCTATGCCACTCCTTTCTACATGCATCCGGACAAGACAAAGGCGCGTATTGATGCGGCCATTGCAAAGATCAGGACCTATGATATCGTGGACACGGCTAAGATTGGTGCTATCGGTTATTGTTTTGGCGGCGGCATGCTGATCAATACGGTCCGGCTGGGGGATGACCTGAAAGGCATTGTCAGCTTCCATGGCAGCCTGCTCGGAACGCCCGCCCGCAAAGACCTGTTACGCACCAAAATGCTCATCTTGCATGGTAATGCGGATAAATTTGTTTCTCCACGGGACGTAGCGGCGTTCAAAAAGCAAATGGATTCCATCGGGGCCAATTATACTTTTATTGGTTATGATAGCGCTATGCATGCTTTCACCAATCCTGCGTCTACTGCTACCGGAAAGAAGTTCAATATGCCGATTGCTTATAATGCGAAGGCTGATTCGGCGTCATGGGATGCCATGAAGAATTTTTTTGCTGATCTGTTTAAATAAAAAAAGCCCTTTGGGCTTTTTTTATTTAAAAAAGCTTCCATTTTCCGCCACCCATTTCAACAGGGCGTTGTTTTCATCCCGCAGGTCGAGCTTACGGCAGATCGTGTGCCGGTGATTTTTGATGGTATAACGGCTAAGGTGCAGGGTCTCCGCAATTTCCAGGGTTGTTTTCTTTTCCCGGATAAGCTGCAGGATGCGTAGTTCCGTCTCGCTAAACAGGGTATCGGGCTGAAGAAAAGCCTTACCGGTATGGTTGGTGGCCGATATACGGCTGATCACCAGCTGTACCCCGGCAAACAATTGCATCTCGTCGATGGGTTTGATAATGTAGTTGGCAGGATGGGCCGCCGCCGCCTGTTCGATAATATTCCGGGTCTGGTAGGAGGTGATGAAGATGATCTCAAAAGCATAACGACGACGCAGTTCATTCACCAGGTGGATGCCGGTCAGCTCCTCTTCGAGGTGAATGTCGCAAAGCAACAAATGCGGCAGCATCTCCGCCATAGCCGTTCGTACCTCAGCCGCACTGACCGCAATTCTTGTTTCACAGTTAAAATTTGCCTGCAGCTGTCGCTCGATAAAACGGCCTATGATGATCTCATCTTCTATGATCAATATTCTTATCATGTGTTCAGACGGGAATGGTGAAAGAATAACTCAGTCCGTTGTTCCTGCTAATCGTCATCTGCCCGTTCAATTGGCGGGTAAGGTCCTTGATGAGGGGTATCCCCATGGTGAACTTATCCGTGTTTTCAGTTTCTTTTCTTCGATTGCCATTGCCATTGTCCGAATAAACAAATTGCAGCAAATGGTCATTCAGGGATACGGCCTCCACGCAGATGCAAGGGTCGGGGTGATCGTGAAAGGCATGCTTGAACGTATTGGTGAACAACTCTGACAGGATCAGGCCAAAAGACAAAGTATGTTTATCGCTTAATTGAATACCGGCAGGAATGTTTTGCAGGATACGGGTCTTTTCTTTTGTGTCGTATATCTTCTGAAGATGGGCTGCCAGCTCGGTGATAAAATCGCATAGGCCAATACTGCCTCCTTTTTCAAAATTGAATAATTTTTGATTCACCAGCATCATGGCCCTGATCTTCCCGATATTGCCTTTCAGGATCTCCCGGGAGACGCCGTCTTTAACAAGGGGAAGCTGAAGGCTGAGCAGGCTATACAACAGCTGCAGGTTGTTCTTTACGCGATGGTTCAGCTCGTTGATCAGGGTCTCGATCTTCGTATTCCTTTCCGCCAGCAAATGTTTTTGCTTCAACAGCCGTCGGTTGGAGATATTTAACTCCCCCGTCCTCTCCTCCACCTTTTTTTCCAGGATGACGTTCTGGTGCTGCTGCAGCTGCGTCAACTCTTCCAGGGCGGCCTGTTTGTCTACTTCATGCTGCCGCATCTCTTCCTTTAACCCCGTGGAGAACAGCAGAAATACGCCGAGGATCGCGACATCGCCGATCAGCGGAGCAATAGCCAATGATCTCTCGTGATAGAAAATGGAACTAACAGTAATGGACAAGGCGGTACAGGCGATAAGCAACAAGCCATAGGCCAGGTAACGTTGGGCCGGGCTGACGTTGGACCAGCAGGTCCAGACTGCGCTGATGATAACCGTCAGAAAAAGCGGGTGCTCCCAAAGATGGATGGTATTGGTCAGACTGTAATTGCCGGTAAAATAGTCTATGATAAAATAGGTCAGCGATGAAGCTGCTAATAGGGCTGGTATCCATTTTACCCAGCGGTAATAAGTGGGATAGTTCTTTTTTAGCTGCCAGAAATCTCTTAATAAAAGGTAGGCGCCGAGCAGTCCCAGGTCCAGAAAGTGGATATTGAATAACCAACCCGTGGGCGGATCCTCCGGAAAAAACCATTCTATAAAATACCCGGCCGAGCTGATCACATAAAGACCTATGCCGCCGATGAATAATGACAACCACAAATAGGGCTTATAGCGGCTGACGATCCAGGACAACAAGGTATAAACAAAAAACAGGCAGACGGCCCCCTGCAATGCTGAATCCAGTGTTTCTTTGAAACGTAATTTTTGAAAATAATCCCGTTTAGTTTGCAGGGAAAAGTCAAAGACGGGTTGATAGTGTTTCGTGTGATGTACCTGCAACAATAACGTATAGGTTTTTCCCGGTTCGAGCGGAAGAAGGGTATACATCCGGCCGTCGGATTCATTGATTTCGCTGCGCTTGCGGAAAACACCGGCCTGCTTATGAATGAGCAGCGAATCGCCCTGGTAAAGGTAGACGTCTACGTACGTGAGATTGCGAAGGGAAAGAACACAACCGGGGTCGGAAGCCGCCTTGCCGGTATGCAGTTCTGTTTTTAGCCAATAGTAACTGGTAGGATATCCCTGCCGGAAGGAATCCAGCGGAACCAGGACATCCGGATGTTTCAGGACATCGGCAGCCGACAGTGATCCCCTCCGGTCTTCGAGAACAGAAAAATGCGGTTGAAGCATCACCTGTTGACCGGCGAGGAGGGCTGTAGGGAATACCAATGTCATTAAGAATAATAGCCTAAATAAGGATCCGAGCAACATTCCGCCTAAAATACGACAAAATAAGGCTCCTTAAAGGGTAGAAATACGTAAAAGTACGATTAAGACCCTAGGGTCTGGGTAATGTGACCGATTTATGTTTCTGTAGAAAAACTGTTCGTTTAATACAGAGATAATATTTGCCTTTTCTGCCTTGACTAATTTACGGCCTCTTAAAAAATCATGGGACATGAAGGCGATTATCAGCATTCTTTTGGGCGGTGGTCTTATTTTTCCAGCCGGCTGTTCCGGTCTATAAACCCGGCCGATCCATCGAGCGACCTGGTCACTGTTACGCGCAACGAGTCCCGGCCGCTGCAGGGGCAATCTCCTCATCTGGCAAGCCTGGGCCGTCGTGTTCGCGTTTTTACCAAGATCAATAATCTTTTTAATACGACGACTGCGGTTGATTTGTTGCAGCGGGCGGACCGGATAACTGTTAAACGGCAGGCAGATCGCGCGGTGTATTATGCGGGGGTGCAGTGGAGCTTGAAATGAGCGGGCATAGTATTTGCAAGCGTCCCTTGTATGGTGACCCCTATATTGGACGACGAACTTCACTGGTATAAAGATGCGATCATTTATGAGCTGCACATTAAGGCCTTCTGTGATGGCGACGCAGACGGCATTGGGGATTTCCAGGGTTTGCTGCAAAAGCTGGACTATCTCCAGGACCTGGGTGTTACGGCCATCTGGCTCCTGCCTTTTTATCCTTCTCCGCTGAAGGATGACGGCTACGACATAGCGGACTATTATACTATCAATCCTTCGTATGGCGACATTCCGAAATTTAAGCATTTTTTAAGAGAGGCGCATCGTCGAAATCTCAAGGTGATAACCGAGCTGGTCATCAATCACACCTCCGATCAGCACGCCTGGTTTCAGCGTGCCCGGCGTGCACCGAAGGGTTCCAAAGAAAGGAATTATTATGTCTGGACGGACAATCCCGATCAATATAAGGACGTGCGCATCATCTTCCAGGATTTTGAGGCCTCCAACTGGACCTGGGATCCTGTGGCCGAACAATATTTCTGGCATCGTTTTTTTCATCACCAGCCAGATCTTAACTACGACAATCCGCTGGTTCAGGATGAAGTCTTTCGTATCATCGACTACTGGTGTAAAATGGGCGTAGACGGGTTCCGGCTCGATGCCGTTCCCTATCTTTATGAACGCGAAGGCACCAACGGCGAAAATCTTCCCGAGACACATGTTTTTCTCAAAAAATTGCGCAGTCATATCGATGCCTATTATCCGGGGACGGTGTTGCTGGCTGAGGCCAATATGTGGCCGGAAGACTCTGCCTCTTACTTCGGTAATGGCGACGAATGTCACATGAACTTTCATTTTCCCGTGATGCCCAGGATGTTTATGGCGTTGCAGATGGAAGATCATTACCCCATTACAGATATCTTCGAGCAGACACCGGAAATCCCGCCTACCTGCCAGTGGGCCATCTTCCTGCGCAACCACGACGAGCTGACGCTGGAGATGGTGACGGATGAAGAGCGGGATTATATGTATAAGGTATATGCCCGGGATCCCAAGGCGCGGATCAACCTGGGTATCCGGCACCGCCTGGCACCTTTGCTGGACAATAGCCGGCCAAAAATAGAGCTGCTCAATTCATTATTGTTCGCATTGCCGGGCACCCCGGTGATCTATTATGGCGATGAGATAGGCATGGGGGACAATTTCTACCTGGGTGATCGCGACGGCGTGCGGACCCCCATGCAGTGGTCTCCCGATCGCAACGCCGGATTTTCCGCCGCCAATCCCCAGCGTCTTTATCTGCCGATGATACTCGACCCCGAGTACCATTACGAGTCGGTCAACGTGGAAACACAGCGCAGCAATACCTCTTCTTTGTTCTGGTATATGAAAAGGATCATTGCCGTGCGGAAGAAATTCAAAACCTTTGGCCGCGGCAACCTGAAATTCCTGCCTGTCGAAAACCCCAAAGTGCTGGCATTTACCCGGACCTATGAGGAAGAGACCCTGCTCGTCATCGTCAATCTGTCGAAATTCTCGCAGGCCGCGGAAGTGGACCTGTTGAACTATAAAGGATATGTGCCGGTGGACGTGTTCAGCAAAAATCGTTTCCCGGTGATCCGGGATGACGGTCAGTATTTCTTTACCCTGGCCCCGCATTCCTATCAATGGTTTGTGCTGGAGAAGGCGCATCCTGAGATGGATGAAGACAAACCCCTGCCTCTGCTGCTTATCCGGCAATGGGATGGGCTGATGGAAGGCGCCGCGCGCAAGCAGCTGGAGAATGGTATTTTGCCGCGGTATTTACAAAAGGCGAAGTGGTTTATTTCAAAAGAACGCAATGTTTACCAGGTGACGATCACCGATGTCGTAAAGATGCCATCGGGTGACAGGCCGGTCTATTGGCTCCTCCTCGAAATAGCCGGTGACGACGGCGTTCCCGGTCTCTACCAGCTGCCGCTGTGGCTGATAAAAGAAGATCCTGCCCGCCGGCTTGCCGAACTTTACCCGGAAGCTCTCATCGCCAATATCCGGTCGGAAGAAGGGGAGGGGACCCTCGTCGATGCCTTTTTCACAACGGAGTGGCAAAATGCCTTGCTGCAAAAAATGGCGGCCCACAAAACAGGCCATTCAACCGGGATGCCTATTGAATTCGACAGCAACGACCGCCCGAAGAAATTTCTTTCGGAAGGGAAAGATGCCCTTTCGAAAATACATACATCCGATCTTTATAATACCTCTATTACCTATGACGCCGCCTTTTTCCTGAAAATGTACCGTAAGGTAGAACGGAGCACTCATCCCGACCAGGAGATCACCCGCTTCCTGTCGAAGCAAGGCAATTTTCCTTATTTGCCGGCCTTTATCGGGTCTGTCGAATGGAAAGACAAAAAGGGTTGTTTAGTCCTGGGGTTGATGCAGGATATGATCGAGAATCACGGAGACGGGTATGGTTATTTCCTGGAAAGGATCAACAACTACATCGAACGGATACTGGTAGGAGAAAAGAATGGCCAGATCATCCAGGATCAGCTGGGCACGCTGGCGGACCCGCTCGCATTCGACCAATTGCCGGCGGCATTACAGACGGAGCTGGGGGCTCATGCGGCTGAGCAGGCGCGGCTCATTGGCGCCCGTACGGCAGAAATGCATCTGGCATTGGCTTCCGGCGCCGGGCTGAAAGATTTTAAACCCGAAGCTTTTTCGCTTCACTACCAGCGTTCGATTTTTTCATCGATGCAGTCTCTCGTGCGCGAGACCTATCAGAACCTGGCGCGGAATAAGACGGCGCTGCCGGCCGATATGCAGGAAAGGATAGAACGGATCATGGCCTATCGTCCGGAGCTGCTCTCGACCCTGAAAAAGATCTATGTAAAGAAGCTCGATGCGCAGAAGATACGCATCCATGGAAATTATCATCTCGGCCAGGTACTTTTAACAGGTAAAGACCTTGCCATCAGTGATTTCAGCGGAGATCCCTCGCTGAGCTACAGCGAACGAAGGCTTCGCCGTTCGCCGTTCGTGGACATCGCTTCGATGGTGGTCTCTTTTTATGAAGTGGCTTTCGATGGGTTCTGGCATAACCCGCAGCTGCATGAAGAAAACATGAAACGGTTGTTACCGATGGCCGGTGTTTGGGCTTACTATAACAGTGGTTTTTTTATCGGGGCGTATAAAGAAAAAATGCAGGGTTCGCCGATCATTCCTGCGCTGCGGGAAGACTTCGAGACGATGCTGCAATATTACCTGGTACAGAAAGCCATTACTATTTTCAACAGCTATTTGAAGACAGACCCGCGGCGGCTGATCATTCCGCAGACTATTTTGAGGAAGGTATTGAGTCCCGGGACCGAAGTGGCGCAGCCGGGGCCGGCGCCTGTGTCGGTGGAGACCCCCACCAGCACAGGTTAAGCCTTGCTGTCCGGGGCCGTCCAATCCCATACTACGAGGTCCCATTCCTCTTCGTTTTCATGGTGTGTATCGATAACCTTGAATCCTACTTTCCGGTGGGCCTTCGATGAGCGCGGATTGCGGGTGGAAATTTCTGTAACCAGCATGGAATATTTCGGTGAGAACTGTTTGCGATGGAATTCATATAACATCCCCACCACTCCCTGGCCCCGATAGCCGGGGGCAACGCAGATCTGCCCCATAAAATAGACGGGGTAGTCGATGAGCGGCCGCCCTTTGTAGTCAAGCGTCGAGACATAGTCTACGGTTGCTGCCAGTGGCGGATAGATAGTGACACATTCCTTTGTCAGGGTGATCGCATAACCCGCCAGCTTATCGCCGTCCATGACGATGACGGAAGGGACTATAACATGCAGGGCATATAAAACTTCCTGCGGGTAAACCCAGGTGACGAATCCTTCTTTAGCTTTTGCTTCATCAGAAATATTGGTGACCAGGTTGGCGGCTGACAGTTGTGCAATTTGCACCAGCTCTTCATCTTCTGTGACTAGTTTGGCGGTTAGCATATCGGTGCTTTGCTTAAAATAAGGAGGTTTGAACGGCCGTGGGTTGGTGTTGCCCCCGGGGGATAGTGAGGACTTTATAGGTTGCCGGGGAAGGGGGTTCCAGGTATTTGCCGTCTATCGCATACAGTTCTGATTCTCCATAACGCGATGCCACCACGACATATGTCCCGCGTGCCGCTTCCTCAAACAAAGCCTGCGCCAGCTCGGGCCGGTTATTGTCCTGCGAAAGGTGCGCCAGCAGCAAATGACTCATAAAGGCCGGGCGGTGGCGGACGAACAATTCCAGCGCCTGGCGGTTGGACAAATGCCCTTTGCCGCCGCGGATGCGGTTTTTCAACGGCCAGGGATACCGCCCCTTTTCCAGCAGCTGCTCGTCATAATTGGCTTCGAGAAAGGCGGCATGGCATACCGTAAAATGCTGAATAAGGTTTTCGCAGACTTGCCCGATGTCGGTAAAAACGCCGATACGAATGGCGTCTCCGTCTTCCCGTTGCGCAGAAATGACGAAACTATGCGGGTCGATGGCATCATGGGTCTTGGAAAAAGCCAGCACGTTGAGATTGCCGATGGAGACCGGCTCCGATGCGGCAAATGACCGGACCAGGTGTCCATCCAGCGACAGCCGTCCCTGTGACAGCGTATCCCTGGTGATATAAACGGGCAATTGATAACGTTTGGAAAGCACTTCCACCCCACGGATGTGATCGTCGTGCTCGTGGGAGATAAAAATGCCTTTAACCAGGTCCATCGATAATCCCAGCCTGCGCATGCGTCTCTCGGTTTCCCGGCAGGAGAGGCCTGCGTCGATCAAAACAGCTTCCCGGTCATTGCCGATATAATAACAATTACCATTGCTGCCGGAATTTAGAGAGGCGATGTAGAGTGACATGGATAGGGCAAATTTAATGGCTTTGGGGCAAACGTTTAACGAATTTTTATTGCACCGGCAGTTTCTTTTATTGCACCAGCAGTTTCTGCGTAACCATTGCCGTCGCGCTAATCACTTTTACGGTATAAATCCCTTTCGCCAGGCTGCTGACATCCATCGGGATATTGGCCGTACCGGGTGTTGTCAGGAATTGTTTAACGGTCTGCCCGTTAAGATCTACGATCCGGATCGAGAAGGCTTCCGCAGTATTTTCCACGAACAGGTTGACTATGCCATGGGCCGGGTTGGGACTGATGCGCAGGGCCAGGTTATTGAAATTGAGTACGACAGTTTTGGAATAAGTGGACTTACCGTCCAGGTCCACCTGCTTCAACCGGTAATAGTTGTTCCTTGTCAGGGGCTGTTTGTCGATGAAGCTGTAGTTCGTGGTGGTCGCACTATGCCCTTTGGCCGCCACCGTGCCGATAGAAGTAAAGTTTACATTGTCACCGCTGCGTTCGATGTCGAATGACGCGCTGTTGATCTCTTCTGTGGTAGTCCAGGAGAGCCGGGCCGTGGCATCCTGGCGTATCGCTGTAAAGTTCAGCAGCTTTACGGGCAGGGGAGTGGGCGGAGTGAAGCTGAACTTTGTTGCGACAGGATAGTGGCCTGCGGTCGTCGTATCATATCCGGCGACCTGACCGGATACGTCCGAAAGCACGATGGCCGAAGAGGGCAGATACCAGGCGGCCATGGTGTTGTTGACAATAACATTGTCGATGACACCGGAATAGTTGGCATTGGAGCGTTGTTTCTGCTGGCTTAACAGCTTTGTTGGGAATTGATAAAGCGTACTATCGTAAATAAAGGCGCTAAATGAAGTGGTATCTATTCCTGCCATGGTAGTGTGATTCAGATCGTCATTGAAATCCCCAAGAATAACAACGTTTTCGCTGTTATAATTGCTCTTTACCAGGGAATCCAGCGCAAAGGCGGCGCTCCTGCGACGGTAGTAGTTGGTGATCACGCCCCCTGCATTGTCCAGTGCGTGAATATTGATAAAATGGACCTTTTTGGTCATCGTACCGCCATTGTTGTCATCCAGGCTCACATCCGCCGTCAGCATATAGGGATAACGGCCGGAGGCCCAGTTATCATAGTATTGCGTTGCTGCATCCGCAGGTGTATTTACACCAGTGCTTAACAGCACATCGGTCTGAATATTCCTGACCTTGGCCGTATTATATACAAACGCCAGTTTTGGTACAATACTCAGGTCGGCGTGACCCGTGTCGGAAGGATTGGCATGCGAGCCGTAATTACCGATCACGTAAGCATAACCCGGCATACCTGCGACGATGTTTGCCAGCGCCTGTTCGGTCACCACTTCCTGAAGGGCATAGACATCGGCGTGCAGGCCGGGTAAGATAGCTTTGACATTTGCCACCTGTTGTGTTTTATCCGGAGGACCATAAGCGGTCTGGGTCGTTCCAAACCAGTTGAGGTTCCAGTTGGCCATATTGACGGTAGATAAAGGGGGGAGGCTATTGCCTTTTACACGAACGGTGACCGTGGTGTCAGCCGGGACGCTTATCCGCAGCGAGTCGTTGAACTGAATGTTATTCGCATCCGGCGCGAACCGGATAAAAACGGGTTCGGTCTTATTGTTTGCGGTGTCATGACCGATGGTTGCGGTCGGATTAAAATGGACGCTATCTGTTGACACCAGGTATTTCCCTGTCGAAGTAAGGGTAATATCAGAGCTAAGGTTGCTGGTGGTAAGGGTTAGCTTTTTGTCGACCGTATTACCAGCGGTTGCATATCCGAATTCGAGGCTGTTGTTGTTGACGGTGAGCATGGACTGAGGTGCAGCTGTCACCGTTCCTGTTACAGACACGGTTGCGGGAGATGTTCCATTGGAGGAGGCAACTATATCACCACTGAAGGAGCCTGCGGCCGTCTCTGCCTTGAGACGGGTGTAAATCGCTCCATTTGCGTAATAATAACCAAAGGTTTGCGGGTATAAGGGCACGTAAGGATAAAAGTTGTTGTTATCCAGCGAGACTTCAAAACCGGCGGGAGCTGTTACCGTAACAGAGTCTAAAATTCCTTCGCTGACGACCCAGAATTGCTGAGATGGCGAGGGGGTACCTGTAGTCGTCGTGAAAGGGGGCAGTGGGGGCACTGAACAATACTGACAGTTGATATGGACCTGTGGTGCACGCCCGGAATAATCCCCGCCGACGACGAGGCTGGAGCCCGGAGGATTGGGGCCAAAGCCGGCGATCCCTCCTGTATCTGTAGCTCCCCACGCATACAAACGGAAGGTTGCACCATTCACGGACTGCAATTCGAGGTAAGGCCGGCAATTTACCTGGGGTTGGGAAACGCTGGTGTCAGCGGCGGTAAAATGAAGGCTGTCCCCGATCCGTTTGCCGGCGGTCGCAAAGCCATCCAGGCTGTATTCCCATTGGTACCAGATGGGGCCGGTCGCGGACCGGTATAAATAATAGTCGATCGTGCGAATGGCCACTGCCAGGATTCCCGGATCGCTACCGGCAAGAAAGTAAAAAGATCGGTCGTTCTGCTCGGCCGCCTTCAGCGATTGGTCGATCCAACCGCTGCCGATAAAGGAGTTGGAAAGGGTATCTCCCGCGGTAACGCCATTGCCCCTGTACAGGAAAGGCAGGCCTGATGCATCGCCGCTGCCGAAGAAGTACGGCTGATTGCCCAGATTGACTATGCCCGAGGAGGGGGGAAAGGTCATGTTACAGTAGAACAATGGTTTCTGGCCCCAGCCGGCAATGGGCAGCAAGCCAAGCACCGAAAAAACTGCGACGTACAGTTGTTTCATTCTAAAAAGCATTTGTTGTGAAATGTAATGGACCGGCTTGGAAATTAGCAGGGGAGAGATCTTGCAAAGGATTGGAATACAAATCTACTCTTAAAGATACAATAAAAAAAGGTGATCCGTCAGGGTCACCTTAAATATTTATGGTTTTTGCAATGCGGCTAAAACCCCCTTATCATTATTTTGCTGTGGTCTTCTTCCTTACCGGCGTCCCTCACATATTTGTCGAGCCATAGATTTTCTTCGTACAGCAGGTGCAGCAGGTTTTCTTTCCCGCGGTAACCGTGCGCTTCATAAGGCAGCACCACATAACGGACCGTTCCGCCATGTCCCTTGATGGCATTGTACATCCTTTCGCTTTGGATGGGGAAGGTGCCGGAATTGTCGTCCATTTCTCCGTGTACCAGCAACAGGGGGGTGGTAATTTTATCGGCATAGCTGAAAGGGCTCATGTCGTAATACAGCTGGGGGCCCTGCCAGTAGCTGCGGTCCTCATTCTGGAACCCGAAAGGAGTGAGGGTGCGGTTGTAGGCTCCGCTGCGGGCGATGCCTGCTTTGAATAGTTTGGTGTGCGCCAATAGGTTTGCGGTCATAAAAGCGCCATAACTATGACCGCCTACCGCCACCCGGTTGCTATCCCCGACGCCCATAACGGCGAGTTTTCGGATAGCAGCCTCCGCGTTCATCGTCAGTTGGTGCACGAAGTCGTCATTGGGTTTCTTCGCGCTGTCCGTGGCGACGATGGGCATTTCTGCATTGTCGAGAATGGCATAACCCCGGGTCGCCCAGAATACCGGCGAGCCCCAGCCCAGAACGGTAAATTTATCCTTACTACCCCTCACCTGCGCGGCATCGGCCGCGGAGTTGAATTCCCGCGGATAGGCCCAGATAATCACGGGCAGGGGGCTGTCGCGTTTCGGATTATATCCTTTGGGTAGATATAAGTCGCCGGTCAGGTCTACGCCGTCGGCCCGTTTGTAGTTGATTTTTTCCCGTGTCGTGCCCGCCAGCTGCGGGTATGGGTTGACGAAAGCCGTTATCGGTTGATCGGTCGATTTCCCGCTGAGATCTTTAATATAGTAGTTGGGTACCTGGTCGTGGCTTTCCTTCCTGCTCAGCAGGATCAGCCTGTCAGCATCCAGCACTTCGCTGATGTATTCAAACTGACCTTGCGGACAGCGCCAGATGATGTTGTTCTGGTGTGTGGACAGGTCGAACCTGGACAGGAAGGGCAGGTCTCCTTTGGGTGAGCTGCCTATGGGGTTGTTCAGCAGCAATTGACGGCCATTGTCAATAGTCTGCAGCACTTCCTGTCCATAGGGGTTGCGGGTGAGTACGGGTTCGCCGGGGTCGCCGTAGGCATCGGTAGTGTTTCGTTCGAGCAATACGGTATTAGTGCCGCTGGAAGGGTTTAGTCTTGTCATCCGCTCGACCTGCTTGCTGCGTTGGACTTCATAGACCAGCGCTGTACTGTCATTACCCCATATGATCCGTTGGAAACGGAGTTTTGTCCGGAATAATTCGCCTGGTGTGCCGGTAAACGGCTGTTCCAGCGCATATACAGCATCGTGGTATTCCTGTTTCTTTCGCATCAGGCCGCTATCCAGGGGGCTGCACCAGGTCAGCGTCGAAGGCCGGTCGTCCCGCCAGTCGAAATTGCGGGCGGTGTTCTGTACGTTGTCAAATCCACGGGGCGAGTTTTCTCCCGATGGGATGACAGCGACGATATGTTCTTGTCCGCCGCCGGCAGGGATAATGCCGATTGTGGCAGGAAAACGCGTGACGGGGACGAGATAGGAGAAAGGGTGAATGGCTGTCCGCAGCAGGATATATTTTTTGTCGGGGGAAAGGTTTACGGTGATAAAAATTCCCGGTTTTCCGATGGGCGTTTCTGTTCCGGCGGTGTTCTTTACCAGCTGTGCTTCTCCATAAAATGCAAAGAGGGCTTCGTCGTAAGGAGTCCGGATGAGGTCTTCAAACGTGGCGCTGGGCGCCTCCTTCCCCAGGTTTTCCTGGATGGCGGGGCCGGGAGGGGTAAGCTGTTTGGGTGGGGCTGCGCTGGCTGGTTTTGTCGCAATCTTATAAAGCAGGGTTTTGTCATCTATCCACTGGTAGGCGCCGCCGGTGATGGTATTCAGCGGCGACCGGTTGATCTTTGTCGCGCGTTGTGCAGCGATCTCGATGACATAAATATCTACCTGTTTTGGAGTAGTATTGGTGAAGGCTATCTTTCCTTCGGCCGGGCTCCAGCTGACATTACCTGCGAGCAGCGGCGTTGGAAGTCCCCGGATGGCATATTCCTTGCCGGTCTTTAAGTTTTTAAGTCCGAAACTATTGATGAAATTTTGCCGGCTCAGCGCATAGTTGTCGGGGTTGAATCGCAGTCCGGCGATACGCAATTCGGGCTGGGCGAGCTCTTCCACGGGAGGGTAGGAGTTGCGCTGACTGAGCAGCATCCATGTTCCTTTTCGGTCTACGCTGACGGCCGGGGTTGGTTTTGCCAGCAGCAGGTCGGCGATGTCTTTGGGGGGCAACTGGTAACCGGTCCTGGTCTGGGCAGACAGTCCGCAGGCAATCATTGCGGCTGCCAGGAATAGCAGTAGTTTTCTCATGCTGCTAAAGCTAGAAAAAAAACGTAACTCCCGTTACCCGCCCTTAGGCCTGTTATCACCGTTCATACAAAACAAGCTTTATGAGTAAACAGGGGTTATCTATGCGCTATTGGGCTGGTTCGGACGGAGAGAAGTTTAACTAGGTTCCAGCACTCCTGATACTATGCAAGGCCTCACCATCGCGGGCGTAGGTTCAGGCGGAAGTTGGATAGCCCGTGGTTGAGGCTTGGGAATACGCTTAACCGGGGCAGCTTTTTCCTTTGTGCTTGCGGTCTTGGCAGCAGGGCTTATATCGGGTTGCGCGAGCACTGGCAGCTGTGTCCTCTTCAAAAAAAATCTTCCTCCTACCAGCAAGGCGATCAGCATGATCATCCCACCATGCAAGTGTATGATTCCTTCACCGGGATAGGGGATGGATATGTCGGCACGAATGCCGAAAGAGTCGATACCATTGCGTACTTGTTTGGGTAACTGGTCCTCCAATAAATAATATAGGCCTCCGCCTGCCGCCAGGCATAAAAGCATCAGCCACCAGCCGGTAAAAACGGCCCAGCCTTTTTGGCGCAACAGCCTTGCGCGGGAAGGGCCGGAATAGGGATTGCCGGGAGTGGAAGTGCCGGGAGTGAAAGGGCGGCGGGAAGATGGGTGACGAGGAGATGGGCGGTGGCGGGACAACTCCGGGGTTATTACCACCAGGTAAAAAAAGACGAAGAGAATACCTACCGGTATCCAGTCGATCGTCGGCAAACGAAGCGGAATATCCAAAAAGACGATCATCGGCTGAACACCACCCAGGTCACTCAACCAGGGCAGGAGGCGGACAATCCAATATTGCTCCAATAAAATGGAGATCAGCAGCAGCAGGGCTACGAGAAGAAAAGACCCTCTCCGACCGGCAGGGGGGAGTTCCATATAAAAGTTTTTTACAAATGAATTGTTTCAATAATGCGGGCGGGTAGAAACTATTCCATGGGAGATTGGGGATGAATGAGAGTAAAACGAAGGTGGGGCGCCGGATAATATAAACGAATTGCCAAAATAAAGTTAAAGCGATTTGCTAAGGTAAAATGGGGTGGCGCGAAAGCGGCTGGCGAAAAACCGGCTTTATGTAATTTTTTTCGTTGCTGCATCCTGTTGAAAAATAATTGCTATGCGACTTACCCTTACCGGCTTGCTTGCCCTATTCTTTGTGATGCCTGCCCTGGCACAGATGCCTTCTCTCAAGGTCAATGGCGAATCAACTGAAACGGTTTTTTTGCAAAAACTGGATGTAGACGTCAGGATCACGGGAGCCGTCGCGACGACTACCTGGACGATGACCTTTACCAATAATTCCAACCGTCTTCTGGAAGGAGAACTTAACTTTCCGCTACCCCAGGGCTCCAGTGTGTCGCATTATGCACTGGATATCAACGGCAAAATGCGGGACGCCGTGCCGGTGGAAAAAGAAAAGGCGACGCTGGCTTTTGAAAATACCGAACGCCGGCGCATCGATCCGGGGCTTTTGGAAAAAGTAGACGGAAATACTTTCCGTACCCGTATCTACCCGATAAACCCCAAAGGGACCCGTACTGTTATGGCAACCGTACAACGGCGATGGGCGGGCGCATCTCACATGATTTTACCCGTGGGTTAGGTCCGGAACAGTTTCTGCTGAAAAAAGCCGTGAAAGGCCGCTATAAAGTGGAAGTAAACTATTATGGGGACACGCAAGTGAAGCTGGCCGGCGAAACGTCGATCATGGTCGAAGTATACACTAATTACGGTACACAGCAACAACAGCGGAATGTCATCACCTTGCAGATGGAACGCGGTGCGAAAGGAGCCGTCTATGTTGGTGATTTTGAATTTAAATAGGTGAGTTTGATTTTAAGTAGATTTGCGCTATGAGGCGAAATCTTCTGGCTGCTGGTTCCGCGATGATCGGAGTTTGGATCATTTTCAAGCATTTTTATCCGTACGCCGACTATTTTACGGATTCTTACAGTTATATCCAGGCAGCAGCCGGGAAGGATGTAATAGACTACCGGCCTATTGGGTATTCTATTTTTCTACGGCTCGTACATGTGGTGTCGGCTTCGGATACTTTTTTGGTCACCCTGCAATATGTGCTGGTGCAAGCGGCCAGCCTGGTGTTGTACATCAGGTTGCAACGGATCTGCAGGCCTGCGCTGTGGGTGCAACGGCTTATATTGGCTTTCCTGGTGCTCAACCCGGTAATACCTTATACCTGCAATTATATTTCGAGTGATGCGCTTTTCATCGCGCTCAGTCTCTTATGGTTAAATGTGCTCATCGGGATTATCCTCCGGCCCTCGTGGGGGCGGCTGTGGTTGCAGCTGGCGCTGTTGGCCCTCATCTTTAATACCCGGTATGTAGCGTTGTATTATCCGGCTGTGGCGGCGATAGCTTTTTTTCTAACGCGGAAAGACATGTTTTTTAAAGCGGCCGGCATCGGGACGAGCTTAGGGGTAGTAATCATCGGTATATTCTCCATCAAGTCCATCACCCGGCAGCAAACGGGTGCGCCCATCTTTTCCGCCTTCAGCGGCTGGCAGATCGCCAACAATGCTTTACATATCTATCCTTATACTCCTGTCGATACCACCGGCATGCCTTCAGCAGAAAGCCGGGTATTGGCTGGTTATGTCAAGACATATTTCGACCGGACCGGACCCGCGTTGGTAAAAAACGGACCATCGGCCACTACCGCCTATATGTGGGAGCGAAGTTCGCCCCTCCACCAGTATATGTCCGCTTATCAGAAACAACATTCCCTTTCCTACTTTATCGCATGGAACAGGGTAGCCGTAACGTTCACCGAATATGGTTATCATCTCGTGCGGGAACACCCGCTGGCTTTCGGCCGGTATTATATCTGGCCGAGCGTCCGAAGCTATTTTTATACACCGCTGGACGTTTATGCAGTTTATAACGAAGGCAAAATGGAAGTAGATCCCGTGGCCAGGAATTGGTTTAATTATAAAAGCACCCGCCTCCGGGTAAGCTCGGCCACCATCCAGGCAAGACTGCTCGGGTGGGTTCCGGGGCTCTATATTTTTCTCAATGTCATTTTTGTCCTGACGTCGCTGCTCTTCCTGTCCGTCCGGGCGCTGCGTCAGTCTCATCCGGAGTTTACGCTTTGTCTTCAGCTGGCCTGTGCGTACTTGCTGGCCAATACTGCCTTCTGCATTTTTGCTTCACCAACGGTGCTGCGTTACCAGGTGTTGCCGGTGATCCTCCTTTTTGTATTTACAGTTTACGCTGTACATTTCGTAACTTCCCATCATGGAGATCAGTCTTTTACCCGTCAGCGCCGGAATTGAGCTGTACAGGCGACAGGCCGCCCGATTTTACGAAGCTTATGTAGTCGAAGAGCCTGCGGTAGTAGAATTTATCAGAGCACATCATCCCCGCCTTCGAAAGTGGGCGGAAGAGAAATGCCCATATATAATGGTTACACCGGCTGATATCCAACTGGCGATGGCTGACTGGTATTATTTTGAAAGCTGGATGCACCTGGCGGAATGGGTAGCTTCGGTGACACAAAAAGACTCTCCGGTCTTTCTGTTTGAATCTGCCGTAGAGGCGATATTCACCGGCGATGCGGCTAAGCTGGAAGATTTACTTCGGGAAGAGCCGGCCCTGGTGACGGCCCGTTCGATGCGCCGGCATCACGCCACGCTGTTACACTATGTCGGGGCTAACGGTGTGGAATACTACCGTGGTCAATATCCGGCGAATGCCGTTGAAATATTGAAATTATTGTTAGCGGCCGGTGCTGAAGTCAACGCAGAGGCGGATATGTATGGAGGAAAGTCGACGCCGCTCGGTCTGGTGGCCACCAGCATTCATCCTACCAGGGCAGGTGTTATGAACCCTTTGCTGGAAATCCTGCTGAATGCCGGCGCTGCTATAGATCACCCGGGCGCAGCCGGCAACGGACAGTATGCTGTCAATGGTTGTCTGGCCAATGGCCGGCCGGAAGCGGCTGATTTTCTGGCCCGCCGGGGCGCCCAATTGGACCTGGAAGGTGCTGCAGGTGTAGGAAGACTCGATGTTGTCCGAAGCTGCTTCAATGAAGATGGCAGTCTGAAAGCGTCTGCAACAAGGATACAACTGGACCGGGGGTTTATATGGGCCTGTGAATATGGACAGACCGCTGTGGTTGAGTTTCTGCTGGACAAAGGCGCTGATCCGAATGAGCCGGTAAATGGAATGAATGCCTTGCATTGGGCTGTCATCGGCGGTCACCTGGATACGATCAAGCTGCTGATCGACCGGCGGGTTTCGTTGGAATCGATCAATACCTATGGCGGAACGGCGCTGGGAGCAGCTTTTTGGGCGACGATCAACCAGGATGAGGTCTATCGCTGGCCGGGATTTACGGATGATATAATGGTAATTGAGATATTGCTCGATGCGGGTGCGAAAATTGAGGCCGGAACCCTGGATTGGCTCGACCGGCAAAACCTGCCGGCCGGAAAAAAGGCTGCAATAGTCGATTTATTAGAAAGTTATGGCGCGGAGAGCTGAGTGCCGGGGGCGCCCGGGGAGCTAAATTTGCGCATTTTTTTAGTTCATGCCTTTTTTGTAACTTGATTGTCTAATACGCTAACGATGCAATCAAATCCTTCTCAACCGCTGTCCTCTGCTGAAATCAATCCGCTGTCCTCCCTCGATGTATGGGAAGACGATCTCCTGAAACGTTATCCCGATCCGGAGTCCATTGCAAAGGAAAAATCGACCGAGGAATACCGCAATTATGAAACTCCGGGCAGAGATTCCGTTCGGGAATTCTATCGCCTCAATCATACCTATCAGACGTACGAATTTGTGCAGCAGAAACGAGCCGAATTCCTGAAATTCGATAAAAAGGAGATGTCCGTATGGGACGCCTTCAACTTCCTCAATGAGCTGGTGGATGATTCAGACCCCGATACCGATCTGGATCAATTCCAACACCTGTTACAGACTTCCGAAGCCATTCGCGCCGATGGTCATCCCGACTGGATGGTGCTGGCCGGCCTTTTTCACGATATGGGTAAAGTGCTCTGTCTTTTCGGCGAACCCCAATGGGCTGTTGTCGGAGATACCTTCCCGGTAGGCTGCGCTTATTCCGATAAAATTGTCTATCCCGAATTCTTTAAAAATAATCCCGATTATAGTGATGAGCGTTACCAGACTGCGTATGGCGTTTATGCTCCGGGCTGTGGTCTTCGCAACGTAACTCTCTCCTGGGGGCACGATGAATATGTCTATCACATGATGAAGGACTATCTGCCCGAGCCTGCCTTATACATGCTTCGCTATCACTCCTTTTATGCGCAGCACCGCGAACAGGCGTATGATCACCTGATGGATGATCATGATCGCGAAATGTTTAAATGGGTGAAGCTTTTCAATCCTTATGATCTTTACTCAAAAAATCCCACGCCTCCTGATTGGACGGAGCTGCAGCCTTATTATGAGGGCCTGGTGGCGAAGTATTTGCCGGCGACCATTAAATTCTAGCTGGTAAATTCTAGCTGGTAAATTCTAGCTGGTAAATTCTAGCTGGAAAGGTTTGACTATAAAGTCTTAGGGGGAGCATGATAAAATTGACCTGCTAAGGCCACTTCATCTCTTTTCTGGGTAGAAAGAATCCCTTTATACAATTCGGATTGCGAATACAGATTTGAATGTGGTTCTTGTCGTGGAAACCCGCGCCGGGATAAAGTTCTTCACCTTCTATGAAAACACCACGGACCGAATCGAATGGTTTTAATTGACCTTCTCTTCTCTCAAAATGAAGGCTTTCGATTACAGCGCAATCTAATTCCCTTAGTAATAAATCCTGGGTATTTTTGGGCCGCTTATTTATGGGCAACTCCTGCTCAAGGGTACTTGCTGAAAATGAAAGAGTCCTATAGGCGTCTCTCACTAATCGTAAATAGGCTGTATCCAATAGATCAAGGCAGAATTGCAAGTCAATCACAGCACCAAGAACAGCAGGCGCCTTAAATTTCTTTTTTCCGGGAGGATTAAATGCATAATCTAAGGCCCTTTCGTAATTATTTTCCCAGAAATAAGAGCCTGCTCCCAACCAATCATGTTTATTTTCGCTTGCTTTCAACACGCGTTTGCCTGCGACAATATCATTCCTGACGGATTCCTCACAGCCATGAAATCCTATCAGCAACCCCGGCTTTGCTGGATACATTAGTAGTAAATAATAAATTAAAAGATGAACCTAGCGGGAAGCAGCAGAGGACGTTTTGTTAGTACCTTTAGGGACAAGAAGATGCATTATGCCAAGTTCAGTCAATAACTTCCTGGCCGCGGCTTTCGAATGTTTTACTTTCTCTTGCCGCTTGCGTAAAAGCTCCTCAAACTCCTTGAATTCTCTCTCATTCATAATACACAAATTTATTACATTTCTGAATAATTTATTAAAAAAATTACCATGGGGTAGTATGGTTTCATACATTCGGGTCCTGATAACTGAAATTGATCAATTATGAGACGATTCCTTTCCATCCTTCTTGCTTTATCAACTGGATTGACGCTCCAGGCGCAATCCTGGCAGCCAACCTGGGAATCCCTCGACCGCAGGCCGGTTCCCGGTTGGTATACCGACGCCAAATTCGGCATCTTCATTCACTGGGGCGTTTATTCCGTCCCCGGGTTCAGTAAGAAAGGGCAATATGCCGAATGGTACCAGGAAGGGCTCAACAGCGGCGACACGGTGCGAATAAATTATCACAAAGCAAAATTCGGCGACCTTACCTATTACCAATTGGCCGATCAGTTCAAGGCCGAATTATACAATCCTGACGAATGGGCAAATATCATCGCGGGATCCGGCGCCCGTTACGTAGTACTGACCTCCAAACACCATGACGGGTTTGCCAACTGGCCCAGTAAAGAGACGGCAAAGGCCTGGTCCATGCCCTGGAATGCGGGAGTCACGGGTCCGCACCGCGACTTGCTGGGGGACCTTTTCGCCGCCTTACGCAAGACCTCCGTCCACGCCGGCATGTATTACTCGCTGTACGAATGGTATAACCCGATCTGGCTGAAAGACAGGCCCAGGTATGTTTCCGAATACATGATCCCACAGATGAAGGACCTGGTTACGACCTATAAACCGGATGTTTTCTGGACGGACGGCGACTGGGAAGCGAGTGATACGTTGTTCCGGTCGCGGGAGTTCCTGGCCTGGTTGTACAATGAAAGCCCGGTAAAAGACAGGGTAGTGACCTACGACCGCTGGGGCAAAGGCATCCGCTTCCATCACGGCAGCGTCTATACTCCCGAATATCAACCGGACCTGGATGTGAAAGATCATTATTGGGAAGAAAGCCGGGGCATGGGCTTTTCCTATGGCTATAACCGGGCGGAAGACTGCTGGGATTATAACTCCCCTCAGTCGTTGGTATTACAGCTGATCGATAAGGTCAGCCGGGGCGGTAATTTCCTGCTTGACATCGGTCCGGACGAGCATGGTAAGATACCGCCGATCATGGAAGAAAGACTGCTGCAGATTGGCGACTGGATGAAGGTCAACAGCGAAGCCATTTATGGCGCCAGCCGGTGGAAAGCTGCTTCGCAATGGGGACCGGGCCGCCGCGATTACAAGCCAAAGGATGGCGGTGGTGACCTCTTGTTAAAACTAACCGTCGACCCGGATTCCGGTTATGCGGTGAAGGAATGTTTCTTTACCTACAACCGGGAGCGGAAGGACCTTTATATGTTTTTGCCGAAGTGGGTGAAAACTTTAACTATCGGGGATCTTACCCTCTCACCGGGTACAAAGGCCGAACTGCTGGGTGCGGGATCATTGCCGTCTGTGTCTCAGAAAGGAAAGGATGTTGTCATCGGGATGCCGCCCTTCAACCCTTCCTGGAAGATCAGCACTTATGCCTATGTCATTAAAATTCACAATGTCTCCGATAAATAGGACCTCACATGAAAAAAATTATTTTCCTGATCATAGCTGGTTGTGAGTTGGCAGCAGCGGACGCGCAGTCTGTCCGTCAACGTCAGAATTTTGACGATGGCTGGAGATTTCATCTTGGTCATGCGGCTGATCCGCACCGGGATTTCAATTACGGCATCGGCAATATCCTCGCCAAAACGGGTGATGCCGCCAACACCTGTATCAAAATGGACTTTGACGACAGGGCCTGGGCGCCTGTACAATTGCCACATGACTGGGCCGTAGGTCTTCCATTTGCCCAGGTAGCCAATAACGATGTCGATGCGCACGGTTATCATACCGTCGGCGCGTTATTCCCTGAAAGTTCCATCGGCTGGTATCGCAAGACGTTCGAGGTCGATAGAGCCGATTCGGGCAAACGATATATTCTGCAGTTTGACGGCATCTTTCGGGACAGTAAAGTCTGGATCAACAACTGTTACCTGGGAGGGCATTTCAGCGGTTATAGCGGATCGGCCTATGACATCACCGACTTTCTGCGTTTCAATGGCAAAAACACCGTGGTGGTCCGGGCCGACGCCAGCCAGTATGAGGGCTGGTTCTATGAAGGCGCCGGTATATACCGGCATGCGTGGTTAAATATCGTGGGCAATACTCATCTTGCACTGCAGGGTGGGGTGTTTGTACATGCGGCGGCGAATGGGGATCAGGGCACTGTGACCATTGAATCGAAAGTAGAGAATGACGGATTGAATGTTAGCCCGGCTGTTGTCAACACTTATATTACAGACCGGGATGGGAATGAAATAACAGAAGAGGCAGAGGGGCAGACGATAGAGCTAAAAGTTAAAAATCCTATACTTTGGTCGTTGGAGAATCCTTATTTGTACCGGGCGGTGGTAGTGGTTAAATCAGGTGGCCGCATTGTAGACCGCCAAACTATCCGCTTTGGCATCCGCAGTGTTACCATCGACAAGGACAAGGGCCTTTTCCTAAACGGCAAGCCCGTCAAGCTGCAGGGTGTCTGTTGTCACCAGGATCATGCCGGTGTGGGCAGCGCCTTACCCGATTATCTGCAATACTACCGGATACATCTGCTAAAGGAAATGGGCGTCAATGCCTATCGCACCAGTCACAATCCGCCCACGCCCGAGCTGCTGGATGCCTGTGATAGCCTGGGCATGCTGGTACTGGACGAGACCCGTCTGCTCAACAGCGGGGCCGAGTATGGCGTGGACTTCGAACAGTTGATATTACGCGACCGCAATCATCCCAGCGTATTCATGTGGAGCATCGGCAATGAAGAATGGATGATCCAGCAATCCACTACCGGGAAGCTCATTGCTCAACACCAGGTGCAGCGTCAGCAGCAGCTTGACCCTTATCGTACTTCCACCTATGCCGCCAATGTGGGCAATGTCTTTCATGGTGTCAATGAAGTTATCCCCGTGCGGGGTTTCAACTATAATCTAAAGGGACTTGATCCCTATCGAAAAGAACATCCGGATCAGCCCATCATGGGGACGGAGGTTGCCAGCACCGTATCAACCCGGGGTATCTATGAGCTCGATACCGTCAACGCCTATGTGCCGGATTATGACAGCGTGGCGCCGCCCTGGGCCAGCACGGCCGAAGCGTGGTGGACGATTGCCGCCACCCGGGAATGGTTTATGGGCGGATTTGCCTGGACGGGATTTGACTACCGGGGGGAACCGACCCCTTTCCGGTGGCCCGATATCAATTCGCATTTTGGCATCATGGATATGTGTGGCTTTCCGAAGACGGTGTACTATTATTATCAGTCCTGGTGGACAGATAAGGACGTCCTGCACATCGCGCCACACTGGAACTGGAAGGGGAAAGAAGGACAGCCTATTCCCGTATGGGTAAATACCAATGCGGACAATGTAGAGTTATTCCTCAACGGGAAAAGCCTGGGGAAAAAGGACATGTCCCGCAACGGTCACCTGGAATGGATGGTCAGCTATGCGCCGGGAAAGCTGGAGGCGATGGCCTATAAAAAAGGGAAGAAACTGACGGCGGCCGTGGAGACAACGGGTGCACCGTACCGGTTGGTGATAGTGCCGGCTAAAACTACGCTTGTTCCGGATGGGAAAGATGCTGACGTGTTTAATATTACGGTGGTAGACAAGCAGGGTAGGGAAGTGCCCGATGCCAATGATCTGATCCATTTTTCTATTACCGGTAAGGCGAAGATCGTCGGCGTCGGCAACGGCAATCCCAGCAGCCATGAGCCGGATAAATTTACCGGGGCCGACTGGCAACGGCATTTGTTCAATGGGAAGTGCCAGGTTATTGTTCAATCGGATATGGGGGGAACCGGTGAAATTATTTTTTCCGCAACGGGCGCGGCGGGGTTGCAGCCGGCTTCGGTGAGGCTTTAGCCGTGCACTATATTCAGTAACTAATCACCCTTGCATATGAAGAAATTATTTTTTGTTTTTTTGTTGACGCTCTTTTTGCCTGTGTTGCTTCCGGCTCAGCCGCTGGCTAAAAACTCAGTTCCCGGTAATGGCGACGAACGTATGGCCTGGTGGCGGGAAGCCCGCTTTGGCCTCTTTATCCACTGGGGTGTATACGCTGTCCTCGGCGGTGTCTATGACGGCCGTCCCATCAATAAGGCCGGCGAGTGGATCATGAATCGTGGTAAGATACCCGTCGCCGAATATCACCAGGTGGCCAACCGGTTCAACCCGGTGAAATATGACCCCGAAGCCTGGGTAAAAATGGCCAAAGACGCCGGCATGAAATACATCGTCATCACCGCCAAACACCACGATGGTTTCGCCCTTTTCGGCAGCAAAGCCAGCCGGTGGAACGTCGTCGACGCTACGCCCTATGGACGCGATCTTCTCAAACCCCTGGCCGAAGCCTGCCGTAAATATGGCATCAAGCTTGGCTTTTACTATTCCCAGGCGCAGGACTGGAACAACCCCGGTGGTGCGGTTTCCCGTAAGGTAACTTCTGAAGGCTGGGCAAACCCCGACTCTGCCAGCATCGACGCTTATACGGCGGCGCATGATGGTCACTGGGACCCTGTCCAAACGGCTGAGTCGATGAGCAGTTATATCGATAAGGTAGCGGTTCCCCAGGTGAGGGAATTGCTGACCAATTACGGCGATGTCGCGGTTCTCTGGTGGGACACACCTACCGGCATGACCGATGAATATGCAGCGAAACTCCAGGGCCTGTTGAGTCTCCAACCCAACATCATTACGAATGACCGGCTCAAACGCCCCAATTATCCCGGCGACTATAAGACGCCGGAACAGAAGATCCCCAACCTCAGCGAACTCGATGGAAAGGACTGGGAGACCTGTATGACGATGAACGGTACCTGGGGTTTTAAAACTTCAGATCATAACTGGAAGACTCCTGCGACGCTGATCCATAACCTGGTAGATATCGCCTCCAAAGGCGGCAACTACTTGTTGAACGTCGGACCTACACCGGAAGGAGAAATTCCACAGCCTAGTATAGACGCCCTAAAGATCGTAGGTGTGTGGATGAAGACCAATGGTGAGGCCATCTATGGCACTAAGGCCAGCCCTCTGCCGCCGTTGACCTGGGGCCGTTGCACCAAAAAAATCGAAGGAGCGTATACCATCCTCTATCTGTCGGTTTTTGACTGGCCGGCCGATGGAAAGCTGACTGTACCAGGGATACAAGGTAAAGTGCGCAAAACGACTTTACTGACAGGCGGGAAAAAATTGGATACGGAAACGACTGCAGATGGGCTGGTGATCCATGTTCCGGCAGCTGCCCCTGATGCCATTGCTACGGTTATCAAAGTAGAGGTAAAATAGCGGACAAATATTTTTTTGGTGGAATGAAAAAGGGTCGTACATTTGTATCAACCAAATGGTTGAACCAAATGGATGACAAGAGCCAAATAGACGATAAATGTACAGAATCAGTAATCTTTCAGGCAGCCATAAAGATATTTCAGAAAAAAGGGCTTGCCGGGGCGAGGATGCAGGAAATTGCCGATGAAGCGGGGATCAATAAGTCCATGCTGCATTATTATTTCCGGAACAAGGAGAAGCTCTTTCTGGAAGTTTTCCGGTCTTCTCTGCGGGAATTTACGGGGGGGCTGTATTCTATTCTCGACCAGGACGGACCCTGGGAAGATTCGATAAGGAAGCTATGTGGTTACTATATCGATTTTTTGACCAAAAATCCTGATCTTCCCATGTTCCTTATTAACGAGATGCATCAGCAGCCAGAGGAATACCTCAAGATAGTCCAGGGTGACGAGTGTATTCTTAAAACGAAGTTTTTCCAGCAACTGAAGGATGGAATGGAAAAAGGAGAGATCAGGAAGGCCGACCTTTCCCACTTGTATGTGTCCCTGATCAGCAGCATTGTATTTCCTTTTATCAGCGGGCCGATGATCCAAAGGACGGGTGACATCTGCCTGGGGGAATGGCCAAAATTCCTGAAGGAGCGGAACAATTTTGTGAGCGATATGTTAATTATTTACTTAAAGAGCGTGTAGATTTTTTTTGTCTTTTCGTCAACCGTTTGGTTAAATCGTTTAGTTGAATTATATGGTTAAAACAGATCAATATCAAATCATTAGAAACATTTTAGGAATCAAAAGCATGGTTAATGAAACAAATTTTACACTCCACCATCCTAATGGTGTTAATTCAGATCCTGACAGGCGGTAATGGGTACACACAGACAGGCAATCAAGGGTACAACCACCAATCGACAAATGCAACAACTACAGAGCAAGGGCCTACCCGTCTGTTCAGGGCTTTTTGGGATGACGATTTTTTCAATTATTCCGGGCACGGTACCGACCGGGCCTATACCGATGGTACACGTTTTGAGTTGTTTTATACTAAAAAGAAACCTTCCCGCTTTTTCATAGACCGGGTTATGCCGAAAGCAGGGGACAGCAGTATAAATGTATTCGGATGGGGCTTTGCGCAGCTCATGGTCACTCCTGAAGATATCTCCCAGGCAAATTTTCAGCCGGATGATTATCCCTGGTCGGGGGCCTTGTTTGCTACGCATACCCTTTACTCTTATAATGAGCAAAAGAAATATGATCTCCAGACCGAGATAGACCTGGGGGTAGCGGGACCCGCTGCTCTCGGAAAACAAATTCAGGATGGCTTTCACCAACTCATACACTACCGGCGTCCGAAGGGCTGGGACAACCAATTTGGAAACAGCCCCTGGCTGGATATCCGATTCACCGCGGAAAAACAATTGGCGGGCTACGCCAAATTCATAGAAGTGATCGGCGGAGCGCAAGCCATTGCGGGTACCGGGATGAATGAGGCAGCCGTATATTCTTTGATCCGGATCGGTAAAATGAGCCCTTATTTCAAAGGATTTATCAAACAATACAGCAGCACCGGGCCGAAAAAGAAAATGCAATTTTATTTCGTCTTCAAGCCCCAGGTAGAATGGCAGTTCACCAATGCCCTGTTCGAGGGGGGAACGAATGCATCCCTGCCTGCGAAGGGCATCGTTAAAAAACCTTCCGACGGGCCGGCAGCGTATCATCCCCTGAACCACATGGTCTACAGTTTCGCTTTCGGGCCGGTGCTGGTAATGGGTCGTTTTACCATTTCTTCCACCCAAACGGCGACCAGCGCCTGGATGAAAGGATTATACGATCATATGTATGGGAATGTCTCCCTGTACTACGGCTGGTAAGATTATTATTTACGTATCAGCTTGATCGTTTTTACCTCATTACCCTGTATCACCTTCAGGAAATACACTCCCGGCCGGTAGGCTGTGGCATCGATGTCGATAACGCCCATGGCTCCCGGTACTCTCTTTGTCATCAGCTGTCGGCCGTCGGCGCTGAACAAGCTCAACGTCAGGTCCAGCTGTTCTGCGGAGAGATAGAGTTTGAACAACCCGTCGGAAGGATTGGGATAAACTTCGGCTAAGGCTGGTTTGCCATTTTGTAACGTCTTACCTGCGCCGCTTAAGGACCGATCGCTGTTGGCCGCCGATACCTCGTCTTTTCCACAGACAGCGGTGGTGCTAAATGCAAGCTCGAAACGTGTAAACAGGAAATTGTCTTCCCAGCTGATGAGGGCTATTTCCGGGAATGGATAGCCGTACAGATACAATGGTGCAGTAGAAAAGGTCGTATCGCCGGATGCAACGACCAGCGTACCGCTTTGGTTCGTTCCGGCCACCTGCCAGGTTACGGGTACGTCGAATGGATTGGGGTTTGATATCTGCCAGTTCCGGGTGGCTTTTGGATTAGCCGAACAAAGTGGTTTCAGCTCCAGCTCCCTGATATAGGAGTTGGGGAATTTGACTTCTCCCACGGCTCCCGTCGCTTTGATAAGGCCATAACCGGTGGCGAAATCAAATCCTTTGTCAAACCCGGGGGTATAGGGATTGTCCATATCCCAGGTGTGTGTACTAAGAATGCCCTTTATCTGGGAGGGGGTGATGGTTTTGAGCTTTTGGGCTTCTATCATCAGAGCTGCCACACCTGCTGCGTGCGGGGCCGCGGCTGAGGTCCCGAAGAAATTGGGAAAGGTGTCTTTATCCTGGGGTATATCTCCGTGGCCGAAGGGATCGAAGAAAGAAGTATTGCCGCCGTCCGGGGCTACGATATCCGGTTTTTTTCGGATCAGCGGCGCTATCCGGTTGCCTTTTATGTCGTAATAATTCGGTACGCCCCCCACAGAAGAAAACCTTTCGACGATGGGGGTATCGACGCCGTAGGGTGGAGTTTTCAGGTAAAAAGCCGCCCCGGTTGAAATGGCGCCTTCGGCCTTTGTATGCCCTACGACGGTAGGAGAGAGGATACCCGGTATCGCGGGGTGTGTCAGGTAAAACAAGGCGTCGCCGTAAAGAATATATTTCAGCTGGGTGGGATCGGGGCCTGCATATTTTACGATCACCAGGTAGAACGTGACATCGGGGGTATCGTTAAAATAACCAAATACTTCAACGGGTTCGCCGCTGGCGATGTTGTCGAGCGTGCCGGCTGCTACCATATTTCCATGGGAATCTATCAGGTAAATATCCAAATCGGATTTTGGGCCGACACCACTGGCGGAAAAGGAGGGCTCGTCCCATTGGAAGGAGCTGATCAGGATACCGCCCGATGGAATATATACCGGCTGAAAATACCGGGGGGGATCGGATGGTCCGCTGAAATTATGTGCTGTTCCTGCCACGGGACCCAGGGGAGTCACCTTGCTCGGCCGGTAAGGGCTTTCATAACTCCGGAGGCTTGAATTACCCGCTGACGAGAAATAGGTTACGCCTTGTTGTTTTTGATGCCATCCTGGAAGAAGGGTTCGGAATAATAAAATACGTCGTCGGCGATGACATTGCAACCGTTGTTTGCCAGCTGCAGGATACCATTTGCAAAATCTGCCTGACCGTTATCCGCCGTGTGAAAGGCCAGTTCGGCGCCCGGCGCTACGTCGTGAACGATCTCTAACATGGCGCGGCCTTCGTCGGTACCCCCTGAGCTGAGCTCCGACAATACCTGGACCGGTTTTTTATAGTTGAAGGGATTGGTGGGACCGGGTAGTTCACCGTGCGCGACCCCGATGGCGGCGGTGCCCAGGTTGTTGTAGCTGTCTGAGAGAACCCCCACTTTAACTCCCTTACCGTCTACTTTATATTTCTTACGGGCTAAATAGGAGAGCTGTGCGGTATCGCCCTGGCTAATGACAGGAGTGATTCTTGGGGCGAAACCGTCGAAGGCGGTTTGAGGTGCAAAGACCCGGGTGGTATTCAGCGCGTGTTGCCTCACGTGCAGCGGCCGGTAAGCCGGTCGGGCAAATCGTATCGAAGTGGCATTCTCCAGCTGGGGAAGAGATGCGATAGGTATTATTGCCGAGATCACCCGGCCATAGGTCGCGGTGATGGTGGCGCCTAGTTTTTGCAGTTCGGCTTTTGCGGTTGCGATGTCTTCTTTGGCCGTTATGTCGACGACCACTTTGTCGCCTTTGATCTGCATATATTTATTAAAATAGTCCATACCTGTACCTGGCGTCGGCTTGGCCTGGGATTGGGGTACTTTTATTTTTTGGGCCTGGTAGGCGGTGGAAAGTTGTTTCAGGTCAGGGCTGAGGATGGAAGGGGGTTTCTGAGCGGGCTGTTGTTCCAGTACCCCGGTGAAGGCCGGATCGCCGTTGACTTGTGCGCTGGCGGCAAAACCACACAGCAATGAGCATAGAAACAAACCCACAGAAATGCTTAGTAGATCTTTTTTCATAAAAAGGTGTTTTGATTAAATAAATAGCAGTATCAAGGGGGGACCTGCGGTTAGCGCTTACTTTTAAGTAGAATGATGGATTACAGCGGGAGGTTGTTTTGCAGATAGAAGCAGAAGGTACAAAAAGAAGTAGAAGGTACAAAAAAAACTAGAAACCCCAGGATAATTCTGTCAGTGCGTTGCCGCGGCCCGGGTGGATGGATCTTGCATCGGTGAAATAAGCCGGGTCGTCGTATACCGGGGATGCCTGCAGCAGCAGCGCATATATATCGTCTTTATTATAACCGCTTATCTGCTCGTACTCCCATTTCCGGCGGCCCAGCGCATAGGGGATCAGCCAATCAAACGCTGTGCGGATACCACCGTTCTGTGTATTCTTATAGACCCACAGGTTGAGACCTGTATGACGAGCCAGCCGGGCGAGGGTGAAGAAGGCCTGCAAATTGTAGGTGCTGTAACCCAGTCCGTTGGTCCGGGCCAATTCTTCCGGCATCTTTCCATCGGAAGCGATCTGGTGCTCCATTTTGGCTTTTCCTTCTTCTGCCAGCGTCCGGGCTTCCGCCGTGTCGCCGGTAAACAGTGCAAGGTCGGTAGCCTGTGCCAGGTACCAGGTGCCATGATTGTTGGCTGCGGCATGTTCTTCCCTGCCGTTTTTACTGGTCAGCATCCAATGGAGGTATTGTGCATACCAGGTCTGTAGCGCCCGGCTTTCTTTTGCCGGCCAGGCCGGAGTTCCTTCCAGCAGGCGGGCCGCGTCGGCTATACCGATCAGGGGAATGGTCTCGATGATCCCGATGCCCCGGCCATTGTTGATGCCGGGGATAGCCTGGCCATATTCGAGGTTGGGATTCATTTGGGTAGCGGGGTCGAGAAACCAATGTCTTAATAAGAGGGCTGCTTTTTCGGCATATTTAGTGTCTTGTGTCAGATACCAGCTGAGCGATAATACCTGTACGGCATTGCCCAATTCGGAAAGGTTATGATGATCGGTGATCTTGTTGATCTCGGGATTACGCTGCCCATCCCGCCGTATATAGGGCAGACCATTGGGTTTGGTGCTGTCATACCAGAAATAGGGCGCCTGGCTCATGTAATCATGCTTGCTGCCGCTGGCGGGTGTGGAGCTTTTGTCCATGACGGACAAGGGTGGCATGTCCAATAGTTTGTCGGCTTGTGCACGTAGTTGGGCGAGGAGGCGCAGGGCTGTGGTATCATGTGAGATCGCCTTTTCTCTCCAGGTGATGAGGCGCGCGCCATCCCAGGATAATACGGGTGGAACCGAGGAATGCGATGGAGACTGTTTGACCTGCGCTTGTACACCTTGGAAAATCAGCATCCCCAGCACGAAAAATAATTTTCGCATAAGCATAATGGCAAGTTTTTTTAAATGGGTTCTTATAAAATATGGATGACAAATTGGAGAAAATTGTCAGCATAACAGACAGGAGTCAAACACTTTATTTACGGAAACGGTTGCATGAACTACGCGGAGGTTACTACAACGTTTTCGTAAATAAAACAAGAGGACGCATTTTGATTGTGTAATTTGTAATTATAACTGCTTGCCATATGAATACGGTTAATCTCAAACAATTAGCCCAGGAGCTCAATTTGTCCGTCTCCACCGTCTCCAGGGCCTTACGCGACAGCTGGGAGATCAGTACCCCTACTAAACAGCGTGTCTTCGATCTGGCCAGAAAAATGAACTTTCAGCCGAACCCTTATGCCAGCAGTCTTCGCAAACATCGTAGCCGGACCATCGCCGTCGTCATCCCGGAAGTAGCTAATAATTTTTTTGCCCTGGCGATTAAGGGAATAGAGACGGTTGCCCGGGAAAAGGGTTACCATGTCCTCATCTATCTGACCAATGAAGAAGTGGCCGAAGAGATGGCTATTACCTCCACTTTGCAAAGCGGGCGCGTGGATGGCGTCATTCTTTCCCTTTGCGGAACGACCCAGGATATCCGGCACCTGCTGGAATTACAGCAGCGAAATATCCCCCTTGTTTTTTTCGATAGGGTCAGCGACAATATTACTGCGCCTAAAGTGATGACCAATGACTATGAGAGCGGTTTTGTCGCCACGGAACACCTGGTCAAAGCCGGTTGCCGTACTATTGCCCACCTGACGATCTCCATGAGCCTGAGCATCTCACACAGGCGCCAGGAGGGATATACTGATAGCCTGCGTCGCTGGGACCTGCCCTGCGACCCGGGGATGATCGTACACTGCAGCAGTGATGAAAGGGAAAGTTACCGGCTTATCCGGGAGCTATTCCTGTCGGATAAAAGACCCGATGGGGTATTTGCTTCCGTGGAAAAACTCGCGGTGCAGACTTATCATGTATGCCGGGAACTGGGTCTGCGGATACCGGAAGATGTAAAGGTCATCAGTTTCTCGAATCTCGTAACGGCTTCCCTGCTGAACCCGTCACTGACGACAATCGCCCAACCGGCTTATGACATGGGGAAGGAAGCCGCGACAATACTGTTCCGGCGGCTGGAGAAAAAGTATATCGTGGTGCCCGATGATCAGGTGATGTTGCCGGCTAAATTGGAAATAAGAGATTCAACAATGAGTTAGCGGATATCTTCCGGCCTATAACCCCGACCGTCCGGCTTTTGACCCGGCATATTCGCGCGGCTGCAGGTCGAACAGATCTGCCAACAGCTTGTAGGAGTTTAACCGGTCCTCTGCCCGCTCGGTAAACGTCGAGATTACGATCTCTTCGACGCCAAACTCGCCGGCAAGCGCCTCCAATTTCCCGCGCATTTGTTGTGGTGTGCCGATGGCGGTCCGCTGGCGATTGTATAAAACCCGGTTCCATTCAGCCGGTGTATAGCTATAGGCGCTGGCTGCCGCATAAGTCGGTATCTCATCGAAATTTCCTTTTTCAAATCCCAGCAGCCGGTAATCGAGGAGCGCCTGTGTTTCCTTAACCCTCTGCTCGTCTTCCGAACAAAAAGCAAAGACTCCTACGCTTGCCTGCGGCTCCTGTAATTCAGCTGAAGGTTTAAAACGTTGACGGTAGGCTTGAAGGGCCGCCGCTCCGCCGATGGGGTTGATGAATTGCGCATAACACAAGGCCATGCCAAAATGTGCGGCCAGGAGGGCGCTTTCCCCGCTGGAAGTCAGCATCCACAGCTGTGGACTTGTTTCTATCCGTGGGATGGCCCTGATCTTTCCTTCAAAAGTCCCTGGAGTGGGGGTGTCGGAAAGGAAAGCGCGTAAGTCTCTTATCTGTTTGATATACTCTTGCGGATCGAAGGTATTGGTCGGGTTGAGCAGCTGGGCGGTCAGCCGGTCGCCACCGGGCGCCCTTCCCAGCCCAAGATCAATCCGGCCGGGATACAAGGCTTCGAGCAGTCGAAAATTCTCCGCCACCTTCAGCGTGGAGTGATTGGGCAACATAATGCCTCCGGAACCCAGCCGGATGCCTTTGGTCTCCGCCGCCAGGCGGGCGATCAATATTTCGGGCGCTGCACCCGCTAATGTGGTGGTATTGTGATGTTCCGAAAGCCAGTAACGGGTATAACCAAGGCGGTCCGTCAGCCTTGCCAGCCGGATCGATTCCTGGAGGGCGGCGGGGGCGTCGCTGTTGTTGCGGATAGGGGTCTGGTCAAGGACACTCAGGCGAAGATTCTTTTCCATAATGGTGTAAGTAACACGCAGGGCGGGTAAAAGTTGCGGTAGCGCTCATCCCAAAAAACTTGTGTGAACCAGATAGTTGTTAGGCGGAGCGGGGCGTCAGTTCTACGATTTTGATACACCGATCGTCCGGTTGGGGCATACCGATTGCATATAAAAGTTCAAAAGATATTTTATGCCAGATAAACAAACCATCGAAAAAGCCAAACGGGATAAGGCCGAAGGCAAATCTGCCAGCACACAGGCCGGTGAGTTCGTCCATGACGAAATGGACAAGATCCGTAAGGGAGAACATGGCGCGCGGTCGACCAAGCAGGCCATTGCCATCGGATTATCCGAAGCGCGCCGTGCGGGTGTGGCACTAAAACCGCAAGCCAAAGGCAAGGTCTCTGAAAAGACGCGGAAGAGTGAAGAGAGCGCCTATGAAAAAGGGCAGAAGCATGAACCGGTCTCCCCGACACGCTCCCGCGCAAGGGTCAAAGCATTGAAGAAAGAAAGTGGTGAAGCGGCTTCTCCGAAGGCGATCTCGAAGCAGGCGCATACGGCTGCGCAAAAACGCAGCGCCACTTCACGGTCTGAATCCGCCAAACAAGCAGCCCGGACAAAAGGACCTGCCGAACGCTCGGCCGCTGCTAAGAAGGCTGCGAAGACAAGGGCGCAAGGCAGGTGAAACCTTAAAAATAAAACTATGGAAAAAGAGAAGCCGACTCAAATTTGAATCGGCCTCTCTTTTTTATTCAATTCGGTATAATTAATTTTTATGTCCACCGCCGTCTTCCGGCTTCTTACAGCATGTCGGGAGGCGTTTGTAAGCATCGGGCTCTGCGGTTACGTCGTCGGCATCGTATCCTACATTGGCGATCAGCGCCTTGATATTTTCGATATTGGTGCGATCGGTCAGGTAAGTGACCGTTGTGGTCTTTTTCTTGTAGTCGACATTTATCTTCAGGATGCCTTCTTCATGGGACATGTATTTTTCGATACGACCCTTACATTCCTCACATTGAACGGTAGGGGTCTTGATGACGGCTGTCAGCTGTTGTTTGGTTTGTGCAAAGGCTCCGCCGGTAAGGCCGATCAGCAGGAAAAAAAGGATTTGTATTTTCTTCATATGTAATGGGATTTATCTACTATAAAAATACTAAAATATATCGACAAATAATTTATGAAATGATCCTCATAACCTGGCAATATAGACTGTAAAATATTTTCATGGGCAAGTTGAAATAAGGAATGATAGTATCTGATGAGATAGTGATGACTAAGATATTGTTTATCAGGGGAAAGAAAGTAATGATAGACAGAGATCTCGCGGAATTATACGGCGTGTCGACTAAAAGGTTGAATGAACAGGTGAAACGCAATATAAAACGTTTCCCTGTGGACTTTTATGTTTCAGTTGACGTCGGAAGAGAAGGAGGAGGTGGTCGCAATTTGCGACCACCTCAGCACTCTTAAATATTCTTCACAGTTACCTTATGTTTTTACAGAATATGGAGCTGTTATGCTGGCCAGCGTTTTAAACAGTGACCTGGCCATTGAGGTCAATGAGCAGGCCGATCGGCGCCTTATTGGGTTCCAGCGACAGAATGAAGGAAAATAGCGTTTAGACTCCCTTCCAGCTTGCCGGGTCTTCGCTCCATTTTAACAGGACAGACTGTTCTTCTGGGCTTACCAGTCCTTTATCTACGGCGAGGCTGATCAGGGTTGGGTAGTTGGAAAGCGATACATAGGGCACCCCTGCTTTTTCCAGGGCCTGTTTGGCGGCCCCGAATCCATAATTGAAGATCGAAACCAGGCCAACGACGTCCAGCCCTTCGCTGCGGAGGATGTCTATTACCTGCAAGGAACTTTTTGCTGTAGAGATCAGGTCCTCGATTACAACCACCTGCTGCCCCTTTTCATAATACCCTTCGATCTGCTGTCCGAGACCATGTTCTTTGGGTTTGCTGCGGACATAAATATAGGGCAGCTTCAGTTGATCGGCAGCCATGGCGCCCCATGCGATGCCGGCTGTGGCTACCCCTGCCAGCAACCCTGCTTCAGGAAACTGGGCAAACAGCACGTTACACATTTCCGATTTGATAAAATCACGGATGTAGGGGAAAGAAAGGACTTTACGGTTGTCGCAGTAAATCGGGCTCTTCCAACCGGATGACCAGGTGAAGGGCTCTTTTAGACTCAGGCGGATCGCTTGCACCTGCAGGAGCTTTTCGGCAACCGCCGCTTCATTGGTGGTAATAATTTTCTCGGCCATGGTGCGAAAGTAGGTATTTTTGGAGTATGTACATCAAGATCTACTTTTCCGACAAACCCCTTTTCCTCTGTGACCGGATGACGGATGAGAATGAAATCAGCGAATATGCTCATCATGACGACGCTGTGCTGATCGATGAGTTTTCGCATGCTGCTGTGAATGCCATGATTCACGAAATGCGTCAGGAAAAGGTACATGCCGGGATCTTTATTCACAGCGATCTGGAGACCCTGAAAAAAGCTTTCTGGAGGAAGTTTGTTATCATACAGGCCGGCGGAGGGTTGGTCGATAACGGAAAAGGCGAATACCTGTTTATGTTCCGCCGCAACAAATGGGACCTGCCTAAAGGTAAGCTCGATCCGGGCGAGACCCTGGAACAATGCGCCATCCGCGAAGTAGGGGAGGAGACAGGTTTGCAAAAGGTAAAGTTGAAAGGACCATTACTGGTGACTTATCATACCTACGATGAAAATGGAAAACATATTTTGAAGGAAACACATTGGTATCGCATGAGCGCCGCCGACGGGCAACCGGTCAAACCGCAACAGGAAGAGCAGATAACCGAACTGCGCTGGGTCGCACCCGGGGGCATGGGTGAATTGCTGAAGAATACATTCCCTTCTATTGTCGATGTGCTCCGCGCGGCAGGAGTGGCCTGAGATTGGCGGCCTTAGCGCTGTTTGCTGAGCACGGCTACGGTCAGCCGGCTGACGCAAACCAGCTTCTCCCATTCATCATAAATTTTTATATCCCATACATGGGTGGTCTTCCCGATATGTAACGGGATCACGGTGCCAAAGACATATCCTTCCCGGACTCCGCGTATATGGTTGGCATTGATCTCCAGCCCTACACAATCATATAACGACCGATCGATGACCAGGGCGGATGCGATGCTGCCCAGGGTTTCGGCCAGCGTCGCCGAAGCCCCGCCATGCAGCAGGCCATAAGGTTGCCGGGTGCGGTGGTCTACCGGCATCTTCGCTTTCAGGTAGTTTTCGCCGACTTCTGTAAACTCGATGCCAATGTGCTCGCCCATGGTATTATGACCGAGGGGGGAAATATCCTTCGCTGTGACAGCGGGATCAAACCAGATAGCCATGTTATTGAAATTAGTGTTTTGTCAGCGAGTGCGCCACCACTTTCGGCAGGAATTGCATCACGTCGCCGCCATTCTTTAATACATCCCTTACCAGTGTAGACGCCACCGACGTATATTGGGGGAGGCAGGTCAGAAAGATCGTTTCGATATTGGTGTCGAGGCTCCGGTTCATATCCGCAATGGCTTTCTCATATTCGAAGTCGTTGACATACCGGATGCCCCGCAGGATAAACTGCGCGCCGACCTGCTGGCAGCAGCGCACCGTCAGTCCTTCATAAACTACCGCTTCTACTTTGGGATTGTCCTTATATATCTCCCTGATCCACCCCAGTCTTTGTTCTTCGGAGAACATAGGCTCTTTATTGGCATTGCGTCCTATGCCGATAAAAAGTTTGTCAAACAGGGGCAACGAACGATTGATGATATCCAGGTGCCCGATGGTTATCGGGTCAAAGGTTCCGGGAAAGAGGCCGATACGACTGGTGCTCGGTTTCATAGACAAGAAGCTGTTTTATTGATAAAAGCGGTTATGTCGTGCTTGCACCTCCTGCCAGCAGATAAAGCACAGCCATCCGCACCGCAACCCCATTTTCTACCTGGTGTAAGATAATGGATTGTTTACTATCTGCTGCGTCGCTGTCCAGCTCAACCCCGCGATTGATCGGCCCGGGATGCATGATGACGATCTCTTTACCCAGGCTATCGAGCAGCCGCCGGTTAACACCATAAGCAAGACTGTATTCCCGCAGCGAAGAGAACAAGGGTTGATTCTGCCGTTCGAGCTGGATACGCAATACATTGGCAACATCACACCATTCGAGGGCTTTTCGCAGGTTATACTCTACCCGCACATCGAAGGCCTCCCGGATGTGCACAGGAATCAGGGTGGGTGGACCTGCGAGGGTGACTTCGGCGCCCATTTTCTTCAGCAGGTAAATATTACTCAGGGCTACCCGGGAATGCATGATGTCGCCAATAATGGCGACCTTTTTACCGGCCAGCCCTCCTAATTTCTCGCGAATGGAAAAGGCGTCCAGCAGGGCCTGGGTGGGGTGTTCGTTGATGCCGTCCCCGGCGTTGACGATGGCCGCGGGAATATGTTTGGCCAGGAAATGAGGGGCTCCGCTGGCGCTGTGCCGCATCACCACCATGTCCACTTTCATAGAAAGAATGTTGTTCACCGTATCCAGCAGGGTCTCTCCTTTAGCAGCGGAAGAACCCGATGCGGTGAAGTTGATCGTATCGGCAGACAGTCTTTTTTCCGCCAGCTCAAAAGAGATACGGGTTCGCGTGGAGTTCTCGTAAAAAAGATTGACGATGGTCACGTCCCGCAAAGTGGGAACCTTTTTGATGGGACGCTGTAAAACCTCTTTAAATTGTGTGGCAGTATCTAAAATAATTTGAATATCACCCGGTTGGAGATCTCTAATGCCAAGAAGATGTTTGGTACTCAGTTGCATTAGAACGCGAAATTAGGGAATTTTTTGATATCACAATAACGTTACTTCGTCCTTTCCATCCTTTTCTTTCCAGTACACTTTCACCTTTTGGGTGATAATGGAATCAATCGATTTGCCGGTATAATCGGCCTGGATGGGCAACTGGCGGCTAAACCGGCGGTCGATCAAAACACAAAGCTCTACTTTGGCAGGCCGGCCAAAGTCCAGTAAGGCGTCCAGCGCAGCGCGAATTGTCCTGCCGGTCCAGAGTACATCGTCGATCAATACCACATTGCTATTTTCGATGGAAAAAGGGATATCTGTCTGGTTGAGTTCGTGCAGGCCGGTGCGAACATCGTCGCGGTAGAATGTGATGTCCAGCTTGCCATAGCGAATGACCGCAGGGTTTACCTGTGACTTTAGCTGCTGTACGATGCGGTCTGAAAAGTAGATGCCCCTTGGCTGTATGCCGATGAGGACCGTATTTTCCAGGTCGAGGTGATTCTCCAGCAGTTGATGCGTCAGGCGCTGTATCGTAATCTCCAACTGCTGTTCGTTCAAGATCGTCTTCAAGTAAAATTTTTATAAAAATAGGGGAAGCGGTCATACCAAACAAAAAAAGAGCCGGACAAGGGCGGGGAAACGAAAGCCGGCCCATTTGGACCGGCTTTCTATCTTTTGGACCGGTTTACTTTTATTTGCCGGCGCTGAACAGGACATAGGTCGCACCCAACTGGAATACGCCATTCCGGATCGAACCGTTACCTCCGGTTTGATCTTTGTTCTCAATGTTGGCAATACCAAAATTATAACGGGCATCTATGCCGAATTTGGTTGCCGGTATCCTATAGGATGCACCGACGACCCAGGCGAAGTCTCTGTCATTGCGATATTTCTTAATGGTAAGGCTATTTCCATTGGCCTTGTCATGGGCAGCCAGCAGGATACCAAACTGGGGGCCCGTTTCAATGGCAAGTCCGTCCACTATAGCATATTTCAACAAGACGGGGATATTCAGGTAGTTGTCGTGTTCGGTAACGTCGGGGTTGCTATATGATCCGCCCTGGGCTGAATACAATAGCTCCGGTTGCAAACTCAGCTTTTCAACCAGGGGAATTCTTGCAAAACCGCCAAAATGGAAATTGACAATCGTGCCTGCATTGCCTGCATCGGATCCGTTCAAGGTAGCCAAATTAAATCCTGCCTTTGCGCCAATCTGGATTTGCGCATTTGCTGTTGCGAAGGAAATGCCTGCCAGGATAACTAATGCTAGTTTTTTCATAATTCGTAGATTAAGTTTTTATCAATCGGTGGCAAATATAATACCAGTGCAAAAGATATGCCGCTACGTCAGACGAAGTTTTTTATTGCATGAGTGCCAAAGAATTACGCAAATTTGATCTAAATAAGCAGATTTTCATATGTTTATACTATAGTGTTTTTTGTTATTCATGTGGCGGAATATAACTTTCACGAGTATTTGCAAAAGGTAAGACAATCTATACTCAACGTATAGACGCAGATCAAAATAAAAGCCCGGGTAATTCCGGGCTCTTTTATTTTTTATTCTTCCGCCAGGAAGGAATAGTGGTAGTCGGTCGGGGGAACAAAGGTTTCTTTAATCGTCCGGGCGCTGAGCCAGCGATAGAGGTTGAGGATCGAGCCTGCCTTGTCGTTGGTGCCGGAAGCGCGGGCCCCGCCGAAAGGTTGCTGGCCTACGACGGCGCCGGTAGGTTTGTCGTTGATATAGAAGTTGCCGGCGGCGTTTCGCAGCCTGTCTGTTGCCAGTTCTACGGCTTGCCTGTCCCGGGAGATAATAGAGCCGGTGAGTGCATAGGGAGAAGTCGTATCGATCAGTTCCAGCGTTGCCTCAAATTCAGCGGGCTGGTATACATAAATGGTCAGCACCGGTCCGAATATCTCTTCACACATGGTGACGAACTTCGGGTCTTTGGCTTCGATCACCGTGGGCTCGATAAAATATCCTTTCGATTTGTCGCAGCCGCCGCCGACGATGATCTCCGCTTTAGGGTTCTGCTTTGCCTTTTCGATATAGGATTGGATCTTGGTGAAGCTCCGCTCGTCGATGACGGCGTTTACAAAGTTGGTAAAGTCTTCTACCGACCCCATTTTAAAGCTCTTCACTCCTTCGACCAGTTTCTTCTTCACTGTGTCCGCCAGGTTCGCGGGGATATAAGCGCGGGAAGCGGCGGAACATTTCTGGCCCTGGTATTCAAAGGCGCCGCGCAGCAGGGCGGTCGCTACCACGTCGGGGTCGGCGCTCTCATGGGCCAGGACAAAGTCCTTTCCACCCGTTTCACCGACGATACGGGGATAGGTGCGGTAATGGCTGACGTTCTCGCCAATGGTCTTGTAGATATGGTTGAAGGCGGCGGTGCTACCGGTGAAATGCACGCCGGCAAAGTCGCGGTGACCAAAGCAAACTTTACCAAGCACGGGACCGTCAACATAGAGGAGATTGATAACCCCATCCGGCAGTCCCGCTTCTTTCAGGATGCGCATAAACATCTGCGCAGAGAAGATCTGGGTATAAGCGGGTTTCCAGATAACGGTGTTGCCGCAGAGCGCTGCCGAAGCGGGCAGGTTGCCGCCGATCGCTGTAAAGTTAAACGGCGTAATGGCCAGTACAAAACCTTCCAGCGGACGGAATTCGAGGCGATTGTGCACCCCGGGACCACTCACCGGCTGCTGGCGGTAGATCTCGCTGAGAAAATGGACATTCCAGCGCAGGAAATCGATGAGCTCGCAGGCGCTGTCAATCTCAGCCTGGAAAGCGTTTTTGCTTTGACCAAGCATCGTAGTGCCATTCATATAGGCGCGGTACTTCGTAGCAATGAGGTCGGCGGCTTTCAGGAAAATAGCTGCGCGGTTTTCCCAGCTGAGGGCGGCCCAATTGGCTTTGGCTTTTAAAGCCGCATCGATAGCCTGCTGTACATGGCTTTCGTCGCCTTCGTGGAAATAACCCAGGGTATGCGTTATCTCGTGGGGAGGGCGAAGGGCGACCTTTTTCCCCGTGCGTACTTCTCTATCCCCGATATACATGGGGATATCGTGTTCGGTACTTTTTAATTCCTTTAGTGCTGCTTTCAGCGTTGCTTTTTCATGGCTACCCGGGCCATAACTCAATACCGGTTCGTTGGCCGGCGCCGGATAATAAAAATATCCTAAGCTCATTATTGTCTATTGGTTTTTGTTATGTAGTTTCTTTCTCGTTCATCAGATAAGCCTTGATAAACCCATCCAGCTCCCCATCCATCACCGGTTGTACATTCCCTACTTCATAATCGGTGCGGTGGTCTTTGATCATCTTATAGGGATGGAACACATAGGACCGTATCTGCGAACCCCATTCGATTTTCTTCTTGGTAGAATTGGTGGCATTCTTCGCCTCTTCCCGTCTGCGCAGCTCCTCTTCATAAAGCCGGCTCTTCAGCATCTTCAGCGCCTTTTCCCGGTTTTCTCCCTGCGTACGCGCCTGCTGGCACTCGACGATAATGCCGCTGGGGATATGTTTCAACCGGACGGCCGTTTCCACTTTGTTTACGTTCTGTCCACCCTTGCCGCCGCTTCGGTAGAACTCCCATTCGATGTCGGCAGGGCTTACTTCGATCTCGATGCTGTCGTCCACCAGCGGATAAACAAACACGGAGGCAAAGGAAGTGTGGCGGCGGGCGTTGGAATCAAACGGTGAGATACGTACCAATCGGTGAACCCCGCTTTCTGCTTTCAGGAAGCCATAGGCAAAGGGGCCATCGAACTGTATTGTCGCGCTTTTGATGCCTGCCCCTTCTCCATCCTGCAGGTCGAGCTCGGTAACGGACCAGCCCTGTTTCTCTCCGTACATGCGGTACATGCGGAGTAACATTTCCGCCCAGTCCTGGCTTTCTGTCCCGCCGGCGCCGGAATTGATCTGCATGACGCCCGGCAGCTCGTCTTCCGGCTGATTGAGCGTACTCTTGAACTCGGTCTCTTCTATTTTGGCCAGGGCCTTGTCATAGGCTTCGCGGGTCTCTTCCTCAGAAGCTTCGCCGGCTTTCCAGAAATCAAACAATACGGCAAAGTCTTCCACGGCGGATGCTACCGACTCGTAAAGCTTTACCCAGTATTCGTTTAGCTTGATGTTCTTGAGGATTTCCGTGGCACGCCTGTTGTCGTCCCAGAAACCGGGACTCAGCGATAATTGTTTCTCCTCGGTGATCTTAAATTGCCGGTTATCGACGTCAAAGAAACCTCCTCAGGACGACCACCCGGTCCCTCATAATTTTGATCTGTTCTTGTGTCATAGGGCGCAAAATTACGAAAATTTAGCGACCCGCAACTCCCGGATTTTCACTCGTTTTACCCTTGTTTTGTGCATATGCTGAATTGTGGTAAATTGTCAGTATGATAGCCAACTATCTGCGTATCGCGCTTCGGAACCTCTATCGAAATAAGATTTACAGTATCATTAATATTTCCATCCACCTCAGTTATGCGACTGGGCCTTTATGATAATAAACGCTACAGCATGAGATCGGCCCCTTATGCCTTTTCATCAGCAGGGATACGGCGGTTGGATGGGGCGCCGTAGTGTCGGGTTGTCTCTGGATACAGGCTCACGCTAACGTACCTACGGTGGTGGAGGCCATCAAACGAACATACGGTCAATACGACGGCAGACTCCGTAAAGTATTGGGCGCCTCTGCCGCCTCTATCGGCAGGTTGCTGTCAATGGATTTCCTGCGACCGGTGCTCATCGCCGCGGGTATTGCCTGTCCCTTGTCCTGGTGGGCGATGCAGAAATGTAAAGGCCGCCCGGGCTACGGCTGATAAGCCCGCTTGTTTGTAGAGAAAATTGCCCATCTGACCCAAAAAATAATTGTGATTTCCTTTTAACGTTTTCCGGCATTGTTATTGAAAACAGAGAGAGTATAGGGTCTACGCTTATTAATTTATAACAATACGATTTATTCACTTAAAATTTTATAACATGAGTGCCAAGAATATTTTAATCGGTGCTTTAGCAGGCCTTGCTGCAGGAGTTGCTATCGGCGTTCTCGTAGCCCCCGCTGAGGGAGCGGAAACCCGCCAGCGAATTTCCGACACAGCAGATTCACTGAAAAGAAAACTGAGAAAGCTCCGGGGCATGACAGCCGATGAGCTGGATGAACTGAAAGATATTTTTGAAAGAGAAACCGACGGACTGCGTGAAGATGTGCGCTCCCGTGTGCTGGAGCTTATCAAAGCCGCAAAAGAGAAAGGTAACCACATTAAGGAACAGGCATTGTCCTAGCATTGTCCTAGCATTGTCCTGGGCTGGCCGGTCTGCCCGCAAGCGAAGCGCTGCGGACATTAGTTTCGCCAGGCTGCTTGATGGCCAAAGCCTGCAATACGCAGATGGAGCCCCGTAAGGCTCCTTTTTTTATTAGTGGGAGAGATTGCCTTAAATTGCGACCTCAAATCTCTCTTTATATGCCCATCGACCTTCGCTCAGATACTGTTACCCGTCCTACACCCGCCATGCTGGATGCCATGATGAAGGCTTCGGTCGGCGATGACGTTTTTGGAGAAGACCCCTCCATCAATCGGCTGGAAGCGATGGCTGCCCGGCTTTTTGGCATGGAAGCCGCTCTTTATTGCCCTAGCGGCACCATGTCGAACCAGATTGCAATAAAATGCCATACACAACCGGGAGATGAGGTTATTTGCGAAAAAAACGCCCATGTTTATATCTACGAAGGTGGCGGCATCGCCTTCAACTCCGGTTCGCAGGTCAGGGCGCTGGAAGGCGACCGGGGGCGTATAACGGCCGGGCAAATTTCCATGGCCATTAATCCCGACGATGTGCATAGGGCCCGCACTTCCCTGGTGACGCTGGAAAACACCTGTAATAGGGGAGGGGGAAGCTGTTATGACCTGGAAGAGATAAAAAAGATACAGCAGGTATGCGCTGACAATCAACTAAAGCTCCACCTGGACGGCGCCCGGCTTTTCAATGCCCTGGTGGCCACCGGGCGGACGGCTGCTGAATATGGACGCGTCTTTGACAGCATTTCCGTTTGCCTCAACAAGGGCATGGGCTGTCCTATCGGCAGCATCCTCATCGGCCCGGCCGCTTTTATCCGGCAGGCCCGGCGGGTGCGTAAGGTTTTTGGCGGCGGCATGCGCCAGGCCGGGTTTATGGCCGCGGCCGGTATTTACGCGCTGGAAAACAATATTAACCGTCTTGCCCAGGACCATCTCCATGCCCGTCAGATTGCCGCAGCCCTGCAGAAAAAGGATTTTGTACTTGACATCATGCCCGTGGAGACCAATATTGTTATATTCCAAACGGAAGGCGATACCTGTACAAAGGCCCTGACCCAGCAGCTGAAAGAAATGGATATCCTGGCTATTCCCATTTCGGCGAACCAGATCCGCTTTGTGACCCACCTGGATATTACTCCCGAAATGGTGGAAAAACTTGTCGATACCATCGACAAGTGGTCGAAGTGACCGGCAATTGAACAATTGTAAACAGCTTTCGTTAAATTTACAAAAATCACTTCTATGTTCCCGAAAGTAACTCCCAAAGAAACAAAAGCCTGGCAGCAATTACAAGAGCATTATAATACCGAGATAAAGGGAACTCATATGCGATCCCTGTTTGCGGCCGACGCGCAGAGGTTTTCCCGGTATTCCCTTAAGCTGGATGATATCCTCTTCGACTATTCCAAGAACCTTGTCACCGACAAGACCCTGGACCTCCTGCGTCAGCTGGCGGGGGAGAGTAAGGTAAAAGACGCTATCGAAGCCATGTTCAGCGGCGAAAAGATCAACCAGACCGAAGACCGTTCGGTCCTGCACACGGCCCTCCGCAACCTCACGGGCAGCCCTGTATACAGCGACGGGAAGGACATTATGCCGGACGTACTCCGGGTGCTGGCGCAGATGAAGGCTTTTTGCGCCCGTATCCACAGCGGCGAGTGGAAGGGTTATTCGGGAAAGAAAATAAAATACATCGTTAACATAGGCATCGGCGGTAGCGACCTCGGTCCCGTGATGGTGACGGAAGCGCTGCGGCCCTATTGGGTGGCCGGTATACAGGCTTATTTTGTCAGCAATGTAGACGGCACGCATATCGCGGAGACGCTGAAGAAGGTAACTGCAGAAGAAACGCTGTTCCTCGTGGCCTCCAAGACCTTTACCACACAGGAGACGATGACCAATGCCCATACGGCCCGCAGCTGGTTCCTGGAGTTTGCTAAAGACGAATCCCAGGTGGCCAAACACTTTGTCGCCCTTTCCACCAATGAAAAAGAGGTAGTAAAATTTGGTATTGACAAAGCCAATATGTTCGAATTCTGGGATTGGGTTGGCGGCCGTTATTCCTTGTGGAGCGCCATCGGTCTTTCCATCGCACTTACCATCGGCTACGAAAACTTTGAATCTTTGCTAAGCGGCGCCCATCAGACGGATATCCATTTCCGGACCACGCCTTTTGAAAAGAACATACCCGTTACGATGGCGCTCGTCGGGTTATGGTACACTAATTTCTTTGGCACACAGACAGAAGCTATCCTGCCATACGATCAGTATATGCATCGGTTTGCTGCTTATTTCCAGCAGGGCAATATGGAAAGTAATGGTAAGAGTGTGGACCGCAACGGCAATCCCGTCGGCTGGTCTACCGGCCCGGTTGTCTGGGGAGAACCCGGCACCAATGGCCAGCATGCTTTCTATCAGCTGATCCACCAGGGCAGCGTCCTTATCCCTTGTGATTTTATTGCTCCGGCCATCAGTCATAACCCGATAGGCGACCACCATGTTAAATTGCTGTCCAATTTCTTTGCCCAGACGCAGGCATTGATGAATGGCAAAACGAAGGAAGAGCTGGAAGCAGAAAAAGTACCAGCCACCCTGGTTCCCTATAAATTCTTTAGCGGCAACCGGCCGACTAATTCATTCCTGGTCAAGGAGATCACGCCTTTCTCCCTTGGCGAGCTAATCGCGCTGTACGAGCACAAGATCTTCGTCCAGGGGGTCATCTGGGATATCTTTACGTTTGACCAATGGGGTGTCGAGCTGGGCAAACAGCTGGCGGGTAAGATATTGCCGGAGCTGCAGAATGCCGACGAGGTGAAGTCGCATGATTCATCGACCAATGGGTTGATCAACGCGTTTAAGAAAATGCGGTAGGCGGCGCGGGTCAAACCGCCCGATTTGCTTATTTTGCCGGAAAGAACCGGCAGATGGGTAAGTCTTTTTATGACCTGGACTATATTATCGAGATCAATGAGAAGCGGTTGGCGGAGTATACGGCCTTGTATCAGAAAGTGCTCGAACGATTGACCAATATTATTTTGGTCTATTCAGCCCTGGGAATATTTTTGGTTCCGCTGACGCAACATGCCATAACCGCGGACATACCGGGTGTCTGGTTTTATGTGGTATTTTGTTTGTTTGCAGCGCTGCTCATCATTTCTGTAGTCTATCTGATCCGTTTACTTTTACCCGTGGAAATCGCCTACCTCGCCCCACCTAAGAAATATTATGATGATTACAAGGCCGATATTGAGGGGTTAGATATTGGAAATGAGGAAGTTGTGAACGATTCGCTGAAGGGGGCCTATATCCTTGAGCTGGAAAACGCGATCGAGATCAATAGCAGCGCATTTCGGGAAAAAAGCTCCTTTTTCTATAATGCTCTTTTATTCGCTTTACTTGCCATTATCCCTTACATTGTGTGCATTGGGTTTCATCTTTCAAAGAAAGGATGAACAGGGGAAATAGTTGAGATCATCCATAAAAAGGCGTAAATTTGTACAAATTGTTTTGAGTATGTCAAATTCAAAAAATAAAGATTCTCGTCGTGTCAAAACGACGTTGACGAATTTACCCGGGCTAAAGAATATACCGGTGATCGTTTCTCAGCCTATGATCCTTAAGGAGAATTCAAGTAAGCCAATCAAGAAATAATTCTACTAAAAATAAGTGAGAAGGCTCCTGTAAAGGAGCTTTTTCTGTTTATGGGCGGCGCAATCGCCCGCGGCACAAAAAAAGGGTAGTGTAGAAACACCACCCGGCTAAGGTCTAACCATTGTTGCCATAAAACAATCATGCAGTTACGGAAGGAATCGAACCCTCGTAAAAGGTCTTGCGGACCTCCGCCTCTCCTCTCGGCCACGTAACTTATGTATGCACCCGGCGTGTCGCCAGCCGGCGCGCTCTCAGCGTATGCAGCAATTTAAAAAGCAGAAGGAATAACATAGGTCAGCGTTGAATGTGCCTGCAAAATAGATCGATATTATTAGTCTACCAAATAAGTAGACTAATAATATCCACATTTTTTATGTTTTTGTTATAAAATAAAAAATGCATGGGTTCGTTTTCTGTTAACTTTGCCCAACTAAAAACCACGGCAATCTCAACATGGTGCAGAAAGATAGTTCTCAACGCAAATCCGGTATTCGTTATTCTTACAAGGCCCTCAGGGCTGCCTGCGTAGCAGGAGCCTGTGGTCTGGTGGTGGTCAGCGCCTGCAACAACGGCCGCTCGGAAGCTTCTAAAAAGGCAGATTCCACCGCTGCTGCTAAAACATCTTCAGCCGATGCTAAAAAAGATTCCAGCGTTACACCTTCTGTAGGCGGTCCCCTGGACACGGCCCTTTACAATAAAAAGCTGGCGCAGCTGGCCAATGGCGATTCCTCCGGCCGCTGGCCTGCCAAAACGGTTTATCCCAATCCGGGCGCTATCCTTCCTTTTAAAAGAATTGTCGCCTATTATGGTAACCTGTACTCCAAAAACATGGGTATACTGGGAGAATATCCCCCGGACGAAATGCTCAGCAAACTGAAGGTAGAACTAAAGAAATGGCAGGAAGCCGATACCTCAACCCCGGTAATACCGGCTTTGCATTACATCGCTGTAACGGCGCAGGGTGCGCCTGGTAAAGACGGGAAATATCGTCTGCGTATGCCCTTCAAGCAGATCGATTCTATCCTGCATATTGCCGCCCGTATCAACGCCCTGGTTTTCCTGGATATCCAGGTCGGCTTTAGTGATGTTCAGGCTGAGGTGCCCCAGCTGGAAAAATACCTGAAAATGCCCAACGTCCACCTGGGTATCGATCCCGAGTTTTCCATGAAAACGGGCAAAAAGCCCGGTAAGGTCATCGGAACCATGGATGCATCCGACGTCAATTTCGTTTCAAATTACCTGGCAAACCTGGCGAAAGCCAATAATCTGCCGCCTAAAATACTCGTCGTACATCGTTTTACCCGCCCGATGATCACGAACTACAAGAGCATCAAAACGCATCCCGACGTTCAGATCGTCATGGATATGGATGGCTGGGGCGAACCTACGCTCAAGTATGATAGCTATAAAGCCTATGTTTCCAACGAACCGGTACAGTTCACCGGCTTTAAATTGTTCTATAAAAATGATATCCGGAAGCCGAAGAGCCGTCTGCTGACTCCGAAAGAAGTGTTGTCGCAGAAGCCGAGCCCGATTTATATTCAGTACCAGTAAAAAAGATTACGGTTTACGGTAAATTTCTTCCCTGCGATTCGCGTGTCCGGTTGCCTTGGAAATAAGCATCCAAAGAGATAGGGCCGCTGCCTTCAATGAGGAAAAAGATCACCAGCAGCAGGGTCAAAATTGCCAGCCACAGCTCTGACTGAGGGACGTATCCTCCTTTCTGGGCGGCGTTAAATATGATAGCTCCTATAAGGATAGGGATCTGTATCAGCGCCACCAGCCGGGTCATCAATCCGATCATAAGAAAAAAGCCGGATAACAGGTTGGCCCAGCAGATAAGAATGGGCAGATAATGGGTAGAATTTTCATGCAGACTTTGCCCGCCATAGATCATTCTTTCCAGCATTTGGGTATCGCGCATAAAACTAATTCCCCTCGCAAAGAGAAATAAACCTAAAGCAATGCGTACGATGACCAGCCACCGCGGATGGTGAGTCGCGCCCCAGGTTCTGATTTGTTGCAAAGTACTCATACAGTAAATTTTATTCTACTAAAAGTAGTGCAATTGCCGTGCCTCTGCTGTCATGCTTTACTTTAGTCTCTTAATCAGGTATTTAGGAGACTCTTCATAACCTTGTCGAAAGTAAAAAAGGTGAGCCCGGGTCCGGCGGCTATGGCAGTGTACTTCGATCAGCTCGCAGCCCCTTTCCCGCGCCAGCTCTGTGGCATATTCTTCCAGCTGCCGGCCGATGCCTTCACTGCGCGCTGTTTCATCAATGGAAAAGTAACTGATGCGGGCAAAGTCGCCTGGCAGGGCGAGCTGGGGGATAAAGTGCAGGGAGAGAAAGCCGAGGATGGAGGAATTATCTTCCCATACCAATAGCACTTCCGCCGGATCGTCCAGCAACTGGGCAAGACGCGATTTCAAAAATCGATCGGTGCCCGGGTATTCCAGCTGATCCAGCAACCGGCTGATCCCGGGCCAATCTGTATGCAGAGCCTGGCGTATCATATTATGATTTATTTCACATCAATCATTATTTGCCACCCAGCCAGTTTTTGCGGAATTGGATGATCTCGGGTGTCACCGGCTTACCGGCCTGCTCAAACGTAACTACCGCGACTGCCGGATTTTCCCCCAGGGTGATCGTACCCTTTTTTTCCTCTCCCCGGTGCAGGTAACGTATTTCTGCGGTCGCGCCTGGTTTTTGTTTTCCCAGGACAGTGCTGAGGTCTGCAATCGTCCGGACATCCTGGTTGTCTATTCCCAGTATTTTGTCGTCGATATCCAGCCCTGCGTCATAGACCGGCGTGCCGCGCAGGGTATTTCCCTCGATCAGCAACCCTTCTTTTTCTGAAAATCCACGCGTACTGCCGATCCAGGCCCGGCCCTCCTCCGTCTTTTTCAGCATAAACCCGGCTGGAGCCAACAGGGTATTATAGTCGATGGGGGCATGACCATAAATGTATTTTTCAAAAAATGTCTCTGCATATTTCTTATCGCCGGTGACAGTCGCCAGCACATCCTGTAGTCCGGGGACGGTGTAGGGGGTCTCCGGTTTGCCAAACTTTTTCCAGGCGGCCTGCATCAGGTCATCCAGCGTCTTTTTAAAGCGGCTGCGCAGCTCGAGTTCCAAAGCGAGGGCGATGGCCGCGCCATAAGGGTAATAGCTGCTGACGATATTGGGGTAATTGGTTTTATCCACCGCTACGCCGGCATCTATAAATACGGCCATTTCGCTGGCCTGTACCGGCGAATAAAGGCGGGCGCCGGGGGCATTCATTTTAAGATTGATAAGACCCGCCATAGACTGCTTTACAAAGTCCGTATCTTTTCCAATCCCGGATCGCAGCATCAGCAGTCCGCCGTAATATTGAGTAAACCCTTCGGCAAACCAAAGCTCATGACTCATGTTACTTTTTTCGAAATTAAACGGTTCGAGGGTTCGGGGGCGGATGCGTTTCACATTCCAGCAATGGAAAAACTCGTGGGCGAAAGTCCCCAGGCTGCGGTCCTCGCCCCGGAAGTTCACCGGGGAAGATATCATCGTGGAATTGCGGTGTTCCATGCCATCACCGTGCACGTAAGGATTGAGGCTTGCCAAAAATGTATAAGTACCATAATCGTAGGCTGGTGTTTCGCCAAAGACGGCCTGCTCCTGCCGGACAATGCGCTGCACTTTTTCGCTGAAGATGGAAAAGGTCGTATCATCGCCACCGCCATCCAGGGCTATGCGGAAGGTATAAACTTTTCCGTCGGGATTTTTTACTTCCCATTTCCGGTAGCGCAGCGGCCCGATGATTGTCGGGCAGTCCATAAAATATTGCAGGTTACGCGCCTGGAAGGTCAGGGGATCTCCGGTAGGCTGCAGCTGGGTGGCGACGGTCCAATGCCAGTCTTCGGGAACATTAAAATGAATGGTGACCGGGGTATTATCCACCCCTTTCATCCACATAAATGCTCCGGGCATGTTGAGGTGAACACCGGTGGGGTCGAGTCCTACATAGGTGCCGTCTGCATAATTGCCATATAACGTATATTGAACCCGTATAAAACCACTGTGACGGGACACTTCATAAACATCCCCATCGGTCCGGTTGATGGTCACCGGCTTGCCGTTTTGGTCAAACGCTTTGACGTCGTAGACGTTTTTGCCAAATTCGTGGGTAGCGTACCTGCCCGGGGAAGACCGGCTCATGCGAAAAACGGCGCTGCGGGTAGGGATATCGCTGGCCACCAGGTCGACCTGGGCTTCGTGATGGGCCAGGTTGGGGAAGGAGACAATGTAGCTAATTCGTTGAGCAAGAACATTTTGCAGGATAAATCCAAAAGCCAGTACGGCTAAGAGTCTTTTGCGGTGCATAAAAACGGAAACAGTTATGTGGCCGAATGTAGCAAAAACTTCCGAATCACTACATATCCGATGATACAAAGTAGTATCACCAGGACTATTGCCAGCAAGCCCCAGGGTTCTTCCTTGAGACGTCTTTTCAGGCGGCGCTGTTTCTTTTTGGCCAGGCTTTTTTGCATGGCGGCATTGAGCCCATCGACATAGGCCTGCACATCTTTTTTATTGCTGATCCGTTGCAGGCCTTCCACGGCGTCATTCAGGAACTCGTTGTTGGCCATCGACCGTTCGACCTCGTGCAATTCCTCGCCGGACAGCTTGCCGCTGAGGTAGTCCATCAACTGTTGATTGTCGATGTCCTTGTTGCTATTGGATAATATGTTTAGAAGATCTTTGTTCATGTTTATTTTGCTTTGCTCCGCTTTAGTGGCTTTGACGCCTCGATTCAAATTCACCGGCTTTTTTTTCCATTAACAGCTTGAGGTTTCGCTTGCCATTCTGTATATAACTCTTCACCTGCATCAGGGTGAAGCCGGTGTCCGAAGCTATTTCCTGATAAGATTTCTTGTCTAAGTAAAACAAAATTACACAGAGTTTTTGCTCTTTTCCTAATTCTTCGAGGGATTCTCCCATCCATTGGAGCAGCTGCTCTTTTTCCCGGTGAATATTCATGCCGGGCTCATCGTCCCAGGCGGCCAGCATGGATTCCGACAGCTCAGCAGCGCGGCCGTGCCGGTCCCGTAATTTCATCAGGCAATGATTCCGGGCAATGGTATAGATCCAGGACTTGAAGTATTCGACCCGGTATTTGCCCAGTTCGGTGATGACTTTGACAAATATCTGTTGAACGCAATCCCGGGCCTCTTCCTCCTCTTTTATATATTTCATGCATACCCCGAAGAGCAGTAAGGTATATCGTTGCAGCAGGACGCCAAGCCATTCGTTGTTGTGGTCGGAATACCAGCGGTCGAGTAATTCCTGGTCGGTTATATGATGATAGGGGTCTTTCTTCACAGGTAAATGATAAGTGATATCGGGTAAGATAACTATTTATTAATACTAAGATGCATATGGCCCAAAATTGCATAAAATTATAGTTTGCAATTTTTTGCCGCATTAGAAGCATTCTTTAATTTTCCGTATGATCAGAGCAATATGTTGCGTCCCTGTAAGCCCGATGAGGGCAGCACCCGCTCACCGGACCGAAATGGTCAGCCAACTGATCTTTGGCGAGTGTTGCGAGATCCTGGAACAAACCAAAGACTGGTTTCGCATCCGGGTTAAGTATGACGGTTACGAGGGTTGGTGTACCCCGTCCCACCTGGTAGAGATAGATGAAAATGAGTATGAAACGGAAGGGCATGCCCTGACGCCGGATTGGGTGACGGCTTTGGAATACAATGGCCATCCGATGATGGTGCCGATGGGCAGTCATTTGACGGCAATGAAGAACGGGCGTGCTCACTGGCGTAAGAACCAGGTTCACTACAAGGGAAAAATAATTGATCCTTCTACTTCAGTTACTGACGCCAAATCTATCCGTCAGCTGACTTATAAGTTCCTGAATATACCCTATCTCTGGGGCGGGAAGAGCGTCTTTGGGCTGGACTGTAGCGGATTTACGCAAACGGTGTTCAAGTTTCTGAATATACCTTTATTGCGGGATGCTTATCTGCAGGCGACACAGGGAGAACCGGTCGGGTTTCTGGAAGAAACAAAAACGGGGGACCTGGCTTTCTTCGACAACGAAGAAGAAAGGATCACACATGTCGGGGTCTTACTCAATTCCAATGAAATCATTCATGCCTCGGGAAAAGTGCGGATAGACAAAATAGATAATATGGGGATTCTGCAATCGGAGACTTTTCAGCGGACGCATCATTTGCGCGTGATCAAGCGTATGCTGCAGGCGGGGTAGATCACTTATCGAAAAATAAGGTCTTTCCTGCGATGAGCAGCAGGGCGATGGCAAATATCTTTTTTAGCGTTGCCTCGGGCAGGTTCATGGAGATCTTACTGCCCAGGTAGCCGCCCACGAGGAAGCCGACAAATATCAGCAAAACGACCTTTACGTCGACATAGCCCTTTTTATAGTAATTAATGACGGCAAAGATACCGGCCGGCAATAAGAGAATACCCAAAGAAGTCCCTGTCGCCTGGTGCTGATTAAAGCCCAGGACGAAGACCAATGCAGGGACAATTATGACACCACCGCCGAGGCCTACCAGCCCGCTTAACATGCCGGCCAGCAGGCCTACCAGCAATAGTAAAGCAATCGTTTGTACAGACATAAATGTGGATTTTAGCAACGGTTGGGCCGGATAAACCCCGTGAGGGGAAAAAAAGTATTAAGCTACGATCAGGCTGGTTTGCGGAAGGTTTCGTTATAAAGCCTGATAGCATCTTCGATGACTTTCAGTGCTGTCGTCTTATCGCCGAATTCTTCCACAACTACAGTTTTGTTCTCCAGTTTTTTATACTCCTGAAAGAAGTGACGTAATTCCTCAAAAAAGTGTTTGGGCAATTCTTCGAGATTATTGTAGTGGTTGACACCAGGGTCATTGGCTGCCACGGCAATGATCTTATCATCGCTGTCACCCTGGTCGATCATCTGCATGACTCCCATCACTTTTGCTTCCATCAGGGTAAGCGCCTGTACCGGAAGAGAGGTTATCACCAGGATATCCAGGGGATCCTTATCATCTCCATAGGTTTGCGGGATGAAACCATAGTTCACTGGGTAATAAAAAGAAGAATAAATAACCCTGTCCAACTTTAGCAGGCCGCTATCCTTGTCGATCTCATACTTACAGCGGGAGCCCTGGGGGATCTCGATGATTGCATTGACGACCCTCGGGACATTAGGTCCTACCGGTACTCCGTGCCAGGGATGTGAAACTGTCATCATAATTGTGTGGTGATATTAAGTTGCGCAAATCTAGTGCATCAGGCGGAGGAACGAAAATTTCACCGTATAATTTTCGGCACAGCGGTGCGCTGGGAGCTATAAATCCCTGTGCGTCCGCTAAAATAGTAGGCGGTAAAGCAGGCGACGGCATAATAGAGAACGGGGGCCGGTCCGAAAAGCTCTACACCCATCAGGGTACAGGCAATGGGGGTATTGGTTGCTCCGGCAAACAGGGCGATAAAACCCAGCCCTGCCAGGAGGTCGACCGGCGCTCCGCTAAGGGTCGCCAGGGTATTGCCCAGGGCGGCGCCGATGAAGAAAAGGGGGGTGACTTCCCCGCCTTTAAAGCCTGTGCCCAGGGTGACTGCCGTGAACAGCAATTTCCACCACCAACTGAACTTCGTAGCGCCTCCTGCATGAAAACAGCTGACGATAGAAACGGAATGACTATCCTTACCCGTCACGCCCAGGCTGAGATAATCCTGGCTTCCGACGAGTGCTGTAAGCCCGATGATGACCAGGCCGCCCACTGCAGGGATCAGCCAGGCAGGGCGGATCCATTTTTTGCTATAGTGTTTAATACCATGGGACAGCGTTGCAAACAGGTAGCTGGCCAGCCCGAATGTTAAACCGGCCAAAATCACTTCTCCCAACAATATAAAGTCAAAATGGACAAAGGGTAACAGGCTGGGGCGCCCGCCCGAAAAATGAAGGACGTATTGGGTATGATGTATTCCCCAGGCCCCGCAGGTAATATCGGCCAGCACGCTGGCAATGAGACAGGGAACCAGGGCGTCGTACCGGATAGTTCCGATGGCCAGCACTTCCAGGGCAAAAATGGCGCCTGTCACGGGGGTACCGAAAACGGCCCCGAAACCGGCGGCGATGCCTGTGGTCAGCAAAAGGCTGGTATCTTCTTTCGATAAGTTCAACCGGCGCGAGAACCATTGCGCCAGGCTGCCGCCTATCTGCACCGCGGTGCCTTCCCGGCCGGCTGATCCGCCAAAAAGGTGGGTGATCAGGGTTGTCAGCAGCACCAGGGGGGCCATCCGGGCTGGTATTCCGCCACCTGGTTCGTGTATTTCGTCCATGATCAGGTTGCTACCGGCTTCTGAATTCTTACCCAGATAGCGATAGAGAAAATAAATGCCGACACCGGCGGCCGGCAGCCCGAAAAGCAACCAGGGATGGTCCCAGCGAAAATGGATGGTTTTGTCCAGCAGCCAGAGGAACAGGGCCACCAACGAACCGACGGTCAGCGACACCGGGATGACCAATATGGTCCAGCGCAGCAGATGGGGGAGAACGAAAAATTGTTCAGCGCGATTTTTTACCATTCAATATCTCTTTGAGGTCGACCAGCCATTCTCCGTTGATACGCACGATCCGGATAGTCGTGGTGTCTTTTTTGAAGGTATTGGTATAGGTATAGGACGTGACGGAGTCGTTTACCGCCTGGATATTGATCGGCAGAATGTCGGCGTCCCGGTATTTTTTCTGTTCTTCATGGTCCAGGCGCTCGTAATCCTTTTTCCATTTTGTGAAGAGCATCTTGTTGGTGGAGTCTGGGTACAGGAAAAAACTGGCTTTTTCGTAGTTGCCATCCAGCGAGGCGCGGATAAACTCACGTCCTGCATCCTGGGCGTCTTCGGCTTTTTTAAAGGAATGAGAGTCGCCGCAGGCTGCCAGCAACAGCAGGGCGGGGAGGATAAATTTTTGGATCATGTTACGAAAGTAACAAAAAAAGGAACGGCCCCCGATTTCCGGGGGCCGTGTTTTAATTACTTATTTTCCTGCCGCTCAATGCGTATGGGGGGACGGTGTGCATGATGATCCTCGCCTTCGTGTTCCAGTTTCTCTTTTTCGTAGGCTTTGATGATCGCTTTTACCAGGCGGTGACGAACTACGTCTTCTTCGTCCAGCTCGATATGGGCGATGCCGTCTATATTTTTCAGGATATAAAGGGCCTTGGACAGGCCGCTCTTCTGGTTTTTCGGAAGGTCGATCTGGGTAAGGTCGCCGGTGATAATCGCTTTTGCATTGGCCCCGATACGGGTGAGGAACATCTTCAACTGCAGATCCGTGGCATTCTGGGCTTCATCCAGGATAATGAAGGCATTATCCAGTGTTCGGCCGCGCATATAAGCCAGCGGGGCGATCTCGATGGTGCGGGTACTCATATAATACCCCAGTTTGTCTGCGGGGATCATATCGTCCAGCGCGTCATAAAGAGGCCTCAGGTAGGGATCGATCTTTTCCTTCAGGTCCCCGGGCAGAAATCCCAGGCTTTCACCCGCTTCTACCGCAGGCCTTGTCAGAATGATCTTTTTCACCATTTTATTCTTCAGCGCTCTAACTGCAAGGGCTACAGCGGTATAGGTCTTACCCGTACCGGCCGGTCCGATGGCGAATACGACGTCGTTTTTCTCGGCCGCGCCAACCATTCTTTTCTGGTTGATCGTCCTGGCGCGCACGGTCTTGCCGTTCGGGCCGAAAACCAGGATGTCATTGGGGTGCCTGTCGACAAAATGATCTACCGTCTCGGCGTCGTCTCCGCCGAGGATCTGCTCGAAATAATTCTCGCTGACATGACCATTTCGTTCAAGATATTGCACCAGTAGATCGATTTTTTCTTTTGCTGTTTCTACCTGTTCGGGCGAGCCGCTCAGTTTGATCTGGGTTCCTCTTGACAAGATTTTTAACAGGGGAAACTTTTTCTTGAGAATGTCTAATTTACCGTTATTTACGCCGAAAAATTCAATGGGGTTAACGGTTTCCAGGTTAATGATAGTTTCTGTCAAATTCAAATCTTTTAGAGAGTTGTGAATGATTTAAAAGAACGAGGCTGGACTTCGTCCGGCCGGGTACTGTCCGGGTAGAGGGATTATTTCCTGTCTCTATCAAATATAATCCGGACATACCTTATTTTCCTATAATTCTTATTAACAGCATGTGAATATTGGTCCCTTCGTTTTTTTTCCTATGTTTGCCTTTCTGCCTTTTTCTATTTGAGTAGCCTTCGGGGCTGCTCCCGAGCCTGCTGAACCTTCCAAAAAGATAACAATCATTTTACGATTTTGTTCGTAAATCATTTCTGCTTATTTGCCGGATCACCGGATTGACCCAATTAATTCTACCTGTCGATAAACTACATTAAATAGTAGTACGTTGAGAATGAAATTTTTCTGCATTATAGCCTGGGAGGCGCTGTTATTGATGGTTTCTCCCGGAAAAACATTCGCCCAATCCAGGGAGATCGCCCGGCTCCATACCCGGCTTCGGGTCCCCAGGGACCGCAGGGATTTTGTGGGGGATACGGCTTATGTAGACACTCTCAACCGGCTTGCGCATGCTTTTTATGGGGTCAACGCCGACAGCGCCTTTTTTTATAGCCGGGAAGCCGTGGAATATGCCTCAAATACCGGTTATGCCCGGGGTAAAGCGGAGGGCCTGCGCATGCTGGGCAACACCTATGAAATGGTGGGCGACTATGCCAATATGCTTTCCAGCTATCATCATTCGCTGGACATTGCCGACAGCATCGGGGATACCCGGCTGATCGCCAAGGCCAATTCCAATATTGCTCTTTTCTATAAACAGGAGGGTGATTATGAAGAGGCCCGGCAGATGATGGAAAAGGTGAGCGAGAATTATAAAAAGAGCGGGGACAGCGCCCAGTCCATTTTTATCTTTGCCGACCTATCGGACCAGGCCTTTCGCCGCCAGGAATATGATCTGGCGCTGGGGTATGCCAGACAGGCGCTGGAGGCTGCCAGCTGGCAGAAGGACGAGCAGGCGATAGCAACGTACAATAATGCCGTCGGAAAGATACTGGCTGCCCGGGAAGACTATTCCGGGGCGCTTGTCTTTTACCTCAGATCCCTTGCCTATTACCAGGAATCAAACGAAAAGCTGGGTTTGACAGCCACCCGGAGCTTATTGGCCCAGGTTTATCTCTCGCTAAAGGACTATCCCCGGGCCTTGCGTTATGCGGAGCAGTCGCTGACGGAGGCGCGTGCCCTGCACCGCAAACTGGAGATCCAGGGCGCCGCCAAAGTGCTGGCAGACATATACGAGGCGAAAGGTGACGATCACAAAGCGCTGTCTTATTTCAAGCTCTATAAAGACTATTCAGACAGCCTTTTCAATGATCAATCCCGTAAGCAAGTGGTGGCGATGGCTGCCCGGTACGACTTTGAAAAAAAGGAATCCCGGTTACGGGAAGAAGCGGCCCAGAAAGATGCAAAGTATGAGCGTACGCTGCGTAAGGATTCTTTACAAATATCCATCACGGTTTTTGTCATTGCTATCCTGAGCGGGCTAGCCTTTTTCCTGCTGCGCGGCCGGGCCGTCAACCGGCGTGTCAACCAGCTGCTGCAGGAGAAAAGCGAGAAGATCGAAGAGCAAAAAGACGCGCTGGAACACCAGGCTGTTCAATTGCTGCTGAACAATCAACAGAAGGACAAGTTATTTTCGATCGTCGCTCATGATTTGCGGGGGCCTTTAAATTCCCTGAAGGGACTGCTTGATTTTCTTAAAGAAAAGAAATTATCCGAGCAGGAGATAGGTACGATGATGACCGAGCTCCGGCGCAATGTAGACTCTTCCTCAGAGCTGGTCGGCAATCTCCTGTTCTGGGCCAGCAGTCAGCTGGATGGTATCGTTGTAAAACCCGTCATTCTGCCGGTTCAGCCGTTGGTCCATGATACGCTTGCTTTATTCGCCCACCAGGCAAAAGACAAAAAAGTAGAGCTAAGAGAAGAGCTGACACCTTCGCTGGAAGGGTATGCTGACAAAGACATGATCCAGATGGTCATTCGCAATCTCGTCAGCAACGCTATCAAGTTTTGCCGTCCAGGCGACAGTGTTGTCGTGTATTCGAACCGGACTGGGACCGAAATAGAAATTCGCGTCGCAGACACAGGTATCGGGATGAAAGAAGAGGCGCTGGAGCGTATCCGACGGAGAGAAAGTTTTACCAGCTATGGTACCGCAAAAGAAAAAGGCACTGGCCTGGGGATGTTGCTTTGCCAGGAGTTTATGGCAGCGAACAATGGCCGGTTCCGCGTGGAGAGTGAGTGGGGGAAAGGAAGCTGTTGTTATTTCACCATTCCTGTTGCGCCCAGCTCTTCTTCTATCAACGTGTGAAAGACGGCTTCATTCTCCCATATCCAGGCAGGCAATTGCTGCTTGATGATCTTCCACACTCCATCTTCCCGTTGCATTCTCAACACGATCCGGTTGCCGCGATCGTCACTTACGTCTACAGTGAACAAACCTTCCTGTAGCCCATTGGACTTGCGAAAGTTAAATTCCCTCAGTCGGCCTTCGGCCTTTACCAGCTTGGTGAATTGAATATTCCGGATGAATTGTATTTGCATAAGGATGCCTTTGAATTTAGTGATCAATTCTTGTGCTAAGGTTGGGTCAGGCTTCCTAAAGAATAGTGAATTTTTTTTACGCAGGGATTAGGCAGATGACTACAAAAATAATAAAAATGCCCGCCCCGGAGAGACAAATATTAAAATATTTGTCCCCATTTTTTAGGGGTAGCGGGCCAAAACTTGCCCCGCCGGGGCATTTTTCTAAGACCTAGTGATATCATCGATGCTTTCGGCTTCAATTACAGCCTGTTCCGCCCGGTACCGGATTGCCCGTCTGCCCGCCAATAATATGCTTAGGGCTGTCACAGCGCAAGCCGCCATCATACCCGCCATTGGCACAGCCGTCCGGTTGCTCAGCCAACCTACCGTCGCAGAAGTCAGGGCGCCCGCACACATCTGGATGCCTCCCAAAAGGGCGGAGGCGGTACCGGCATTACGGCTGAACGGGGCCAGGGACAGGGCGGAGGAATTGGGGAAAATGCATCCCTGGCAACAAAGGAACAGGAAGATGAGGAAAATGGTGCTGAACAGTTCCGGTTTTCCAAATAAAGTCACCAGCAGCAGGCATAGTCCCGTCGTTACTTGCAGGATCAGGGCTATTCGAATGATCTGCTCGCTTTTATAGGTTCGCAAGAGCACGCTGTTCAGCTGGCTGCTGCCAATTAGGCCCAGGGCGATGATGGCGAAGATCCAGCCGTACTGACGTTCGGTAACGTGAAATAATTCCATGAACACATAAGGCGAGCCGCCGATATAGGCATAGAGACCGGCGGCAGCAATAGCACCTGTCAGGGAGTAGGTATAAAACTGGGGCTCACGCATTACGGAGAGGAAGCCTGACACAATGGGGCCTGGCTGTAAGGAAAAGTCTTTATCCGGTTTACGGCTTTCGGGCAGCGCAAAATGTACTGCAATGAGGATGATGGCGGCAATGGCTGTAAGTACGGCGAAGATATACCTCCACCCCAGGGTGGAGGCGATAGTACCGCCGAGGGTGGGGGCGATGATGGGCGAGACACCCACCACTAACATCAGCAGCGAAAAGACCCTTGCGTTGTCGCTGACGTCAAAAAGATCGCGAACCATCGCCCTTGATGCCACCATGCCGGCGCAGCCGCCTAATGCCTGGAAAAAGCGAAGCACGATGAGGACTTCTACGCTGTGGGCAAAAATGCAGCAGGCGGAAGCGACCAGGTAGAGAGAAATGCCGGCGTACAGCGGTGATTTCCGTCCATAACGGTCGAGTAAAGGACCATAGAGAAACTGCCCGGCAGAAATGCCGATAAAAAAACTGGACAGGGAAAGTGTTACTTCTGCAACGGTCGTTTTCAGGGACGCTGCGATAGCCGGAAAGCCAGGCAGGTACATGTCGATGGAAAAAGGACCGATGGCAGAAAGTAATCCCAGGATCAGGATGATGAAAAAAGAATTCCGTTTGGGTTGGGTCATACTTATGGCGAAATTAGGTCATCGTGAGCTATTTTTGGGCTATGGCATTATCGATCATTATCATAGGCGCCGGAGCCAGCGGATTAATGGCTGCCAGGCGGCTTAGTGCGGCGGGGCATTCGGTTACCATCCTGGAAGCCGGGGCCGAGCCGGGCGGAAGGATATTGAGCTTGCCGGCTGGTTCGGCCGGGTTTTCGACCGTCGTGGAAGGCGGGGCTGAATTCATTCACGGCGAACTTCCTCTAAGCCTGCAGCTTGCCAGGGAGGCGGGTGTTGTGCTGCACCCCGTTCGGGGGCAAATGGTCCGCCTGCAACGGGGGAAAAGCCTGAAAAACAGTGGCGGCAATGAATTTATGGGAAAGGATTGGGATCTGCTTTTGGAAAAAATGGAACAGCTGCAAACCGACGAACCCATTGCCGACTTTATGGCCAGCCATTTTTCTGACGACAGGTACAGCGCCTTACGGGATTCCGTCCGTCGATTTGCCGAAGGCTATGACCTGGCCGACGTGCACAGGGTAAGCACCCGGGCTCTTTATAATGAATGGGCCAGGGAAGGGGATGATGAGGAATACCGCCCGGAAGGGGGTTACCGTCGCCTGGTCGATTTTTTGGTTGCAGAATGTCTCAGGTCAGGTTGTGTTTTTAATTTTTCTACGAAGGTGGCGGAGGTTCGCTGGCAGCAAGGCCGGGTAGAAGCGGTGACTGCCGGAGGGGCCGTTTTTGTTGCTGAACAAATGATGATAACGGTATCCCTGGGCGTGCTGCAGGCCGAGCCGGCCATCCTGACTTTTTCTCCCGCCATTCCCGAACAATTGGCTGCTGCCCGTCAACTGGGATATGGCTCGGTCATCAAGATCCTGATGGAATTCAAAAAGGCCTTCTGGAAGAAGGAAAAGAAAGATAACCAAACGCTTTTCATTATCAGTGACGAGCCTGTACCTACCTGGTGGACCCAGCCGGAGAATGATTCCTGCCTGCTTACCGGCTGGCTGGCCGGGCAACTCATGTACAATTTTCAGCTTTTAAGTCAGGCGGAGCGTATCGAAAGCTGTTTACAGTCCCTGGCCGCTGTTTTTTCGCTCGACAAGGAAGAGCTCCGGCAGTCGCTGTCAGCTATCCTGGTCCTGGACTGGAGCAAGGCCCCTTATATCCTGGGCGGTTATAGCTATGATACGGTGGGGGCCGAAAATGCCAGGAGCCTGCTGTCGCAGGCTGTGGAGGGAACACTGTGGTTTGCCGGCGAGGCGCTGTATGAAGGAGTCGCTCCGGGGACGATCGAAGCTGCCTTCACCAGCGGGCAGGAAACGGCCGATAAAATAATAGCCAATTATGCATATTGATCTCTCAATGCTTTTACTTCATCATGAGAAGCTCGAAGCGCCTCCTGTTGCCGGATTAGCAGGTCGCGGATAAAAGCAGGCAGATCATGACTTAATGCTGACTGATACGCCCTTTGAGCAGCATCTTCTCCCGATTCGCAGCTGGCCAGTATGGCGTGGCCGCTGCTTCCACCGAAGGCAGCCTTTACATCCATCCATGCCCGGTATATCTTACCCGTGGTGGTGGTGCCTTGTTCAATATTGGCGCCAAGGGCCTGCACTTCAGTGGACAAAGCGATCCGGATCCGGTGACTTTCGGCGATCATTGTGGCAAACAATACTTTCAGATCGTCATCTTCCGGTTTCGTTTCTTTGATGGCTTTCTCGTAACCGGCGATACGATCGTTGTTGATTTGTATAAGGTCGTTCAATACCTCAATCGTTTCTGTCGTGTTTTGCATAATCAAGAATTTATATCATGTACAGTAAAATCATGCCACCCTCATCCCGGCCATTAGGGGAAAATTATTCCTCAGTTACCATCGGGCTGCGGGCAGCAAATGGCATTGGACGATGGGCTGCCGGACGGCGGCCGCTAAAATATTTTTTGGATCTCCACCGCCTTGCGCTGGGCGATGAGGCGATTGATGGTAAGCGAGTCTGAAATCGGTATATCCAGCTCTTCCCCGATCTTTACGAGCAATGCCTCTTCCCTGGCATCCAGTAAGGGATCGTCGATGCAAAGTTCAACACAGTAAGAATAGAGCGCCAGCTCATTCACCGGTTTTATCAGTCCCAGCAGCCAGCGAATATAGACTTGTTCGTCTGCTATATTGGATCTGTAACTGCGATAAGCAACCAATTCATCTTTGATATTCAGTTTAGTACCCAGGCCCAGCGCCACGAGTTTGCCCGAGAGGTCGTCCATCTCCGAGTCGCTGAACCGGTCGTCTTCGAGACAGCAATGAAAGAATAAATGGCAGAGGGCCTGGTCCTGGTTATTGACGATTGAGGTATACATGTTGTTGACGATTGAGGTATCCATGGTAGACTATTTCCATCGGTCAATCAACTACTATGCCATCGATTCGGGTTCGGCCGGTTTGCTATCCTCATAACGCTGTAACCTGTTACGCAGGACCCGGTTCTCTTTGACCAGCTGCTGCACCCGGCCGAGCATGTGGGAAAGGGCTTCGATGCCCTCGGGATTGATATCCAGCTCATAAAACCAACGGGCAAACTTTTCCAGTACAGGCAGCTCTTCAGCCGGCAGAAAAGCGGCTCCGTCCCGGATGGTCATTTCGATGAGACCGGACTGGTGCAGGTTTTGGATAAAAGAAAGCTCGACATGATGATAGGTGCAGAACTCGCCTGCGGGGATAAGCTCTTCGGGCTGCATATAGCGTAGGTTTTACATCAAAAAATCAAGTTTTGTGAGGCGCCAGGCCTTTCTCAGCTTTGCTTTCTGAGCTTTTCCAGTTCCCTGAACAATTCTTTTTCCTTTTCGGAAAGGTTTGCAGGCAATTTGATTTCAAAGGTCACATACAGGTCCCCAAATTCTCCTTCTTTCTTATAAACAGGAAATCCTTTCCCCTTTAACCGGATGGTCGTCCCGTTGGTGGTTTCCGGTTTAACTTTCAGCTTCACTTTCCCGCTGAGCGTATCGACCGTGACCTCACCGCCTAATATAGCTGTATAAAGATCGAGCGGCACTTTTGTATACAGGTCATTTCCGTCTCTTTTCCACCGGGGGTCTTCTGTTATCGAAAAAGTAATATACAAGTCGCCCGCCGGACCTCCGTTCGAACCCGGTGCGCCATGTCCTTTGAGCTTGATCACCTGGCCATTTTCTACACCTGCCGGAATCGTGATACGAATATTTTTTCCATTGACGGCGAGCACCCGTTGATGAGTAGTGGCGGCATCTGCAAGGCTGATCTGGAGTTCGGCCTGGTAATCCTGACCACGGAAGCTGGTACGGCGGCCGCTGCGTCCTGCCGCGCCACCGAAGAGGGATTCGAAGAAGGACGAGAACTCCCCGTTGCCGCCATCTCCGCCTTCAAAATTTCCATTGAAATCCTCGAAGCCACCGCTGCCCCGCTGCTGACGGCTGCGGCCTGCTTCCTGCTGTGCTTTTTCGAAGGCCTCGGCATGCTGCCAGTCACTACCGTATTGATCGTATTTCTTTCTTTTTTCCGGATCGCTTAATACTTCATTCGCCTCGTTTATCTGTTGAAACTTCTTGTGTGCTTCCTTGTCATTGGGATTCAGGTCAGGGTGATGTTTCCGGGCCAGTTTGCGGTAGGCGGACTTAATCTGATCCTGGGTGGCGGTCTTATTTACCCCCAATATTTTGTAATAATCGATAAAATCCATTGATGGCCTTTTTTTTACAAAGTTAAAGATTTGAGCTGGCACAGTTTTTTTATCCCATAAAGAAAATGAATCGTATGAAAAGTTCCAGCATCTACCTCATTATCATCGCCCTGCTGGTGCTGTCCGGTGTAGTCCTGGCCAAATGTAATGGCTCGGATACGAAGAAGGTCAGGACACCGGCGGATTCCGTTTCGCCAACAGGGCCTGCCCCGGATAATAATAGCGCCAACAATCCTTCCCTGGCCGATACCAATTATGAGAAGGATAAAACGCGACCGATCACGGATACGATGAAAAAGAAATGATTTACAGCTCGTTATTTATTGTAAAAAAGAAATGGGTTCCTTTTCCGGGCTCCGAATCGGCCCAAATTTTCCCCCCGTGCAGTTCGGCGATCTTCTTGCAGTGGGCCAGGCCGATGCCGGAGCCTTCATATTGGTCCCTTGTATGCAATCGCTGAAAGATGATGAATATCCTTTCCAAAAATTGACGTTCCATACCGATGCCATTGTCGCTGACCACAAATTTCCAATGGCCATTCTCCAGCACCGACGTTACCCTCACTTCCGGAGTACGGTCGCGGTGCCGGAATTTGATGGAGTTGGCAATCAGGTTCTGAAATAGCAGTTTCAGCTCCGTGGGGTATGCATACAGGGAAGGCAGATCGCCTGAGCTTATCCGGGCGCCGCTTTCCCGGATGCTCTTACCCAGGTCGGCCAGCACCTCGTCTATCAGCATGTTACAGTCGATGGGTCTTGCCTGTTTTTCCTTACCGATACGGGAATAGTCGAGCAGGTCCTTGATCAGGGTCTTCATCCTGTCTGAAGCCTGCGAGAGATAGGTCAAATACTTCTCTCCGTTGCTATCCAGCTTATCCCGGTATTCTTTCTGCAGCAGCTCGACAAACCCGGAGATGGTGCGCAAGGGCTCCTGGAGGTCGTGCGAAGCCACATAGGCAAACTGTTCCAGCTCCTTATTCTTACTTTCCATTTCGGATGTGCGTTGCCGTACTTTTTTCTCCAGGAAATTATTGACTTCTTTGTTTTCCTGTTCCAGCCGTTCGAGCTCTTCGGCCATGGAATTAAAGTTATTGGCCAGGATGCCGATCTCGTCCCGGGAATAAGAAATAGCCTTGCGGCTAAAATCTCCCTTAGTCACGGCCTTCGCCGAAAGCAGTATTTCACGCAGGCCTTTTTGAATGCTGCGGCTGACGGTTATAGCCAGTATCAGTCCCGTGCTTTCCACGGTCAAAGCCACGATGAGCAGTAATTTCAGCACGACCCCCTCCAACCAGCGCGAGCCTTCCCCAAGTGCGAAAGAAAATTCATCTTCCAGCGGCGTAAGCTGTGCATTCAGCGGATCGATCTCGTTCAGGATGGCGTTGATCCGCTGGTTGGAGGGATATGTTGCCGTGATCTCTGCATGCAGGCGTTCGCCGACAGCATTGAAGCCTATGATCACGATGTCGGCTTTTGTCCAGGCGGCAATAGCCCGGGCAATGTATTGGTTGGAGTGAAATCTTCTGAACAGGCTGATCATGCCGTTGACATCATCCGGATGGTTGCGGCCGGCTATGAATGCCTTCCGGACAATGGCAAAGTCTGGATTTTCTTTGCTCAGCTCTATTCGGGCGTCATTGTCACCCTGGTTTACTTTCATGAATCCCCTGAACAGCATATAATCGGCTTCATTCCGGGTGCGGGCATATTTCAGCAAGGCATACAATGCGTCTTTCTGCGCTTTGGACCACAGTCCTTCGCCGCCGACATATGCACGGACGGAGGACAACGTGTTAATGGAAAAGAAAAGGACTGCCAGTTCGACAATAATGAGCAAAGCCATGATGCCGACGGTGAAATATAGTTTTTTAGCAATAGAAATGCCCTTGAACCATCGGAAAATGGATCTTTTCATATACAAGGTTTTGGAGCGACAGGCCGGGGGTAGCACAAAGTAAGGAATTGGCGGTAATAAAAAAAGACCCGCTGCCCAATGGCAGACCGGGTCTGATCCGTAATCCCTGTACCAATAACTTATTTATTTTAAAAGCGTTGGTTTCTGTTTGTGCGTGGTCAGTGCATAGATGCCCAATACGATAGAGAGATAAGAAGCAATGACCAACAGGTTTGAAAGATCATAAGACGAAGCCTTGAAAAGATGGTAACCGGTTATTCCACTTACTACCATCGAGATCAGCATGATGAGTGTTATCAGGAGTTTCATACTTGTAATTTTTAGGTTAATGTTATTTGAGTAATAGACGGGAAAAGAAAGACGGGGTTTACTAAAGAAATCATAAAGCCATTTTTTGACCAATAAAAGCCACCTTATTTGCGCTTACTTTCTCATTTATTAGTTGTACAGTTCGCGGTTAGCCCTTGTATTCCAGGGCCTTTGGCATATCTTTAACAGCAAGGTTAAACCGCCATTATTTATTATTGTCATGAAACAAAAGATACTTATCACCCGGCCTATTTTTCCGGATGTGGTCGATCGGCTGCGCGAATATTTCGACGTCACTATTAATGAAGGCCCGCGTTATACCCCGGAGCAACTGCGCGAGGCGCTGCGCGGCAAAAGCGGCGCCATTATAGCGGGTGGGGAGAAGATTGACGATTCCGTCATCGCAGGCCTTACCGGGTTGAAGGCCCTCTCCGTTTCCGCTGCCGGTTATAACAACGTGGATGTGGCGGCCCTGACCCGTGCGGGAGTCATCGGAACCAATTCTCCCGGCCCTGCCGATGAAACAGTAGCAGATTTTACATGGGGGTTGATGATAGCTACGGCCCGCCGGCTGGTGGAAGCCGCTCGTTGGGTAGAGCAGGGGCAATGGAAAGGGCCGGCCGGGAGCCGTTTCTTCGGAGTCAATCTTTGCGACAAGAAATTGGGGATCATGGGGATGGGCCGCATTGGTCAAGCGATTGCCCGCCGGGCCATTGGATTCAGGATGCAGGTGCTCTACCACAACCGCCGTCGACTGGACCCGGCCCTGGAAGCCGAATGCCAGGCAGCTCACCGGACAAAGGAAGAATTATTAGGGGAAGCAGACTTTATAGTATTGGCCATGCCATTCAGCCCGGAAAACTATCATCTTATCGGGGCAGCCGAGCTGGCATTGATGCAACCCACGGCCATGCTTTTCAATATTGCCCGGGGCGGTCTCATCGACGAAGAGGCGCTGGCCAAGGCGATACGCGAACAGCGGCTGGCAGCAGCGGGGCTCGACGTATTCGAGGGCGAACCGGCCATCCATCCCGGGTTGATGGGGCTGCCGAATGTAGTCCTCACCCCTCATATTGCAGGTGGTACAGCAGAAGCACAGCATGGACTGGCCAGTCTGGCCGCTGATAACCTTATCGCTGCCCTTGGATTGGGGCCGCAGGCGGGGCATCCTCCTTCTGTGTTTAATCCGGAGGTGCTGAAGCGCTGAGCGGAGTTGGCGGCTCATGTCCTGAGTGGAGTTGGCGGCCCGTGCGCTGAGTGGCGGGAGGCTTCGCCCCGCCTTTTGCCGGTTTCGACGACTGAATTGGCCTTTCTACCATTTCCTCCTTGACCCGGAAGACAGCATGGAATATTTTGCAGCCGATTTCGAACCTCAAGTCTAACAACATGAAACCAGTCCGGCCTTTCTGGAAAAAAGCACGTCTTGTCCTGCTCCTGCTGCTTATCATCGGTATAGTCATTCAGTTTATCCGCCCCCGGCTGGACAATCCGCCGGTGACCGGCGATCTTCAGGCTCCGGCGGAAGTAAAAACCATTCTTCAGCGGGCGTGTTACGACTGTCACTCCAATCAGACCCGGCTGGCCTGGTTCGACCTGCCGGCGCCGGCCTGGTGGCTGGTCGTCGGGGATGTAAAGAAAGGCCGCGAAGTATTGAACTTCTCCAACTGGAACAGCCTGTCCAGGGTGCAGCAGGCGGCCAAACTCTTTGAATCCGTCTACCAGGTGGAACAGAATGCCATGCCGTTGAGACAATATACCCTGCTTCATCATGGCGGAAATATTTCTCCCGAAGAGATTACCGTTTTAAAAAAATACCTGCTCACCCTGGCCTACAAGCCTCATCCGGATACAGCCCGGCAGCGGGCCCTTCTGGATCAGTATGAGAAATGGATGAGGGCCGCCAGCGTACCTGCGGAAGTAAAGGCTCAATATAACGGCATCGGATATGCTGACCTGGCAGGGTTTGGCAACTGGAGGGCGATCAGCACTACCGAACGTTATGACAACGGCACGTTGCGGGTTATTCTTGGGAATGACGTCGTCGTCCGGGCTATTCATGAAGGACATACGAACCCCTGGCCCAATGGCGCCGTTTTTGCCAAATGCGCCTGGGACCAGCTACCTGATTCATCCGGGGAAATACATGCCGGCGCCTTCAAACAAGTGGAATTTATGATCCGCGACACCAAAAAATATGACAGTTCCTTTGGCTGGGGTTTTGCCCGCTGGGTAGGCGGACTTGCCTTGAAGCCTTATGGAAAGGATGAGTCCTTTGTTACTGAATGCATGAATTGCCACAGGGCGCTGGTAAAAAATGATTACACGTTTACTTTCCCGCTGGCCGACACGCTCAGCCTCTATGACCCCGCCGCTTCTTTGCCGGATGCGGTGTCGTCCCGTCCGCTGACCGGTAAGGTCATCACTTCTTTTGTCAATCGCCGGGATGGTACTATGTCCACCCTGTACGGGAATGATATTGCGATAAAGAGCGCCCGTGCGGGCATGGTTTATCCTGCCGGCGCAACCGTTGCCCTGGTAACCTGGTCACAAAGAGAGGACCCTCATTGGTTTGGGGGCCGCATCCCGAAAACGCTGCGTTCGGTTGAGATGCTGAACTATCTGCCGCAGCCGGTTGCTTTGAGACTTTCGGCGACCTACGAGCGCTATGAAGGGGGCCTGCCGGTGAAAAAGACGACGGCGCCGGCCGAGACGCAGGCGCGTATAAAATATATTAACGCACTGAAAGCATCGGTGATGCCGTGAACCAGCGTCCGTTTGCCATATCGCCGCAGTTTATCTGGATCAGTTCATTGTGCATCGGTGTCCTGGCCTCCGTGCCCAAATTGTTGCGGCTGGGGCTGAGCATGCACGAGCTAAGTGTGGATATTTCCATTGCCAGCCTCTTTTCCGTTGCCGTCTGGTATTTCAATATCTATCAGCTGCCCCGCCGGCAGTATCCGGCGAAGCCGTTCGGTTTTTTCAATTGGCGGTTGGCCAGGACCCTGTTGTTGGGACTTCCCACGATCCTGCTGGTGGGCAGTATCCACCAGTGGCTTTTTCCTTATTATCATTTCAGGCCGATGATCGCCATGTACGAATTTCGTGGGTTGGTGATCAACCTGACCATTTACTTATTCCTCTACCTTACCTACCAGGAATACCTCAACCAGCAAGTGGGGACCGAGTTAGAAAAGGTCCGGGCGGACAAGCTGGGGGCGCAGCTGGAGTCGCTGAAGCAACAGGTCAACCCGCATTTCCTGTTCAACAGCCTCAATACACTGAAGTCAATGGTAGAGATGGGGGATAGGAATGCGCCGGAATTTATCGTCCGCCTCTCGGACTTTTACCGGTTTACGCTGGAGAACCGGCGTAAAAGCCTGGTCCTGCTGACGGAAGAGCTCGAGATACTGGACGCATATATCTTTCTCCTGAAGGCCCGTTTTGAAGCCGGCATTAACCTGGAGCTGAACCTGACCACCGAACACCGGAACTCGCTGATTCCTACCTTCACCTTGCAGCTTTTGACGGAAAATTGTATAAAGCATAATGTAATTTCGCTGGAGCAGACCTTGTATATCCGGATATTTTCCGAGGCGGACCATATCGTCATCGCCAACAATATTCGGCCCAAACGGTCGGTGGAACGATCGACCCGGACGGGACTTGACAATATCAACGATCGTTACCGCCAGTTACAGGAAAACCCGGTGGTCATACTTCGGGAAGCCGGTGAATTCATCGTTAAACTGCCTGTTATACATGAAAATAGTGATTATTGAAGATGAGGTCAAAACGGCCCGGGCGCTGGCGGCCCTGATCGTTTCCGTGGAGCCCGGGGCGGAGATTGTCGCCTCGCTGCAAAGCGTACGTGAGGCCGTGGATTGGTTTTCGGGCGAGGCCTCGCGGGTTTCGGGGCGGCCGGCGACTGCGGCCTTGCCACCGGCCCCCGACCTTGTTTTCATGGATATTCAATTGGCTGACGGCCTTTGCTTTGATATTTTCCGGGAGACAACAGTGCATGCACCTGTAGTCTTTTGCACGGCATATGATGAGTATGCCATAGAAGCATTTAAGGCCAATGGTATCGATTATATCCTCAAGCCCTTTTCCGGGAGTATGCTGAGCGCTGCTTTTCAAAAGGTAAAAGGCTTCCGCAACCATTTTCGTGAAGAAAGGCAGGGTGAATTCCGGCACCTGCTGCAACCGCTGATCACTCCCCAGGGGAAAAATAGTTTTCTTGTGTTTAAAGATGGGAGATATTCGGTTGTGGCCACCGACGATATTGCCTTTTTTTACATCAAAGGGGAACTACCGGTGTTGTATACCTTCGACAATAAAGAATATTTTGTAAACCAATCGCTCGATACCCTTGAGTCGATGCTGCCGTCCGGCAAATTTTTCCGGGCCACCCGGCAATATCTTGTACATTTCAGTGCCGTTAAGGAAATAGAACATTATTTCTCCCGGAAACTGTTGGTGCACCTGAGGGTGAGCACGCCCGAAAAGCTTATCGTCAGTAAGGACAAATCGGTAGCTTTCCTGCATTGGCTGGATAACCGTTGAAGGCCGGCGATTCACTTAATAAACAAGCGCGCATGACATTTGACTTTCGTTTGCAGGTATTTCACACCGTAGCCCAGCGTCTCAACTTCACCCGGGCGGCCAAAGAGCTTTTTATCACGCAGCCAGCGGTGACCCGGCATATCCACGAGTTGGAGCAGCACTTCAAGGTAAAACTCTTTGAACGGAACGGCACGCGCATCCGCCTGGCGCCGGCGGGCAAACGGCTGCTGCAGCATACCGAAGAGCTGTTTGCCGTATACCGGAATCTCGAATTCGACATGAGCAGCCTTACACAGGGGTTTAGCGGGCGATTGTTCCTGGGCGGCAGCATGACGACAGCGCCTTATATCATCCCGCCCATCCTGGCGGATTTTCATAGCCGCTACACCGAGGTACAGGTCAGTCTTACTGCCGGCAATACCCAGCAAATAGAACAGGCGTTGGAGAACCAGCAGATCGACCTGGGCATCGTCGAGGGTTATTCCCGCAATCCTTCCATCAAGTATACAGAGTTTATGAAGGATGAGATCGTACTCGTCAGCAACCCTGCCCATCCCCTGGCCAAAAAACAAACCATCCGCCCCGATGAGCTGACCCGTATCCCGCTGTTATTGCGGGAACCCGGGTCCGGGACGCTGGAAGTCCTTACCCATGCCCTCAAAAGCGTAGGTATCAAATTATCCCAATTACAAAGGGAAATGCAGCTCAACAGCACGGAGATCATCAAGTCTTACCTGCTGCATGCACCCTGTATGGCTTTCCTTTCGGTGCATGCCGTCTTAAAGGAATTGCAGAATAATGAATGCACCATTGTGGATGTAAAAGGACTGGATATCGGGCGGAGCTTCTATTTTGCGCGTCTGCAGGGGGAGGCCCAGGCCTTGCCGGAGCTATTTATGAAGTTTGCGTTGCATTATAAGAAAAAGAGGCCGCTATAACAGTCGCAGTTTTGGCCTCTCTGATAACATCCTGTTATCGGTCATTACCAATAGCAATTTCTCACGGCCCTTTGCATAGTCGAACTTTGTGCCATAGAAAAATAGTCAAACTATGGACACAATTAAAGTTTTTGATAAGCACATCACGATACGTGAACTACTCTTTGCCGTCGCCATTTTTGCCTGTCTTACTCCCTGGGTGTCACCGCCGGTAGCCCTGCTGTTAGGATTGGCTGTGGCCCTTTTTATCGGCCATCCTTTCCTGCAGTTAAATCACAAGGCTACTCATATTCTTCTTCAGGTATCCGTTGTGGGGCTGGGCTTTGGTATGAATGCCGCCGGCGCCCTCAAGGCGGGTAAAGAAGGTCTCTTTTTCACCGTGGCTTCCATCGTTGGAACGTTGACCGTTGGACTGCTCATAGGCCGTTTCTTTAAGATAGAGAAAAAGACTTCTTTGCTCATTGCCGGCGGGACTGCTATCTGCGGCGGCAGCGCCATTGCAGCTCTATCCCCGGTGATCAGGGCGGAAGAGAGGCAGGTATCGGTGGCCCTGGGTGTCGTTTTCATCCTGAATTCTGTAGCCCTGTTTTTATTTCCTGTTATCGGTCACTTGCTGCACCTCAGCCAGTCACAGTTTGGCTTATGGAGCGCTATTGCCATCCACGATACGAGTTCTGTAGTTGGTGCGGCGGGCAGATATGGTCCTGAGGCGCTGCAGATCGCCACGACGGTGAAGTTGGCGCGGGCGCTTTGGATCATTCCGGTTTCTTTGCTGGCGGCGGTGTTTTTTCGTTCCAGGGCAGCGGGGAATGTGGGACAGGGCGGTCGCGCAAAGATAAAAATACCCTGGTTCATCGGCTTGTTTGTTGTTGCCATCCTGCTGAACACCTGGTTGCCCATGCCTGCTGTGAGCCATGCGATCGTGGGGGCTTCTCATGCAGGTTTGACGCTGACGCTGTTTCTTATCGGATCGGGTCTTACCCGCCAGGTGCTGAAGAACACCGGCTTCAAGCCTATGCTGCAGGGGGTTTTGCTTTGGGTACTGATATCGGGAGTGACGTTGTGGGCAATAGTTGCTTTGGCCCGGTAGGTATAGGGTTGCGGATTCCGGGAGGGGCAAAAAAATCCCCGGCTGGGTGAGCCGGGGACATATAGTAAGACAATAAACTACTAGTATCTGTAGTGTTCCGGTTTGAAAGGACCGGCCTTCGGGATACCCAGGTATTCAGCCTGTGCCTCCGTCAGTTCGTCCAGTTCCACTCCGATCTTGGACAGGTGCAGACGGGCAACTTTCTCATCCAGGTGTTTGGGCAGAACGTACACTTTGTTTTCGTATTTGCTGGTATTTGTCCACAGCTCGATCTGCGCCAGGGTCTGGTTGGAGAAAGAGTTACTCATGACGAAGGAGGGGTGACCGGTAGCGCAACCCAGGTTGACCAGGCGGCCTTCAGCCAGGATGATCACTTCCTTGCCGTCGATGTTGTAGACGTCTACCTGCGGCTTGACGGTATCTTTAGTATTACCATAGCTCTTGTTCAGCCAGGCCATATCGATCTCGATATCGAAGTGTCCGATGTTACAAACGATGGCTTTGTCCTTCATTGCGCGGAAATGTTTTTCCGTGATCAGGTCGCGGCAGCCGGAAGCGGTGACGATGATGTCGGCTTCTTTCACAGCGTCAACCATTTTCTTTACTTCGAATCCGTCCATTGCGGCCTGCAGGGCGCAGATGGGGTCGATCTCTGTAACGATCACGCGGCAACCGGCGCCTTGCAGGGAAGCAGCAGAACCTTTGCCTACGTCACCATAGCTACCTACGACAGCCACTTTGCCGGCCATCATCACGTCCGTAGCGCGGCGGATAGCGTCTACCAGAGATTCCTTACAGCCGTATTTGTTGTCGAACTTGGATTTGGTAACAGAGTCGTTTACGTTGATGGCAGGGATCGGCAGGGTACCCTTTTCCATTCTTTCGTACAGGCGATGAACACCGGTGGTAGTCTCCTCGCTTAAGCCCTTAATGTGTTGTACCATCTCGGGATATTTATCAAAAACCATATTGGTCAGGTCACCACCGTCATCCAGGATCAGGTTCAGGGGACGATCGGTGCTACCGAAGAACAGGGTCTGTTCGATACACCAGTCTGCATCTTCGAGTGACTGTCCTTTCCATGCAAATACACCGATACCGGCAGCGGCAATCGCGGCAGCGGCCTGGTCCTGTGTAGAGAAGATGTTACAGCTGCTCCAGCGGACTTCGGCGCCCAGCTCAACCAGGGTCTCGATCAGTACGGCCGTCTGAATGGTCATATGCAGGCAACCTGCGATACGTGCTCCTTTCAGGGGCTTTTGCTTACCATACTCGGCACGGATGGCCATAAGACCAGGCATTTCAGCTTCTGCAAGACGGATCTCTTTACGGCCCCATTCTGCCAGGCTCATATCTTTCACCTTATAAGGGAGCTTCAGGTCGATGCTCTGAGTTTTTGTTGACATGGAATACTATTTTATAATTTTGACAAAGGTAATCCTGTAGAACAAAATTATAGGTAATCTTGTCAAATTTGGAATAAAATCATATTTTAAGATAACTTTATAGAACAAAGTATAAGTAAGCCATGGAAAAAGACCCCCAAAAAGAAAAACCGGCTAAAGAGCCTGTTGACCTGGACGAAAAGGACAGAGCCATCCTGCGCCTGTTACAGGACAATGCCAAGATCACCGTCCGGGAAATTGCGGCCCAGGTACACCTCAGCACCACGCCGGTACACGAGCGGATCCGGCGGCTTGAAGAGACGGGCGTCATCCGGCAGTACGCGACCTTGCTGGATCATTCAAAGGTCAGGCGGGGATTGCTGGCCATTTGTTATGTATCGTTGAAGGAGCATAACAAAAAGTCCGGGGCGCGTTTTATCAGGACGGTACACGAGATAGATGAAATAACAGAATGTTACATCATTTCCGGCGAATTTGATTTCCTGCTCAAAGTGGCTGTGGAGAATATGGATGCTTATTATGATTTTCATGTCAACAAGCTGGGGCAGGTGGAAAATATCGGGCATGTGCAAAGCACGTTTGTGATGGGCGTGGTCAAACAGACGCACCAGCTGATATCCTGAAGTTAATTCGTAACTTGTATCGGAAACCTTTTTAGAAAATTTCAAATCCTGCGGATATGTTTACCTACGATACGGTCGCAGAAGCCGTCAATGGCCTTAAACAAAGGGGATATAACATCGACTTTAACCTGGAAGCCGGTAAGATCTGTTGTGGCAGGACTCCTTTGTCCCTGGCTCCTGCCGATTTTGAGATTACGGAATTTCACCGCTTTGAAGGGCCTAGTGATCCGGCCGATGAGGCTGTTGTTTATGCCATTGAGTCGAAAGACGGCCAAAAGGGATTGCTGGTTACCGGTTTTGGCATTACTGCCGAAGGGATAGGGGAGGAGATGATCGAGAAGCTTACGGTCAGACACTAACGGGCGGTAGTGCGCCGCATTTTGCGTAGTTTTGTCGTCCAAATAGAAAAGATGGTAACTATTCGTCCTGCAAGGGAGGCTGATATCCCTGCGATCTCCGACATTTACAATCACATTATTCTTAATACGACAGCGGTCTATCAATACGAAGCGCAGACGCTTGAAATGCGTAAGGCCTGGTATGATTCCAAAATGAAAGACGGATATCCTGTCTTTGTTGCTGAAGACGAGGGCAGGCTGGTAGGGTTTAGCTCTTATGGCCCTTTTCGCGCCTGGGCTGCCTACAAGTACACCGTGGAAAATTCTGTATATGTAGCGGACGGACAGCGGGGGAAAGGCATCGGCAAACTGTTGGTCCAGCCGCTGATCGACTCGGCCCGTGGAAGGGAGTTACATGCCATCATTGCGGGTATCGATGCTACCAATGAGTCCAGCGTTCGGCTGCATCAGTCTTTTGGTTTTAAAGAAGTGGCGCATTTTAAAGAGGTGGGGTATAAGTTTGGCAGGTGGTTGGATCTCAAATTTTTGGAATTATTGCTGGATACTCCCGAACATCCGGTGGAGGGGTAGGGACTCCGCGACCATCCGCCGGGCGAATCAATAATGCTTCTTTACCAGACCGGCCACTACCTTATCGATGGGCAGGGTCACGCTGTCCTCGCTGAAAGTCTCCCAGTTGATGAACCGGAAGGTTTCTATCTCTTTTTTTTCCGCATAGATCTTTAGCTCCCGTTCGTCAAAATCAAAGGGTTTTGATCGCAGGGGCGCGCGTATTGGCTCTAAGGCCCGGGCAAAATAATATATGGAAATGATCTGGTGTTCGGGGTTGAATGCAGACATCTGGAAAAAATCAGTGGTATACAGGTGGTCGGTGACTTCGACGTCCAGGTCCATTTCTTCTTTGAACTCCCGTTTCAGACAGTCCCGCGTGCCTTCCCCAAATTCCAGCCCTCCACCGGGAAATTTTGTATAATAGTGACCGCGTATATATTCGTCGCTGACCAGGACCTGTTTGTTCTCGCCCAACAGAAGTCCGTATACTCTCAGATTGAACATATTAAAACCATTTCTTTTTCATGAAATACCAGCTGATGATAATGGATATCCCCATGGACAGCAGTATCGGAATATAGAAAGCGTAGTGTGAATTAGCATATGGAATGGGAACGTTCATGCCGTAAATGCCGGTCACCAGTGCCGGTAAGGACAAAATAATAGTGATAGAAGTCAGGCGCTTCAACACATTGTTCATGTTATTGTTGATGATACTGGCAAAAGCGTCGAGGGTGCTGCTCAGAATATTGGTATAAATATTGGCCATTTCCAGGGCCTGGGACATATCTACCGCCAGGTCATCGAGGATTTCCTTTTCTTCGTCGATGAGCCCCAAAAAATTGGTCCGGGCGAGCTTGAGCAGCAGCATCTCGTTGGACCGCAGCGCCGTGACGAAGTAAACCATGCTTTTTTGGATCTTCATCAATTCCAGCAATTCCTCGTTGCGGTTAGATGCATAGAGTTTCTGCTCCATCAGGTTACGCCGTTGGTTGATTTCCTTCAGGTATTCCATATAGGTCTGCGTGATCTTCTCGAAGATCTTCAGCACCATCATGTTCTTCTTGTCCGGGTGCCGGTTCTGGAAAGTATTCAGGAACTTTTTGATAGCGCCGTTCTCAAAGGAATTAACCGTGACGATTTGCGTATGTGTAAGGATGATGCAGATCGGTATGGTGATATAATAGGCGTCGCTTTCGTTGAAAGAGTTGTTTTCCGTGGGGGTTTTTATGACGATCAGTTTCACGTTGTCCTCTTCCTCGAAGCGGGCTCTTTCGTCGATATCCAGGGAGTCGGTGAGGAAGTCGAGGGGGATATTTAATTCATCGGACAGGTTGGTGAATTCCAACTGCTTGAGGGGAGGAAGTATGTTCACCCAGGCGCCGTCTTCCGGGTGGTCGACTTCTACGGTCTGGTGATTGATGTTTTTGAAAAACTGTATCATGGGTTAGTTAGGGGTGTGGTGGACTAAATTTCGATGCTTCCTTCGAATACTTTTACAGCGGGTCCGCAGAGCCAGATATTCTCATAAGTGTCGTTGGTGCGATCGAACCGGACGGTCAGTTTCCCTCCCTTGGTGATTACCTTGACATAATTGTATCCTACTTCATTGTGATAACAGGCCAGGGCGCTGGCTGTGACGCCGGTGCCGCAGGATAGGGTTTCATCTTCGACTCCTCTTTCGTAGGTGCGAACGACGATTTCATCGGGGCGTCGCTGCTCCACGAAGTTGACGTTAATGCCTTCTTTGGCGAAAGAAGTGCTGTAGCGGATGTCCATGCCTTTGTGAAAGACGTCGAGGTCCATCACGTCCGTCACCATTTTCACATAATGGGGCGAACCGGTATCGAGGATAGAGTCGCCGTGAAAATCGATAATCTCTTTTACGTCCTTCATTTTTAGGCTGACGATGCCGTCCACGTCGATCTCGGCCTGGTGGGGGCCGTCTATGGCCAGGAAATTGTATTCCGGTTTACGTATGCCCAGGTCGTATGCAAATTTGACCAGGCAGCGCCCACCATTGCCGCACATCGTGCTTTCCCGGCCATCGGAATTAAAATATTTCATTTCAAAGTCATAGGCAGGATTGGGATTCAGCAGCATCAGTCCGTCGGCCCCTATGCCAAAATGCCTGTCACAAAGAAAGCGGACCTTTTCCATCGTCAGTGAGGTATAACTCCAGTTCCGGTTGTCCAAAATAATAAAATCATTACCTGTCCCCTGATACTTAAAAAAGTTCATCTTGTTCATATATCTGCCAAAATTAACCCTAAATCATGAACCCTCCTAGCGCCTGGCCGACATTGCGGGGGGCCTGCCTTTTGCGCGGCCAGCCGGTGGGTGCGTGCATCTAAAGCCCTCCTACAATCCTCAGTGTCTCCCCGATCAGACTTTCCACGGCGGCATTCCCATCTTTGGAAAATCGTTTCTGCACCCGGTTGGCGACTATCGCGCTCAAGCTAAGGCAGGAATGTCCCAGCATCCTGCCTAGTCCGTAGATACCTGCCGTTTCCATTTCGAAGTTGGTGATGCGGTGAGGGCCATAGGTGAAGTCCGTTAGCCTGTCAATCAGTTCGGGCTGACTCAGCCCCAGGCGCAGAACCCTGCCCTGCGGACCATAAAACCCCGGGCAGGTGACCGTGATGCCGTGGTGGAATCCTTCGGTGAAATGACGGAGCAGGGAGGCGCTGGCGCTGCTGATATAGGGTTGGGCCAGTCGGTGGTGCAGCTGGGTTTGGGTAGCAAAGGAATGGAGCAGCTGTTTTTCCTCTTCGTTTTCTTCGTGCCGGTAGAAGTTGAGTAAATTGTCGATGCCAAGGCCGTGGGTGGAGGCGACCCAGCTATCGACAGGTATATTTTCCTGTAAGGACCCCGAAGTACCCATGCGGATAATGGTGAGCTGGGTCAGCTGTGATTTGACGGTACGGGTGGTAAAGTCGATGTTGACCAGTGCATCCAGCTCGTTGAGGACAATGTCGATATTGTCGGTGCCGATCCCGGTAGAGACGACGGTAAGCCTTTTTTTGCCAATATATCCTGTATGAGCTACAAACTCCCGGTGATGAGCCTGGTGTTCAATCCTGTCGAAATATTTGCTGACCAGGCCTACCCGGTCGGGGTCTCCGACGGTTAATATGGTAGAGGCGAGCTCTTCCGGGCGGAGGTCGAGGTGATAAACGGCCCCGCGGGCATTGATAATAAGTTCACTTTCAGCGATTGGTTGCATAAATTGCTCGATTTTTTTTCAACTGTGTCAAAATTATCTTAATTTTGCACCTGCCCAAAAAAATACGGCCCCTTTCGGGGCCTGTTTTCACAAGGCGGACTTTGCCGGGTGTGCAGGTGGCGAATTTGACGTTTTTGGAACTGCATTTCAAGGGAAAGTTTATTAAAGGGTTTCGTGGCCGAGTGGCTAGGCAGAGGTCTGCAAAACCTTCTACAGCGGTTCGAATCCGCTCGAAACCTCGGACTTAAGGCGGACAGGATGGGATGAATTCCATTTTGTCCGCTTTTTTTGTTTTAGGGAGTTGCGGGCAGATTGAATATGGTGGGGATGACCTCGTTGGGGTGAGCGGTTCCAAAACTGTGTCCATCGTACTCCAGGTTTTGGAGAAACAGAGCGCTTACTATATTCTTAGGCATAAGGAAATTATTTTCATAGAAAAATTAAACTGCGCAGATCTGTTGCGTAGTATCGAATTTATCTTTACCATGCTAAAATCATAATATGAATGCAGATTACAAAGTGACGCTGATTTCAGGTTGTGGCATGAATCCTCCGGTAATGTCTTATTTTAAGTCGATCCCAGAAGGTTGTTTTTCCTATAATCACTATGGATTAAGGCATCCGGGAGCGATCTACAACGTTACCACCTACCAGTTAATTCGGAGTATTGTTGGTCTGCATGGGCGAATCGCTAACGGGGGGAATTATTTGGATATCTATAATGACTTTCGCCTCGTCGTCTACGACCTTTTCAAATTTTATGACGCATGTTATGAGATAATGCAGCGTTTTACAAGGCCACATGAGCCGCCCGATGGGTTCATTCATAAATGGCTTAAATTAAACGGGTATAACATTGGTAAATATTTTTTTGATAATATAAAAGCGGATTCGGATTTTCTTTATCTCTGAGATTTGTACAACAAGCTGAAGCATAGCAGTAATGAAATAGGATATGGTGTACTTTATAATAGTAAGGATTTAATAGTTGCATATTGGTTGGTTGGGGAAAATGGAGAAGGTGGAATCGGACCACAATTCCCGGTCTCAGTTAATCTGGAGTTGCGCAGGATCCAGCACCTGATTTACAGGATGTCCGCAAACCTGCATACAGCGTTGACTGCTCATCTTGCGGAGGTATATGATTTTGTTTGGCTTCCAACCCTTACTGAAATACCGGTCCAGCCGTTCTATGATTTAAACCGGGTCATCGCTAGTGTTTCGGAATTATTCCTTACCAATGAGATTGGAAATACTTTTTGGCAGTGTTCATATGGGGAGGAGACTCCGGGTGAATTGGTATTTAACAGGATAGTGATAGATACGGATAAATTGAATTCGGATTTTTATCAACAAGGGCCTATTGAGGTAATTGTCGAATTCAGGGGCGATGGATTTACGCGTTCTTTTGGTTTGCCACATTTTGGCCTGCAGCAGGTGGGTGGAATAAATATGCAAATTATTAATGGTTGAATCGAATGAACTGTGTTTTATTATTTTTTGAAAGATTTTACAATTTTCACGTTTATACTTTATGAAATCTCCTTTATTTATTAGTTCAATGGAATTGATAGCCCATGCTACAGAATTATACAGCAGTAAGCATGAACGAAAATATAAGTTCATAATTCTTCACCTTGCGAATTCGATAGAATTAATTTTAAAAGACAGGCTCCTTGTTGAGGGTGTAAGTATTTATGAGGAAAATACAAATCGAACTATCGGAGTCTGGCAGTGTTTTAAGGAGCTGAGCAAGGCAGGTGTTGCAATCCCCGAAAGGCCTGTGATAGAATTGCTTATAGACGACAGGAACACATTGCAACACAGGTTCGGGTTTCCCAACGGAGAAACAGTTTACTTTTATTTGGACGAGGTGGTTCGTTTTTATTCGAGATTTTTAGTTGACGAATATAAGACTGCGCTGGTCGACGAGCTGATGCCTTATTTGAAAAAGGAAGAACTTGAGCTTTTGGGCCTGACTAAAGAAGAGACGCATCATCTGGATAAGCTTAAGGAAGTGTCAATCGAAATGGCAATTTTAAATGCTTATACAATAATGGAAGGAACTTATTTAAAGCTGAGAAGAGAATCTGAGCAGAAAGTAGTAGTTGGGAAACCGATTGGACAGGGAATTGAAACGTTGATTACAAATCTGGTTAAATTAGGCAGGCTTCGTCCCGATAGTGTAAGCGAGTTTCATCGTCTGAAGGCTCTTAGGAATTATATAGTTCATGGCCAGTTGGAAAACGCTCGTGTTTCGAGGGAGGACCTGGAAAAGTATTTCCAGATCAGCAAGGATATTGTGGATGCAATAAATAAGGCGTTAAAAGATAATGTTATATCAAAAGGCATTGTAGATGATAGTGAGGAGGCAGATTAATAAGAGTGTTGTTTGGGTTTTATTTTGTAAATTCCCGGGATCGATAGTTTTGTCGGCTAACGTAAAGCATTATCTGATAAATTTATGGTTAATATGAAGGTAGAAGATTTAGGAAAGATACCCGATGAAGGGGATGTTCTGGTAAAGGTGGAACGGCTTAAGATAGTATTGGAGGAAATCGCCAGAAACAATAACGGTGATCCTAAAGAATATAGTGAATTGCGAAAAGTTTTTATTGGTATTCCGGCTTTGAATAAGGTAATGCCGAAATTCTTGCAGATCAATAAAACTTCGGTTGAATTCCGAAGGTGGATCCAGGATCAGTCTCCGAAGTGGGCGCCAAGAGTACAGCTAATCAGGGATGCAATAAATCCGATAATTGATATTCTTGAATATGAAACCGGCGAAGGTGCCCTGGAGTTCCAAAAGAATTATGAAGAAAAGGGGCTGATCGGGAATGGCGGTTTTGGGATGGTCTATCTATATGAGCATCGTTTGTTGCAGATGCCTTTTGCCGTGAAGATTTTTGCCCCTTCATTTTATGAAGGGAAAGAAAAGGAGCTGGAGCGGTTTTTCCAGGAGGCGCGCATGCTTTTTCTATTGGATCATCCTTCAATAATAAAGATCTATGATGTGGGTATGATAGGCCCGCGTCCCTTTATCAGGATGGAATATTTTGAAGGTAAGAATCTCAATGAGATATTAAGCCAGACAGGTCCGGTCCCCGCAGACAAGGCATTGGTGATGATGAGGAATGTGGTTAGTGCTATTGAGCATGCTCATGGGAAAGGTATTATTCATAGAGATTTGAAACCCAGCAATATAATGGCCGCAAGACCGAATCTGTTCCGGGTGATCGATTTCGGGCTGGGGATCTTTGTGGAGAATGAGTTGCATTCCAGGCTTACGCCGACAGGTGAAAAAGTCTCCGGAGGCTTATATAATGCCCCGGAGCTCGTTGAGAATCCAAGGCTTGTTGATACCCGTTCTGACATTTACTCGCTGGGGGCGGTGTGGTTTACCATGCTGACGGGCCAGCCACCGGCCGGCAGTTCATTTATGGAGCTGCTCAAAGGGAAGGAAGGCATTGATAAATTATATTATGATTGTATCGAGGGCTGTCTGAGGAATATTGAGACACGGACAAAAAATTGTACCATTTTGTTTAACCAGATCGGTATTTTGGAAAAGAGGATGGCACGCCCGGCGAAATGATGCGAATCTTGTCGGTTGGAGAGGGCAGGGTAGGGATTGGAGGGGTTTTGTTGATGTGGTTGATTTTGTATTGTCATTGGATCGGATTGCAGTATTTTGAGTGTATGCGTCTGCGATCGGGGTATTTTTTTCTGAGTATAAAAATATTTTAACATGCTTCTGTTAGACACACCATGGGGAGATTTTCCCACTTGGATACAGGCTGTTATTGCTATTCCGACCCTTATCATCGCCTGTATTACCTTGTTACAGGAAAAAAAGATCAAACAGCTGACGGATATTGTCCTGGAGCTGCAGAACCAGACAAAGGAGCTTGCAAAGCAGTCTGAGATCATGAGTCTGCGGTATGAATTGGAGAAGACGCTTTCGCTGAGGGAGAGGATGTCGTATTTTCAAAAAGGGTTTTATAATAAGACTGATACAGAAACGATCCAGCTTTCGCTAAAAAATGAGGGAACTGACGCCGCAACAGTTAGTATTTCAAAGGCGCTTGAGGCTGTAAATGTTCTGGCCGAAAAGTTAATTGAACTAGTTACCCGAAAACTGTTAGAAAAATTTGGCGCAGGCGAACATAAGCCCGGCTCCGGAAGTGCCTGCGCATTTCAGGGATTGTTATCGGCACAGTTGCTCCTCACAGTAATTGACTTAACCGATCAACCCAATCGAAGGGAAAAATATAAAGATAACCTGGATGAACTTCTACGTATAAGGGAAGATATTCAATCTCGCTTATATCCAACAATGGAAAGGCTTTTTCAGGAAGATTCTGACCTTTTTGACAAGGTGATCGGATTAAGAAGGGAACGCGATGGAATTGACCGAAGTAAGGATTGGTTATTATATAGGAAAAAGACGGCCGCTGCGGATGATGCTCTCAAGACGGCGACAGATTTACCGATCAGCATCGCGCAAAACTGTTATGACCTCGGCAAGCATGCAGGAATTGTATTTGACCACGGGTTTAAATCCGCACGGGGTGACTCGGGGGTGGCGTTGCAGTGCGCCATCTCTGGAATGGCCAGTTGCTTTTCTGTGATTGAATTGAACCTAATCAAACTTCCAGCGGATGCGTGGATGGCAAGAGTCAGGAAACAAAAAGCAATATTGAAAACCCAACATGCTGAACTTTCTGCTATGGGCGTTGAGAGACTGGCCATTTTGGAGAAAGAGGCGGATGAAAACTGGCAGCTGCAGGAAACTTTTGAAATGTATCGTCAGGGCAAGCTGGGACAAACAATCAGAACCGACGAGGGTATGGAAAATCTGGTAAGAGATTTTCAGAACAAACTTTGGATTTATCGTGACAAAATCTGGAAAAAACATAAGATAAAGGACGCCATGATGGTGTTAAATGCCAGGGACATTGTACAAAAAGTAATGGGATATACCTTCAGGCAATCGGAGTCGCTCGGCATGCTGACAATAGGCTCAGAGTTGTTTGAGGTAGCTGGGATGATTGACAAAAATCAAGGATTAATTAGTGTCTCAACGCAATTTCCCGAAGAAGTTACCAATTTTACGGTCGCTCATGAGCTTGCTCACGTGATATTGCATGAGCATGCTGTTTTACACAGAGACCGCCCCATTGACGGATCATCAAGTATTCCCAAAGACCCGTTGGAGCAACAGGCAGACAAATTTGCAGCTTATTTTTTGATGCCGGCATCGGTCGTAAATGCCGCTTTTTATGAGATCTTCAAAGTGAAAAAACTCTATATCAATGAAAACACCGTTTTAGCCTTAAGAGGTGAAAATCTGTATGAATTCAAGATCAGATGTAAGGGTAAACGCGGATTCGCGACCGTGATTGCACAAGCGGAATATTACGGCGGAAAAAACTTTAATTCCCTGGCAAAAATCTTTAAGGTATCTGCAGGCGCGATGGCCATCCGACTGATGGAACTTGATCTGGTGGAATTCTAAAAGTAGATAAATAGCCACTACTTGATCTGACAACGAGGGATCTTTAGTTTTATGGGCCAGGATAAATTTAAGCTGCTGAGGGAAGATGATAGGACAATCCACCCCGGCATCGTAAAAATATATCCTGAGTGTGAGCATTCTACCAGAGCGGTTCCTGGTTTGTGTTAAAGACACGAAGAATGATGACAGTATTATCATCGTCAATAGTAAAATGGATAGTGTATGGGAAGGTATCGATGGGCTTGACGCGGATGTTATCGTAGCGGACAGCAGAGGCGGTAGGCAGGCGACCGATCTTTTTAAAATAGCTATCCAGGAGATCGGTGAACTCAAAACCGAGGCCGTAAGAGCGGCTGTTGTAGTAATCGAAGGCCTTATCAATGTCGAGAATGGCAGCTTCAGAGAGAACAAGGGGATGAGCCATCAGGGGCGTTTGTATTTTTGTTTAACTACGTCCCAGGGTTGCAATTGCTCGGGATGCTGCTGTACATCGAGCAGGGTTTTGCGGACGGCCTCTTTTTGCCAGTCTGGAATGTCATCCGTCTCTTCGTCCACGATTTCGATGGCCTGCTCTTTTTGCAGATGTTCGATCAGGGAAGCGGCGTAGTCCTTTTTAATCCGGATATGTAAGGTAGTATCAGACATGCTAATATTTATTTTGCAAAAACTTTCTGAGCTTTGATGTAGGTAATGGCCAAATCAGTGAAATGATAAATCTTATCTTTCTTTTTCGGCAGATAGGGCCCATGTTTGGTGGAAAGATAGCTCACTTTACAAATATACAAAAGTTTACAGGTTGTAAAGAACGAATGGCAGGTTTATAATGTATTGATAATGAATTTATTATTTATTTATGCAGAAGTGGATAGTGATGCCAGTCTTTTCAAATCCATCATGAAGCGGTTCGAAAATTGTACGCTCGGGGCCTCGGTTCTAAACGAGAAAAACACGGGCCCGCGTCATACGCGGGCCCGTTGTGGTTTTAAATGGGCAAGAATGGGCGAATAAAATAATCATTAGTCTGAGTTCGGTAAGATTCTTTTGATTTCCGCTATCATCGATGGCAGGAAGTTGTCTTTGATCAACCAAACAATTTTATAATCAATTCCCATATAATCATGGACAATCCTATTCCTAAACCCTCTTATCCGATGCCAATCTATATCGGGGTACTGGTCTTTAGTTTCTTCGGGTAGCCGGCTTGCCGCCTCCCCAATAATCTCAAAATTCCTGATGACTGCATCAACAGTTCTGCCATCGGCTAAGAACTGTTCATAAGAAAGTCTATCCGTATAGGTCAATATCTTATTGGCGCTTTCTATTATATCTTCCAGTAAAAGTTGGGGAGCTCTTTTAGACATAAAGTATTTCGGGCTCTATGGCTCGATAATATTGAGGCTTTATACCAGCCTTTGATACAAGATCCACTTTCCTGTCAAGCAACTTCTCCAGTTCGTCAGCCAGATCGATAAATTCAATACCAATAGGCTGGCTAAAATCAACTACAATGTCAATGTCGCTTTCCGGCTTAAAATCGGTTCTGACAATGGAGCCGAAAAGGCCGATGGAATTTACATGATACTTTTCAGATAATTGAGGTTTTACCTGACGAAGTTTATCCTGTATGGTTGAAAGGTAGCTCACTTTACAAATATACAATAAGTTTACAGTTGTAAAGAAGGAAGGGACGTTTTGTAATTAATTGACAATCAATATATTGCAGTTTTTACAGATATGGATAGTGGTTCCCGGGCGACTTTATGTTCCAATTGATGGAGGAAGAGTCCCCAACTTGAGGTCGCAAATTGCGACCTCAAGTTGGGGGGACAGATCATGCGCATTTACACAAAAATGAGGGAGCTGTTGTTGACTAACCAGGAAATACTATTGAAGCTGGAACAGATGGAAAATAAGGTAACCGGGCATGATGAGGATATACAGCTCATTTTTACCTACCTGAAACAACTATTAATCCACCCCAGGAGCCAAGACCCCGCGTAGGCTTCCGAAGGAAAGATGAACAAGACTGATGAGGTTCGAATCCCTTTCTGCATGCAAAGAGGACCAGCGAGCCGATGCGAACTGTTTCTTTGATGGTCGGGGGCATGGGTGAGAGGTTTACTGATCTAATTTTATTGTTTCCATGTTTTGATGTTCAAATGTAAGATTAATTGAGCGTCCGCCCTTAGGCCTGGTGCGGTGTTTTATGGTTTTAGGTATAGTAAAGAATTGGCCTGGAAATAATTCTACGGTTGTATCTTCCAAATCAATAAATATAGAACCTTCAATAACTAAAAAGCTTTCATCAGAGTTGGGATGCATGTGCCAGTAAAAAGGTTCGGTCATGATGCTTACCCTTATGATATGGTCATTGACCTGAGCAAGCGGAAAATTAGCATACGGGCTATTTATTGCCTTTGTTTGTTGATGAATATCTACTACTGTAAGTGCGTTAATTTCCATAACATGTAAATGGTGTATTAATAAGAAAACGCGCAAAAGATAGTAAAAGTTCATATACAACATATCCCCGGAAGCCGGATTGGCACCCATACGGGAGTGACGGGAGCGGGCGGTGGCCCCGAGCGGACAAGATGAAAAAAGTACCCATTTTGTCCTTTTTTTGTAATGAAATCTGGAAAATCGCGTTAAATTCCCATATGAATCTACCCCTTACCCGTTGCTTTGTCAGGTTGTTGTTTTTTTCGGTTTCATTGGCGGCCAGTCAGTCTGCCCGGCCTCAGTCACCTCAGGCTCAGCCCGCTTTTCCTCATACTTTGCTATGGCGCATTTCAGGCAAGGGCTTGCAAAAGCCATCTTACCTCTATGGCACCATGCACCTGAATGACAAGCGTCTTTTTCTTTTCGACGACTCGGTATACCGGGCCATTGAAAAAACAGAAGGATTGGCCATCGAGGTTAACCCGGATGAAATGGCGGCTTACTTTGTGAATAAGCTGTTTGATCAGCTTCAAAACGGGAAAAAGCTACAGGAAATTCTCGATCAGCGCTATTTCAATAAGAATAGGAAATCCCTGGCCAAAAAGTTCAACAAGCCAGCCGAGGACATCAGCGCTTCGGATGTTATCAGGGAGAAGAATAAATGGATGGCTGAATACATGGAAAAAGGCGAGATGCCTACTTTCATGGATGCTTACCTGTATAATATAGCCAGGCGTCAGGGCAAGTGGCTGGGGGGCATAGAAGATATCAGCGATCAGACAGGATTGATGACAGACCTGATCGATCAGTCGGATATTAACTATCTGTTGGCGACCGATAGCTCGGGAAAAGGATCGGATACTCATCAGACTCTTGAAAAAATGATCAGCTTATATTCGAGCCAGGATCTCGAAGGGATCGAAGCCATCACCGAAGATCATTCGACGGCCGAAGAAATGGATAAGCTCCTCATCCGCCGAAACCTGAAAATGGCCTGGCGTATCGATAGCCTGAGCTCCTTGCGGACGATGTTCCTCGCGATCGGAGCCGCCCATCTCCCGGGTGACAGCGGCGTGATCAGTTTATTACGCCGGCGCGGGTTTACCGTGGAACCGGTGTTTTCCGACAAAAAGATCGCCGCAAAAGATTATACCTTTAAAGAAGTGCATCTTCCCTGGGTACCTGTGACCGATGCCCGGGGAACCTATACCGTCGAAATGCCGGCCAATCCTGCGACAGTCAAAGTATATGGCCTGATAGAGATGAAATTTCTCCTGGACCTGTTCAATATGTCCGGGTTTTGCACTACCGCCATTATGAACTCATCACATCTTGCCGATAAGGATAGCCTTTTTAATATGATGGCCAGACGGATGTTCCGGGGCGGAAATGTCAAGCCGGCGAGAAGCCTGGAAAAAAATGGCTTTGTGGGTAGGGAGTATGTCCGTGCCCGGGATGGCGAAAATATCCGGGTACAGATCTTCGCAGATGATAGGATGGTCTATATGGCGCTGGTGTCATCCGTAAAGAAGGAGATGCTAAATTCAGCGGACGTCGATAAATTCTTTCAGTCTTTTACCCTCAACCGGCAAAAAGAACAGGCTCGGGGTGTCACGAGCACATTCGAGGATTCGATCATGGGCGTAAGCTTCGTAACACCTGCCAGGATAACCTATAATGAAAAGCTGAGTAGTATAAAAGAGGAAGGTTGGAAGCTCACCTGTTTTACCGGGGCTGACCAGTCAACAGGCGCCTGGGTCATGCTGTTTTCCAAGGAAGTAACTCCCGGATATCATATCCCCGATGAAAAACTGGTTCATGATAGTTATTATGAGAAAATTAAAAGCCAATATAACAACCTACACAAAGACAGCTCTGTCCTGGGTACTGCAAAAATGATAAGAGTAACAGGCAGGAACATCCTGCAACCGGGTTTCTTTTTGAATGCTGTTTCCGTTGTAAAGGATGGCAGGCATATTGTGCTGCTGTTGATCGGTGATTCGGCAACAATTTATTCCCCCGCTATGCAGGGGATTGCCAGTTCTTTGCATTTTATTCCACATCCATCCGTGAACTGGAAGAAATATGAATCACCGGATAGTACTTTCAGCGTTTATACGCCTTCTCCAATAAGGGAGCATTACTATAAATCAGGGAATAAGCTGCAATGGGTTTCCTATGATACCACTACAGCTACCTCTTATCTTGTCCTACCCGATACCCTCGATAGGTATAGGTGGTATTCCTCGGATAGCCTTTTCTGGAAGGTCATGCTTGGTTACGATACGGCTAAAGAACAGTCGCTGGATATAAAAGATGTTGTCAATGGGAATGTGACCGGAAAAGAATTTCTGCTAAAAAACAAAACAAACAGCACATCCTGCTCCAGGACAAGACTGCTGGTTACCGGCGACAAGGTATATAAGCTGTTTGCTTCGGGCGAAAGAGACTTATTGTACAGCGCAGATGTCAATAGGTTCTTCAACGAATTCCGGCTCAGCGGCGTCACGTCCCCGGGCACCGCTACTCAATCCAAAGCTTCCCTGCTTTTGCATGACCTGGGCAGCCAGGACTCTGTCGTCCGCGGAAACGCTTATTCCGCATTACTCACGGCGTCCTTCGAAAAAGGCGATGGACAACTTTTAAAAGAAGCCTTATTCAGGCTTTATCAATCTCCTTATGACAATTCCCATCAGACGATCATTAACCATACATTAGCTCAGACGCTCGCCAGGCTGGACGATTCGACGGCTGTAAGTTATACTCGTGAATCTTACCCTTCCCTGGTAAATGAGAAAAGAACATTACAGAACACGGCATTATCCCTGCTGGCCCATCAGCATACCCTTTATAGTTATGCCACGCTGGCAGAATTGTTGAAACAAGGGCCGATTGCAGAAAGACTTGACTATTCTGCTCTTTACGCCATAAAAGACAGCCTGGTATTAACGGCGACCCTTTTCCCGGCTTTTCAATTATGGGCGCGCGATTCCTTGCAGGCAGGTTCTGTAGCTTCAATCACCTTGGCCTTGCTGGATAGCGGTTACCTGTCAAAAGGATCCGTCATGCAATCTGCGGGCGCATTTATTGAAGCCGCTAACCAGCTGTTGCCGACGCTAAAGAGGGCTGATGACTATCAGGACTACAATCTCGTTTCGCTACTGCGGCTGATCGGTCGTTTCCAGACCCCCGCTTCCTATACTTTGCTAACTCACTACCTGGCTGTAAAAAACAAATTTCTGCTCCAGGAAGTGGTGCTGCAACTACTGAAAGGAAAGCAACCGGTTCCCGTTGCAGCTTTGAATCGGCTGGCCGCAGATCCGGTCTACAGAAAAGGTCTGTATAACAATCTGAAAGTCCAAAAGAAAATAGCGCTTTTTCCCAAGGCATATCTGACACAGGCCTGGTTTGCCGAGTCAGCCGTCTATAGCGCCGCGGATGAAAATGACGAAGCAGAAATCAAAAAAGCGCTTTTCCTGTCGAAGAAAACAGCCCTCTATCATGGGAAAAGTTATAGCTGGTATTTATATAAGATTATCACTGTAAGCGACGACGACCCACACTACTACCTTGGCATAGCCGGCGGGTATGATCCTTACGCGAACAGTCTGCAGCCTAAAAAGAACCTGTCTGGCATTTACTGGAAACAGGATTTTGATCAAAAAAATGGCGATTCGCTTTTCAAAGACTATTTGAAAGGATTAGATGCGGAAGAGGAAGTGGTGGATTGATCAACGGCGGTGGGCAGGGTTTAACGGACACAAAGTTTGATTATTCTGGTCGATTTTTGCAGTTGACGAAGAATGTTGTCCAAAACCTTAATTATAACTGCTTTGGCTAGAAAATTCCTTTTCCGCTGTACTTTCATTTTGACTTCATTGTGGTTGTTTTCCATTGGCGCATTTTGTCAATCTATAAACGGCAGTTTTTCGCTGGTTGTCGTTAATGAAAATCTCCAGGCCGTTAATGGAGCTACTATCAAGCTATTAAAAAATGGTAAAGTAATAAACAGCGTAGTTGCATCCGAAAAAGGGGTGGTAGTCTTTACCAATATGAGCAAGGGTTCATACAAATTCCTGGTCACCTCTACCGGTTACAAATCTCAAACTACGGACGAATACATTTTCCCCGGAATAAGCGGGGATACCCTAAAGCTGCAGCCATTAAATACTGCGTTACAGGAAGTGACGGTAACGGCCCATACCTCTCCGGTTGAAAGAAAACAGGGTAAAGCCATCATAAATGTTGAGGCCTCCGTTACCAACACGGGTTCGACTGTGTTGGAGGTACTGGAAAAGTCACCAGGCGTAACGGTTGACAGAAACGGAGGGATAGCTTTAAACGGCAAAACGGGTGTTCTGATTATGATCGATGATAAACCTACCTATCTTTCCGGGGATGACCTCAACAATTTACTGAGCAGCATGTCTTCGACCCAGGTGTCCCAGATAGAATTGATAACCAACCCGACGGCTAAATACGATGCCTCCGGCAATGCGGGCGTCATCAACATCAAAACAAAGAAAAATAAGAACAATGGGTTTAATGGAAGTTTTACAACTTCCTACGGACAAGGGGTATATCCGAAAAATAACAATAGTCTGGTACTAAACTACCGCGTTGGTAAGATCAATACCTTTTTTAACTATAGCATGAACGCCGTCAAATATCTTACCAGTCTTTATGCTTTTAGAACGTATTATGACCCCAGCAAAAATATTCTCGCCATACTTCAGCAGCCGGCATACTTTACCGGTACAGTTTTTAATAACACGGTTAAAACGGGCCTGGATTATTTAGTATCACCCAAAACCACCGCCGGCTTAGTTTTCACCGGGACAAGCATTCACCGGACCGGCAACAATACGGCAACGGCGAACTGGCTGCAACCGGACGGAAGGGTTGATTCCTCCATCCTTACTAAAAGTTCACCCGAAAACAAATTCAAAAACGGGGCTATTAACTTCAACGTCCGGCAAACCTTATCAAAGACAGCCGACTTGACCGCTGACCTCGATTACCTGCATTATCATATGGAGGGGAAGCAGGATTTTGATAACCTGTTACTAGCCCCGGGAGGGTATAACGATGTGTTTCGGAGCGATATCCCTACTGATATCGACATCTTGTCCGGTAAAGCAGATTACATGTTAAAACCCACCCCCAATACCGTCCTCCAGGCTGGCGTGAAATCGTCTTCCAGTCATACGGATAATGCCGCAACCTACCAGAATTTGGAAAATCAGCAGTGGATCGAGGATTATAGCAAGAGCAACCATTTTGTTTACCGTGAAAATATCCGGGCCGCATACACGTCATTTGAAGGAAGATATCGCAAGCTTACGATTCAGGGAGGGGTAAGGTATGAATATACTTCTTACACGGCACATCAGCTTGGGAATATTCAACAAAAAGACTCTTCCGTATCCCGTAACTACGGGAGTTTTTTCCCAAGCGGCTTTTTAACGTATAAGGCGGATACGCTGAATAGCTTGACTTTGACTGCCGGACGAAGGACAGACAGACCTGTATTTCAAAATCTGAATCCTTTTTATTATATCATTAATAAGTACACCTATCAAACCGGAAACCCTTATCTTCTTCCGCAATACAGCTGGAACGTCGAGCTCAGCCACCAGTACAGTAATTTTCTTAGTACTGCGGTCTCCTATAGTTATATCACCAACTATTTTTCGCAAATTTTCCTGTCCGATACATCAAAGACGATTCTTTATTACACGCAAGGCAATGTCGGGCATGTATATAATTTGGGGGTTTCGGCCTTCGTCAACGTATCACCTTTACAATGGTGGTCGTTTGACTTTACGGCCGTCTTTAATCACAAGCAGTTAAGGGGCTTTAATGGAAATGACTATACGACGGAGATCAACCAGGTTAATATAAATCTGAATAATCAGTTTTCTTTTGGGAAAGGTTATTCCGGCGAGTTGTCTGGTTTTTATACGACCCGGTCACGTCAGGACGTACAGGAATTATTATACCCGGCCGGCCAGCTTTCTGCGGGGATAAGTAAGGGCGTACTTAATAAAAAGGGTACTTTAAAATTGAGCTACCGGGATATCCTGTATACGGGAGCAATGGAAGGGCTGACCTCTTTCCCGGATGCTACGGAGTATTTTAAGCTGAAAAGGGATAGCCGGGTGCTTACCTTGTCATTCACTTACCGGTTTGGAAGATCTTATAAAATAAATAAGCACCAGGATGGGGCTACCGAAGAAAAGGAGAGGGTTCAAAATGGATAAAAATTTTGAAACTTTTGGTGGTTCATATTTCTATTTCCTTTACCCGCTGTTCTGCTGTGAACATCGCCAGCCCCAACAACCCAAGGCAGAAGATTATTGCTTATCCGTAAAGGTTCCACAATGAGGTGAACCGGCGTTTTTTTGAGGTGAACAGGAGGTCTCTTCAGGTAAGGATGGCAACCCGGAACGTCTAATGACAGTATAGTAGGGAAACGTAAAACCCTGCAATGACTGCTAAACCGGCCGCCTCGCTGATCCTGGCATTGATGTTTTTCTGTCCCAACCGGGCTTCCGCCCACCACGTAAAAGGCGGATATATCCAGTATAAGTATAATGGCGCCGGCTCCACGTCCGGCAGTTCCAATTATACGGTTACCATAACTGTATTTTTCAGCTGTACCGCCCAGGGGCCCCGCGAATCCGTCTACCTGGGCGTTTTCAACGCGTCCACCGACGCCCTGGTGGCCAGCAAAAGTATCTCCACCACGACTGCTACCACCGTCACAAAACAATATTACAGCCCCTGTATGAGTAATCCGCCCACCATCTGTTATGAGATATATACCTATGTCTATAGCCTGGACCTTCCCAATATAACGGCGGGATATGTCCTGGCGGTGCAGGACGCTTATCGTACGGACGGGATCATCAATATCACCAATTCCTCCAGCGACGGGATAACGGTCAACGCCAGTATTCCCGGCACCATCAGCGGCACGGATTATCACACCAACAGCAGTCCTTCTTTTGTTTTCAACGACACGGCCATTATTTGCTACAATGGTCATTTCTCCTATCCCTTCAGCGCCACGGACAATATCGACGGAGACTCCCTGAGCTATTCGTTCGGCAATGGTCTGAACGTGACCAATGCCGGCGGCAACACTTCCGGCTCGGTACCCGGCAACCCGCCCTATACTTCGCTTACCTATGCTTCGGGGTATAGCGGCACGTCGCCCCTGGGCAGCAACGTCACGATCGATCCTGTGACCGGGCTTATTTCCGGGAACGCCCCTTCCACTACAGGAGAATATGTCGTGGCCGTCTACGTGAAGGAATGGCGAAAAGGGGTATTGATCGACTCGGTCAAAAAAGAGCTGCAGGTTTATGTCTACGATTGCAGCCTTACGGCGGCTACCCTGAATACGACCTATACCAATTGCGACAACTATACTTTTACTTTCGGGAATGAGTCCACGGCCTCGACGATCACCGGCTATCTCTGGAGCTTCGGAGTACCGGGCGCCGGCTCAACCCAGGTCACGCCGACCTATACCTATGCCGACACGGGCACTTATGCGCTGCAGCTCATCGTCTATAATTCAGTAGGCTGCACCGATACGGCCAACGCCTCCGTGCGTGTCTACCCGGGCTTTACGCCGGCATTTACCGCAAGCGGCAGCTGCTATCAGTCGCCGGTGTCATTTACCGATGCCACTTATGCCAAATACGGAACGGTCAACAGCTGGACCTGGGATTTCGGGGAGAGCAGCTCCGGCTCCGATGCTTCTACCTTACAGAATCCTGCTCATCAGTATGCCGCGGCCAATTTGTACACTGTGATCCTGAACGTAGGGACGAACAAGGGATGCAGCGGCAAGGTCAGCAAAACGGTTACCGTTTATGGAAAGCCTGATTTCACCCTGCCCTTCACCGACACCCTCATCTGCAGCATCGACAGCCTGCCGCTGAAAGCCATCAGCAACAGCCCGGGCATCAGCTATAGCTGGACGCCTAACTATAATATCATATACGCCAATACGGATACGCCCATTGTATTTCCCAAGGACACGACCATATATACCGTCACTGCCAGTCAAAACGGATGCGTCGGCGCCGGCACGATCACTGTCAATGTGTTGGACTATATTACGGTTTCCCTGCCGGCCGACACTACTATCTGCAAGACCGACAGTATCCGGCTGAGTCCCGTAAGTTATGCCCTTCGCTATCTCTGGACTCCCGGCGCCACACTCAGCGACTCCACGATCAAATACCCGGAAGCTTCCCCTTCCACCAACACCTATTATACCGTCACCGCCAATCTCGGTAAATGCCAGGCCAAAACCTCTACATATGTCAGGGTTGTGCCCTATCCGCAGGTCTATGCCGGCGCCGACACCACTATCTGTTATGGCAGCACCATCAGGCTGAACGGTTCGATGACCGCTGCTTATTTCGCCTGGGCCCCGGACAGCAGCCTTGCCAATGCGCAAACTCTGAGACCCCAGGCGACTCCGCTGACCACTACTGATTATACCCTGACCGTCATCGATACGCTTGGCTGTCCCAAACCCGTTACGGACTCTGTTGTTGTCACGGTGATCCCTTTAGTCATCGTCAACCCGGGCAATGACACGGCCGTCGTTGTAGGCGAACCTTTGCAACTGCACGCTGTCAGCACTGACAGCGCCCTGGTCAGCTTCACCTGGGACCCTGCCACCTGGCTGAACGACCCTGCCATCAATGATCCTATAGCCACGATCACCTCCTCTTCAGTCGACTCGATCACCTACCTCGTGACTGCTACAACTCCGCAAGGTTGTACAGGCTCCGGAAAGATCAGGGTCCTTGTTTATAAGACCCTGCCGGACATATTCATGCCCAATGCATTTACGCCCAACGGAGATGGGAGGAACGATGTATTCCGCCCCATCCTGGTGGGCATCAGCAGCCTGGACTATTTCAGGATATACAACCGCTGGGGGCAGCTGGTCTTTGCCACATCTCAGAATGAGAAGGGCTGGGATGGTATTCTTTCGGGGCATAGGGAGGAGACGGGCACCTTCGTCTATATGATACAGGGGAAGGATTATATGGGGAAAGTACATACTAAGAAGGGGACTTTTGTCCTGGTGCGGTGAGGTGTCGATGTATAAATTCCTATCTTTCGGATATGAAGGAGCTGGCGAGATTATTTTTGAAATTAGGCTTTACTGCCTTCGGCGGCCCCGCCGCCCACATCGCCATGATGCAAAAGGAAGTGGTGGAAAGGCTCGGCTGGATGGATCATCGCCATTTCCTGGACCTGATAGGCGCGACCAACCTGATCCCGGGGCCCAACAGCACAGAGATGGCCATCCACATCGGATACAAACGGGGTGGATGGAAGGGGTTGCTGGTCGCAGGCTGCTGTTTTATTTTGCCGGCGGTACTGATCACCGGTTTGATCCCGTAATGCGGCGGTCCGGATCATTCTCGGCTTTCCTCGATGGGGTAAATGTAGCCTCGGTAGCTATCATTGGTACGGTATGCGTCATTTTTGGCCGGGAGACGATCCGGGACTGGCGGACTATACTTATTGCTATACTAAGCCTGGGGGTGGTTTTTGGGTTTCGACGGGTCAATAGCGTTTTTGTTGTGATCGGAGGGGCATTATTGGGGTATATGCTTTCGCTGATCCACTAGGCGATGTGTTTTCTGGATTTTTTCTTTAACTGTTCGATCGATGTGTATATGATCGGTTCTCCTAACTCAGCTTCCAGTTTGGCCAGGGTTTTAAGCGTCAGGTTGTGATTGCCTTTTAACCATTTATTGATCTCTGAAGGGCGTTTTTTCATTTTCTCAGCCAGGTCTCTTTGGGTATAGCCCTTTGCTTGCAGAAGCTGGTTAATTCGTAAGACAATATCCGTGTACTGACGAACGAAAATCCTGACCTCGGCAGGTGTTTCATTTTGTATTCTCTTGGCTACTTTGCTACGCATATAATTTTTTTTATAGAATGATCTCACTGTCTCCATTTCTCACCAACAGCTGTCTTTTTCTGTTATCAACGATAATTTCCTTCTTAAGCAAGGCCTCTTCAATACGTTTGGCAAACCGGCAGGCCTCCAGCCACTTTAGATTCAAATCCCGGCTTGCTTGATTAGTCTGTCCTGATTTTACCCCTCCATTGAATAATACGACCAGATCACTACGGTTATTTATTCTTAAGGCATACAACCGCAAAGGAAAATCGGGATATAAGAAAACGATCTCTCCTACGTCAACCTTTCCTTTATTCGGAAGCCCTGTCACTTCATTTTCAAATCTGTTGAACAAAACATCGATAGCGCCGTGATCCTCTCCAATGCTATCCAGGACAAAGCTTAACAGTACTTGAGTAGCTTGTTTAAATTCGGCTTTGCCGTCATATTTGTTGAAGAACTTATCCGTTTCATTTTCTTCCGCATCATCCCATCGGACGCTATAAAACGTACATTTGCTACCTTCGTCATCCCATATTTCTAATGCAAATGTATTCATTTTTAAGTGAATTTTATAGTTTTTAAAAATAATGTCGATCAAGCATTTTGCAAGTTAGATTTGCTAATGCCTTGGCGTGTATTATAGGTCATAAAAAAAGGTTCCCTCAGCCAATATTTGCATATTAACTTTAGTGAACCATAATTAGTTAAAGGAAAAGTATAGAAGCAAAAGACTCACCCTGGGATGCTGTTCTTGCGGGTAGCGTGGCGAGTACTGAAAGACTTGCAGTCCGGTTCATCCCTACCCATCCGGCAAAGACTTCCCTGGGTCTACCGGCGCCGAAGTGCCGGGTAGCACGGCGGCATCCGTTGCGGGGGGAATCACTACGACCGACCTCACCGACAGCTCGACGGGTGGGGTCTCGGGCAGCGCCTGCTTTTTCACATAGGCCTGGCTTAGCGTATTGATCTTACGCGCCTGCGGCAAAAAATTACTTTCCAGCGAACCGATGGTTTTGTTGTAGTGCGCGACGGTACCGGCAAGGCCGCGGCCTACGTTGGCGATGTGCTCCAGCAGCACGGCGCTGCGGTCGTGCAGCTCTACGGCGGCGTCGCGGATGGCTTCGATGTTTTCCATGGTTTTCAGCTGATTCCAGCTGTATCCTACTCCCAGCAAAATGGACAGCAGCACCGTGGGGGTGGCGACGATGATCCTGTTTTTCATGGCTTCTTCGATCATCTCGGGCCAGGCCTGGAGTGCGACGCCGTAGGCGGATTCGATGTGCATGTATAGGATGACAAAGTCAGGAGCTTCGGCAAACTGGCTCCAGTAGGCTTTGGCGCTGAGCTTCCGGATATGCTCTTTTACGGCATAGACATGCTGACCGAGCAATAACCGCTGTTGTTCGGGGTCTTCGGTTTCGAACATCCGCAAATAAGCGCTGAGCGGACTCTTACTATCCACGACCAGGGTCTTTTTACCCGGTAGCCGGATGATCATGTCGGGCCTCAATTTTCCGCCTGCCTCTTCTTCTACGCTCACCTGCTCTTCAAAATCGCAGTGTTCGAAGAGTCCCGCGTGTTCGACAAGGCGCCTTAATGCCAGCTCTCCATAACGTCCGCGTGTATGGCTGGTCTTCAGGGCGCCTACCAGGCTGGTAGTCTCTTTTTTCAACCCTTCCGTAGTCGTCTTCACCTGGTCGAGATAGTTCCAGATATCGCTGTAGGCCTTGATACGGCTCGCTTCCAATTGTTGGATCTTGGTGTCCATTTTTTCAAGGGAGTCACTCAGGGGTTTGACCAATGCGCCAATGGCCTGTTCTTTTTTACCCAGCTCGCCCTTCGCTTCCACGAGCTTTTCTTCCAGCTGGGTTTTTGCCATTTGCACAAAGGATTCGTTGTTGTTTCTGAGCGCTTCGGCGGACAGGTTGCCAAAGGTATCACGCAGCTGCTGCTGCGCCTGCTTGAGCAGGCGGGTGGCGAATACCCAGGTAATAACGGCCCCGGCGCCAAGGCCGATAAAGAGTATAACTATATTTATGACCATAATTAAAATTAAGTAACTTGGACCAACGAATATGCATCACATGGATAAAAGAACCTTTTTAAAACTTTCTTCCTTTATGATGGCTGGTTCTGCATTATCGCCTCTGGTAGGGCTTGCGCAGGAAAATAAATTAACCAATTGGGCAGGCAATCTTACCTATAGTACGGATTCTATCTGGCGGGTGAATACCCTGGAGGAGGCCCGCGACCTGGTAAAAAAACACCCGAAGTTAAAAGTGCTGGGTACGCGGCATTGTTTCAATAATATTGCCGATTCCAAAGATCATTTTCTTTCGTTGGCCCAGCTAAATAAGGTCCTGGCGCTCGACACGGCGGGTCATACGGTGACAGTAGAAGCCGGTGTACATTATGGCGAGCTGGCCGTATTCCTCAATGACAAAGGATATGCGCTGCACAATTTAGCTTCCCTGCCGCATATTTCCGTAGCGGGCGGCTGTGCAACCGCGACCCATGGCTCGGGTGTTCACAACGGCAATCTTTCCAGCGCTGTAACCGGAATGGAGCTCATAACGGCTTCGGGAGAGCTGGTTACTTTGTCCAAACACAGCGAGCAATTCCCATTGGCGGTGATTCATCTTGGCGGGCTTGGCGCCGTCACAAAAGTGACCCTGAGTGTACAGCCCAGTTATCAGATCCGGCAATATGTATACGAGAACCTGCCGATGGCGGCGCTGGAAAAACATTTCGACGAGATCATGGGGGCGGGGTATAGCGTCAGCCTGTTTACCGACTGGCGCAACCAAAACGTCAACGAAGTGTGGATCAAAAGCAAGACCGCTTCTTTCAGCGGCCATCCCGAATTTTTTGGCGCGCGGGCTGCTACCCGCAACCTGCATCCTATCCGGGACCTGGGGGCAGAAAACTGCACAGAGCAAATGGGCGTACCCGGTCCCTGGCACGAGCGCCTGCCCCACTTTCGCATGGGTTTCACTCCCAGCAGCGGGAAGGAGCTGCAGTCGGAATTTTTTGTCCCCCGCGAACATTCCTATGCCGCCATAAAAGCAGTCGAACAATTACACGAGAAGATATTCCCCCACCTGCTGATCACGGAGATCCGTTGCATCGATGCGGATCAATTGTGGATGAGCCCTTGTTATCACCAACCCGGCACGGCTATCCATTTTACCTGGAAGCCGGAATGGCCGGCGGTCCGACAGTTATTGCCGCTGATCGAACAGCAGCTGGCGCCTTTTAATGCCCGGCCGCACTGGGGTAAGTTGTTTACGATGTCGCACGAACACCTGGCAACGCTGTATCCCAAAATGCACAATTTTCAGCAGCTGCTGCGGCATTATGATCCGACCGGGAAGTTTAGGAATGAATACCTGGATAAAATTATTTTTGGGGTGTGAAAGCCAATAAAGCATAGACAGGCGGATAACCGTTAGTCACCGCAGGGCGGCGTCCATCCGCCGGGCCTTACTGCATTCTTTCAACCTTTTGCGGTGCTGGGTGCCCCAGTCCCGTAGTTCGATCAGGACCTTTTCCAGCGAGTGGCTGTAAGCCGTTAATTCATATTCCACCGTTACCGGGGACGTGGCATAGACCGTTCGGGTGACAAACTCATTTAGCTCCAGCTCCTTCAGCTCTTTTGAAAGGATCTTGGGCGTAATGGTTTCCAATGCTTTTTGCAGCTCTTTAAACCGGAGGGGACGTTCGGCGACGTTGAGGGCCATGATAAGGGGTAGCTTCCATTTGCCGCCCAGCACGTACAGGCTATCGCGAATGGCGGATATGGCCCCGTCGCATGTTTCTTTTGTATGGACTGTTGATGACATGTCTTGTGTATTATATAAGTATCCTTTTGGATACCGGTATCTAATTGGATACTGATATCCTTTGGAAAGCAAAGGTAGATAGCTTTGCCGACATGAAAAAGATACTTAACATTATTTCGAGCCCAAGGGGCGCCAATTCTTACAGCATTCAGCTGGCCCAGGCTCTGTTAGACAAGCTGAATGCGGCTGATCCCGGCAGCACGGTAAAAACGGTCAATCTCGTAGAGAAACATTTCCCCCACCTGGAAGAGTCGCAAATCGTTTCTTTTTTTACGCCGCCTCATCAACAAACAGGAAAGGATAAGGAGGCTATCCGTCATTCGGATGAGGCTGTTCAGGAGATTATGGACGCGGACATCCTGGTTATCGGGGCGCCAATGTACAATTTTAACATTCATTCTACGCTGAAGGCCTGGATCGACCATATTGTAAGAGCCGGAGTTACCTTCAGCTATTCGGAAAAAGGCGTGGAAGGACTGGTGAAAGGGAAAAAGGTGTATCTCGTATTGTCAACCGGCGGGGTGTATTCGGATGGCCCTATGAAAGCGCACGATTTTGTGGAGCCTTATCTGCGATGGATGCTGGGTTTTATCGGTCTCTCCGACGTCACGGTATTACGCGTTGAAGGCACCTCCCTGCCCGATGTTAAAGATACTGCGCTGGAAAAGGCGATTGCCGGCATCAGCCTGAATTAAGCCAAGGCTCAGGTGGCGCCTGCTAAGCCAGCAAACTTTCCAGCAGGCTTTTGTCTTCTCCCCAATAAAAATGGGCATAACTGGCCAGCAGGCGCGGATGGTAAAACACCGGAGTCCGGACGGGTTCGCCCTGTACATTGCAGACTTCGGCTGCTGAAGGGGCATAATCTCCAAGCGGCTGTGAATAATGAAATTCATGCCCTTTCAGCACGAGGTCGTTTAGCCGGATCGTTCTGTAGCCGAGGGTTAGCTTTTTGTGTAAGATGCTGGTGGCGATGTCCAGTACACCGGCCATAGGCCAGGTTTTTCCCGTGGCGTCCTGTATATTTCGGCCCAGGTACATCAAGCCCCCGCATTCGGCAATGATCCTGCCATTTGCGGCGGCATAGGTGTTGATCTGCCGGAGCATGTCTTGGTTGCCGGACAATGTTTCGGGATATAATTCCGGGTAACCGCCGGGCAGGTACAGCAGGTCGGGAAGGAAAGGCATTTGCTCGTCTTTCATTGGACTGAAATAGGATACCTGTCCACATTCTTTTAGGCGCCGGATATTTTCGGGGTAGAGGAAGTGGAAGGCTTCATCGTACGCCACTAATATTTTTTGGTTGGAGGTGTAAACAGTATCAACTGCCGTCGGTGCGGTCTCCGTGGTTTGTACGGCTTGGGTGGCCTGCGTCGCCGACAGCAGCGCTTCCAGGTCAATATATTTTTCGATGTGATCGGCTGCTGCGACTATCGCCGTTTCGGCGTCAGCCGTATCCAGGCCCAGGTGGCGCGAGGGAATATGCAATCCATCGTTTGCCGGCAAATAGCCTAATGCCTCCAAGCCTACGTCTTTACAAGCCTCGCACAACAGCCGGTAATGGGATTCCCTGTCTACAAAGTTGAAGATGACACCGGTCACGCGCAGCTCCGGATCAAAATTTTTCAATCCATAAAGGATAGCTGCTGCGGAATAAGCCATTGCTTTTGCATTGAGGACAAGAATGACCGGCAGGTTCAATAACCTGGCGATATCGGCGCTGCTTCCTTCTCTCTTTCTTCCACCATCGAATAATCCCATGACCCCCTCCGTTATACTCACATCGGCGGCCGAGCCATGCCTGTTATACAGCTGACGGATATGGTCGTCGCTCATCATAAACCGGTCCAGGTTGATGCTGTCCCGGCCTGCAGCCGTACGATGATGGATAGGATCGATATAGTCCGGGCCGCACTTAAAAGGCTGTACCTGGCGACCTTTGCGCTGTAAGGCTCTCAGCAGACCCAGTGTGACGGTAGTTTTACCTGCTCCGCTATGGGCGGCTGCGAGAAGAAACTGCGAATTCATGGGCGGAAGATACGGATTATGGCAAATCAGTTATGTTTGCAGTCCCAAATATGGTATACTCTGTTAAAATATATTCCCGGATAGGCGAGCTGATGCAGGGGGTACTGCCCGATGCTTCAGAGTTCCTGATCAGCGGGCTGCCATCGCGGTTGTTTTTTTCGGAGGCCCTGTTGGAAATTGGCGGAGCGACGACTATTCTGCCCCCCAAGACAAAAAAAGCATTGGATATATTTATGCGGAACTACTCCGGTGATAACAGCCTGAAGGCGCCCGGGTTTTCCATTCGCCTGCATTCAAATATTCCTCCGGGCAAAGGGTTGTCTTCCAGTTCCACAGACATCCTGAGTGTCTTGTTTGTCGTCAATGATTACCTGCAGGTCAACTGCTCGTCGGAAGACCTGTACCATATCGCCGCAGCCGTAGAGCCGACCGATCCCTGCCTGTCGGATGACATCGTTGTTTTCAAACAGCAAACCGGCGTCGTCGACAGCTATATTTCTCTTCCCCCGCTAGCCATCGTCTATTTTGATGCAGAACCCGGGCGGCAGGTCGATACCCTGAGTGTACAGCGTACCCAGACACAAGGAACCGGCAAATTCTATGACTGGCTGTTGCGCAGATTCCTGCAAGCGGCCAAAGATGGAGACTACGACACTCTTTTCGACAGTACTACGTACAGCGCGGAATACAATCAGACGGTGATTGCCGTACCCTGTTTTGAAGAGTATCTTCAGCTGGCCCGGGCAGCGCAATCCGGTCTGATGGTCGCCCATTCCGGCACGATCGTAGGGCTGCTGACCCGGCCGCAGCAAGCAGCAGAGCTGCAGGCGCGACTGAGAACAGCTACCGGTCAGCCCATTTATTCCGAACAATATATCTCATCTTCATTTTAACCTATGACAACCTTACTCCGACCCCTGATGTTTGTAGGTACGGCTTCCGATGTCGGCAAAAGCGTTATCACCGCAGGTTTTTGCCGTATCCTTCAACAGGATGGTTATCACCCTGCGCCCTTTAAAGCGCAGAATATGTCGCTCAATAGTTATGTTACCCCCGAGGGACTGGAGATCGGGCGGGCCCAGGCCGTTCAGGCTGAAGCCGCCGGCATTCCCTGTCATAGCGATATGAATCCAGTACTGCTAAAACCTACTGGCGACAGCAATGCGCAATTGGTTTTACACGGTAAACCAGCCGGTAACCAATCGGCTTATGACTATTTCATGGGGAAGGACCGCGCCGCTCTTTGGGAAGAAGTAAAGAAGGCTTACGATCGCCTGGCGACACGATACAACCCGGTCGTGCTGGAAGGCGCCGGCAGCATCTCCGAACTCAACCTCCGGAAGCGGGATATCACCAATATGCGTATGGCCCTGCATGCAAAGGCCGACGTCTATCTCATTGCGGACATCGACAGGGGGGGAGTATTCGCCAGCGTCTATGGTACCCTGGCGCTGTTGCCGCCGGAAGAGAAGGCCCTCATCCGAGGGGTGCTGATCAATAAATTCCGTGGCGACGGCCGGCTTTTCGAAGATGGTAAACGACAGCTGGAAGAATTGACTGGCAGGCCCGTTGTCGGCGTACTGCCTTTTTACAAGGACATCCACATCGAAGAAGAAGACTCGGTTGCGCTGGGGCAGAAGGCCAGTGCGCCAAAACCCGGGGCTTTTAATATCGCCGTCATTCGATTGCCGCACCTGTCCAACTTTACGGACTTTCTCTGGCTGGAAAAAACATCACCGCTGCACGTCTACTATACCGATGACCCGGCGCAGCTGACCGGTGCACAGCTGATCGTCCTGCCGGGCAGTAAGAATACGATCGACGATGTCTTATACATCCGCGGCCGGGGACTGGACCAGGCCATCCGTCAGGCCGAAACAGCAGGCACACTTATCATAGGCATCTGCGGTGGCTACCAGATGATGGGCCGAACCATCGCTGACCCCCATGGCGTGGAAGGTGAGCCTCGTACCGTAGAGGGGTTGGGGCTTTTGCCGGTGCACACGACATTGGAGAAAGAGAAAACGACGGTGCTCCGGCAATTTCACTTTGGTGCTGCGGATGGCCCGCTTTGCGAAGGATATGAGATACACATGGGGAAAACAGTGGCGGAGGAGGCGAGACCTCTCAATTATCCGGCGGAAGCGGAGGCACAGCCCGATGGCTATTATCACAGCGCGAAGTGCTGGGGTACTTATATGCACGGCATTTTGGACAACCGGCCTGTGGTCGAATACCTGCTGCAACAGGCAGGCGCCGGCGGGCTGGTCATTCAATGGTCGGATTATACCATTTTCAAACAACAACAATATGACCGGCTGGCAGAACATATCCGGCAACACGTCGATTTACAGGCGATTTACAAAAGCCTGCGGCAGCCGGTTATGATTTAAACTAAGTTTATGCTCGAAGGACATGGCGACGACGCCTGGAAATATAATACCAGCATAAAAGCCGACTTCAGCTCCAACGTCTGGCATGGCCCCCTGAATGCAGGCCTACAGGCCTTTTTACAGGAGCGGATCGCTACGATTACACACTATCCCGAAGTCGACGCGCGGACTTTACAGGCGGAGGCGGCGGCAGCATACGCGGTCGGGACGGACGAGGTGCTGGTCACGAATGGAGCGACCGAGGCGATCTATCTCGTCGCGCAGGCTTTTTTGGGCGGATCGGCCACCATCCTTATACCGGCATTCGCCGAATATGAAGACGCCTGCCGCCTGTTCGGACTACAGGTCCGGCTGCAGGACTGGGAGACGGTAAAGGAAGATGATCTGTTTTCCACGGACCTGGTCTTTCTTTGTAATCCCAATAATCCAACCGGTTTGGCATTCCCGTTAGCGCGTTTGAGGGAACTACTAAGTGGCAATCCACAATCGCTATTCGTAATCGACGAATCTTACATCGAATTCACCCATGCGACGACCAGCCTCCTGCCTTTTTTGGCCGATCATCCCAATGCCCTGGTGCTGCGCTCGCTGACCAAGAGCTGCCGTATACCGGGATTGAGGATTGGGTTTGCCCTGGGACAGTCAGCTCGTACCAGTCTTTTGAGGCGCCTCAAAATGCCCTGGTCTGTCAACCAGCTGGCGTTGGAAGCGGCATCTTATATCTTTCGTCACCCGGAACAATTTGTATTGCCATTGTCGCAGTTACTCGATGTTGCCACCACCTGGCGTAAAGAGCTGCAGAGGGCTACCGGATGGCGTCTACACGACACCGATACCCATTATTTTTTAATAGAGACACCGGCCTCTTTTACCGCCGCAAAATTGAAGCTGCACCTGGTATCCAACTACGGCCTCCTCATTCGGGATGCCGCTAACTTCAGGGGCCTGACACGGCATCATTTCCGGGTAGCCTGCCAGGCTTCCCCACAAAATCAACTCCTCACCGAGACCTTAAGCCAATGCAGCCAAACTGGACTATGATCATCCCCTTGCTGGCCGGATATATCGCCGACCTGTTGCTGGGGGACCCCCGTAGCTGGCCGCATCCTGTCAAGGCCTTTGGGTATCTTATCCGGAAGGGGGTGTCCTGGTTGAATACCGGCCGGGGCCGATTGGTTATGGGCCTCGTTCTGACGCTTGTGCTTTGCACAGGGACTTATGCTTTCTTTTTTTTCGGGTTGAAGCTGCTGAAGCAGCTTTGGATGCCTGCGTATTACTTCGTCAGCAGCATTTGCGTCTTCTTTGCGCTGGCGGGTAAAAGTCTCCTGCAGGAAGGACAGGAAGTATTCGATACTCTCAATGAGTCAGGACTGGAAGCCGGTCGTCGCCGGCTTTCCTGGATTGTGGGGCGCGATACCCAACGGCTTTCGGCTCAGCAGATACGTATCGCCGTATTGGAGTCGATGTCCGAAAACCTGAGCGATGGCGTCATCGCACCGTTGTTGTTTTATGCCGTCGGTGGGGTGCCTGCGATGATGTTGTATAAAATGATCAATACGCTGGATTCTATGATAGGTTACCGGAGTGAACCCTACCGGCTGTTTGGCCGTCCGGCCGCCCGGCTCGACGATATAGCCAATTTTATTCCCGCCCGGATCACCGCTCTTTTGATGGTGCTGGTGACGGGTAGTTTTCGAGGCTTGTGTTTTATTTTCCGTTATGGACGGGCGCACGCCAGTCCTAATTCGGGTTATCCTGAATCTGCGCTGGCCGGGATACTGAACTGCCGTTTTGGAGGGCCGAACACCTATAAGGGAATAATGGTTGTCAAGCCTTATATCGGTGAAAAGGATAGGGAGATTATGCATAAGGAATTTGTTTATGTCAGGTATATCAATCATGCCGTGACGGCGCTGGCCGTGGTTGGGATAATTTATTTTTTTGCTCGGTGAATCCTGTTATCTTCGTTGCCGTTTTTGGCGCAGTTGGCTTTGCCTGCTGCTTAATAGGGAATCCGGTATAATTCCGGAGCAGTACCCGCTGCTGTAAGTCTCTTCACAAACTATCGGTCTACATGCCACTGTCCTTGGGGATGGGAAGGCGCCGGTAGCGAGACAAGCCAGAAGACCTGCCTTAAACATTTCTTTTTGTAGTACTCGGTTTGCTTTCGGGATAAAAGCATCAGTTGTGTTTCGCTGCTCGTCTTTGGCGTGTCCAGCGTTTGCATTTCTCCGCAATTTCCTGCATTGCCAAGCCGGCAACAACATCATATGGCAATAAAAGACCTGACCAAAGTCGAACACGTCTTGTTTATCTGCAATGGCGGCACCTGTCTCGGCAAAGGCTCGGACGAGACCACCAACCAGATCCGAAAGTCCATCGCCGATCGCCATCTCGATGACAATATCCATACCATCCGGACCAAGTGCACAGGCCAGTGCACCCATGGCCCCATGGTATTTGCTTCACCCGGTAACATCTGGTACCAGGGTATTAAGCCGGAGCTGTCGAATGAACTGGTCGAACGTCACATAGTTAAAAATGAAACATGGACGGAACAACAACTACCATGGTCAGTATAGTAGGAGCGGGGCCGGGCGCAGCCGACCTGCTAACGGTGAGGGCTCTTCGATGCATTCAGGAGGCGGAGGTGGTGTTATACGATAACCTGGTGTCTGCAGAGATACTGGCTTGTTGCCCGCCCGGGGCGCTGTTGTTGTATGCCGGTAAAAAATATGGTGATAAACTGGACCCTGTCATCCGGCAAAACGCGATCAACGAACTGTTGGTTCAGCATGCAAGGGAAGGGAAGAAAGTGGTCAGACTGAAATCCGGCGATCCTTTTATTTACGGCCGTGCTATCGAAGAGATACGTTATCTCCGGGAGCAGGCCGTCCCTTGTGAGGTAATACCGGGTGTGACAGCAGGTTTAGCCGCTGCCGCATCGGGGTTTATACCGTTGACGGAACGCAGTGTCAGCAATGCCGTATTGTTTTGCACCGGTCACACCGCAGGATATGACCTCGATCAGCTGGATGCCCTTGCTCATATGTTACGAACCGGAACGACACTCGTGCTTTACATGGGACTCAGCAATTTGCAGCCACTGCTGGAAAAGCTGAAGGCCATAACCGGCGAAGAAAAGTTATATGTATCTGCCGTATCGCAGGTGTCCCTGCCGGGGGAAACGATTGTGACGGAAGAATTGGAGCTGGTTGGGGCAGCTATCGAAAAAGCGAAACTGGTCCTACCAGTAGTATTTATCATAGGCAGGAGGCCGATCGGATGATCAAACCACAAGGCATATTACTCTGCGGCCACGGCAGCCGGGACCCGGAGGGCATCACGGCTTTTCGGGAGCTGGTTGCCGGCGTACGGTTACGCCATCCCGATAGGGTGGTGGACTATGGATTTTTGGAGTTTGCTCATCCCATTTATGCGGCGGCGGTAGAACGTATGTATCAGAAAGGAGTACGGCAAATCATCGCATTACCGGTGATGCTGTTTGCCGGCGGACATGCAAAAAACGATATCCCCTACGAGCTGAATACACTGCAGCGACAATATCCCGATCTGCAAATTACCATGGGGCATCATTTGGGGATCACGCCGGCTTTGTTGCAATTGTCAAAAAAGATGATAGAAGAGGTTGCCGGCACGCAGGACCGCGGAGATACCTGCCTGCTGGTTGTCGGACGCGGTACGGCTGATCCTGACGCCAATTCCGACGTAGCCAAGCTGACCCGCCTATTATGGGAAGGGCTGGGCTTTGGCTTTGCTACGACTGCCTTCATCGGCGTCACTTCCCCTGCATTGAAAGAGGCGCTGCCCCTCGTAGAAAAACTACCGTTTCGCCGTTGTATCGTATTGCCGGTGTTTTTGTTCACCGGTGTTTTGTTGAAGCGCATTTATCAACAAGTGGAGGAATTTGCGTCTTCGTCGGAAAAACAATACTTGTACACCACCTCCTATGGCGCAGACGATCTATTGCTAAAGGCCATTGATTCCCGGATTGAGGAAGCGCGACTCGGCAATACGGCCATGAATTGCCAGCTCTGTAAATACCGGGAGCAGATCATCGGTTTCGAACAGGAAGCCGGCGCCGTACAGGTAGGCCATCACCTGAATGTAAAGGGAATTTTATTTGAAGAAGAAGAAAAGCCGGGCCGGCCACGCGGCCTGTTGCCCGCGCTGAAAAAAATATTAGGCATTTGACAACCCAGGGTAAAATAATAGGTATTTCGCTGGGACCGGGTGATCCGCAGCTCATTACGGTAAAAGGATTGTCCGCCTTGCAACGGGCGGATAAAATCTATTACCCGGCGACCGCGGGATCCAGCTATTCGCTGTCGATTTTACAGCACTATGACATTGACAAGGGCCGGCTGTTTCCCATGTTGCTGGAAATGTCCGCCGACCGGACTCATAATATTGACACCTATTCCACGACTTTTACAAAAATGAAAGCTGATTGTAAAAATGGCCTTACCGTCGCTTTTGTCAGTGAAGGCGACATTTCATTTTACAGCACTTTTGTTCACCTGCTCCGCCTGATCCGGGCGGAGGGGCTGCCGGTCGAGATCATCGCCGGCGTATCTTCCTTCCTGGCAGCCTGCGCGGTGCATGTCGAACCGCTGGCTGTCTTAAAGGACAGGATAGCGATCATTCCTTTATTAGACAACAGCAATGAGCTGGAATACCATCTCCTGAATTTTAATACGGTAGTGCTCATCAAGGTAAGACGGGCCGCGGAGCTGGTAACACCCTTTGTACAGGCGGGAATGGCGGTTATGCTGTATAGTGAAAAACTGGGTACCGCCGAACAATTCATCAGCCGCGATCCTGCCCTTATCGCCACACGTGAGCTTCCGTATTTTTCACTGATCATTTTAAAAAGCAATTTATGCGTCTGAGTGTTGTCGGGATTGGACCGGGGTCTGCAGCCTACTTATTGCCGGCGGCCCGCGAGGCGCTTGCTACGGCGGACATAGCCATTGGGTATCACTATTATTTCCAGTTTGTTGCCGACTTGCTGCCGGCGGGTTGTACCTGTATTGGCAAGGACCTGGCGGAAGAAGAGGAGAGGGCAGGTCTTGCGGTTGACAGTTGCGCTCCGGGCCGGCACGTGGTCGTCATCAGTTCGGGCGACGCCGGGATTTATGCTATGGCAAGCCTGGTATATGAATATGCTGCCCGGTTACAGTTGTCTTCCCTGCGATTGCAGACTATCCCCGGCATCAGCGCTTTCCAGGCGGCTGCCGCAAGACTGGGTGCGCCGATCGGTCATGACTTCTGCTGCATCTCCTTATCCGACCTGATGACACCCTGGCAAACCATAGAAAAACGAATTCTTGGTGCGGCTATCGGGGATTTCGTCACCTGCATTTACAACCCGCGGAGCCGGCGTCGTAACTGGCAGCTGGGCCGGTTGCAGGAGCTATTCCTGTTACACCGGAAGGGTTCCACTCCTGTGGCGATAGTCCGGCAGGTAGCCCGGCCGGATGAATCTATCCAGCTTACTTCCCTCGAAGAGATGGATATCGAAGACGTGGATATGTTTTGCCTGGTTCTCATCGGGAATGCCCAAACTTATCGTTTCGGCGACTTCCTGGTCACACCCCGCGGATATCTCGGACGCAAGCCGGTTACCGGCCGGGAGATACAGGACGCCAGTTTCCGGGAGATAGGCGCCCTCCTTACCCGTACCGATCTGTCTCCGGCCGATAGATGGGCCGTTACCCGCTGCATTCATAGCACCGCAGATATGGAATATGAGCACTTGTATTATACGAATGGATATCCGCTGGAAAAATGGCAGACCTGGCTGGCGCATGGTGGAGTAGTGGTGACGGATGTCACCATGGTTCAGTCCGGTATTACCCGGGAATTCCTGCGCCGGGATAATGTCACCGTCAAATGTTACCTCAATGAGGAAGAGGCGGTGGCCCTGGCAGCAACCGAAAATATCACCCGGAGCCAGGCGGGCATGCGGCTGGCGATACGGGAGCATCCGGATGCTTTGTTTGTCATTGGGAATGCGCCTACGGCCTTGCTGGAACTCTGTGATCAGTATCAGCAGGGGATCTGCCGTCCCATCGGGGTCGTCGCCGCACCGGTGGGGTTTGTCAATGTGGTAGAATCCAAACTTCGGCTGAAATACCTGAAGGATATCCCTTCGGTCATTATCGAGGGCCGGAAGGGCGGCAGTAACGTGGCGGCGAGTATTGTCAATGCGGTATTTACTTTAAATCTGGCGGAAAAATGTTAAATGCGAAATTATTTACAGCAGTGGAGGCGGCCGTCCTGCAGGAAATTATCCAGCTACGCCGTGACGTGCGCGGCCAGCGGTTTACCGACCGTCCGCTGGGTGAGGAAACAGTCGATCAATTGCTGACGGCCGCCCTGCACGCGCCTTCCGTCGGGTTTTCCCAGCCCTGGGAATTTGTTTTGGTAAAAGACAAAACACTACGGCAGCAGGTAAAGGAGAGTTTTGATGGGGCCAACGAAGCTGCGTTGGAGCTATTTAGTCACCGGCAGCAGGAGTATGCCCGATTGAAACTAGAAGGCATCCTGGAAGCACCGCTGAATATAGCCGTATTCTACAAGCCGCCGGTAAAACCCGTGCTGGGGCAGACCACCATGGAAGAAACGGGACTGTATAGCGTGGTTTGTGCCGTGCAGAACCTGTGGCTAATGGCAAGGGCCCTGAACGTGGGGGTGGGTTGGGTCAGCATCCTGGACCCTGAAAAGGTATGCCGGATACTCAACGCTCCCGCCGGCCGCCGGCTGGTAGCTTATTTGTGCGTGGGGTATACCGATGGATTCTATACGCAGCCGGAGCTGGAAATATTGGAATGGGAGAAAAGGAAAGAGCGGGAGGCGACTGTGATATTTGAAAGATATCCCCATGAATAGACATTACATCGTCATAGGTTTAGCCAATCGCCCGGCGGATAATCTTCCGCCCGGTGTAAGCGGGTTTTTGCCGTCGATGTCTGTCTTTTCCGGCGGTGACCGCCACTATCAATTGGTCCGGCCGCAGCTGCCCGTGGGACATGTCTGGATACCGATAAAGGGTAGCATGAGCGAATTATTTGCCGCTTATCGGGAGGTGTCTGAGTTAAACATCGTCGTGTTTGCCAGCGGGGATCCGCTGTTCTATGGAATAGCGCAGACCATCCGTCATCATGACCCGGAGGCTTCCATCACGGTCCATTCCGGTCTCAACAGCATACAGCTGTTGTGTATGCGTTTGAGGCAACCCTATGCCGCTGTAAAAAATACCTCTGTTCATGGCCGGGGCTGGGAGGAACTCGATGCAGCTTTATTGGGGGGAGAACCTTTTATCGCCGTGCTGACGGACCTGATCAATCATCCGGGCGCCATCGCGCGTCGACTGTTGGACTATGGATTTGACTGCTACGAAATGATTGTCGGTGAAGACCTGGATGGGGCTGACGAACGGGTTGGCCGGTATACATTGCCCGAGGCGGCCGGCCGGAAATTTCATCCGTTAAACTGTGTGTTACTGCGATGGACGGCTGCAAGACGTCCGGCCATCGGCATCGACGATGCCTGTTTTGAAGGCTTGCCGGGCCGCCCCAATATGATCACCAAGAAACCCCTGCGCCTGCTGACCCTTTCCGCTCTTCAATTACAGCAGGCCCGGGTCTTCTGGGACATCGGCTTTTGTACCGGCTCGATGGCTATCGAAGCACGCAGGCTCTTTCCTCAGCTGCAGGTGCTGGCTTTCGAACGGCGGCCCGAATGTGCGGATATCCTGGAACGTAATATGCAGAAGCTGTCGGCTCCGGGCATTCAATCCTATATGGGAGACTTTTTCGACCAGGACCCGGGGGCATTGCCCGCCCCGGACGCCCTGTTTATCGGGGGGCACGGTGGTCGTCTACCGGAACTGCTGCACCGGGTGGACGGTGTGTTATCGCATGGTTTTGTGGCAATGAATGCCGTGCTCGACAGCAGCCGGGAACAGTGGGTGGCGGTGACCCGGACGCTAGGCTGGGAGCTCGTCGCACACGATACTCTAATCTTTAATCAACACAACCCGGTGACCTTACTGGTGTGCCGGAAAACAAAATTAATATGATGCATATAGCGGTTATCGCCAGCACTGACAGAGCGTTGGATCTTGCCCGGCGTATTGGCGCGGAGCTGGAAGGGGTTGCAGTCTATTCGACGAGAGAGGGCGACGGTGTTATACACATCGACAGCATCGCCTCCCTTTTGTCCCGGAAGTTCCAGGCTTATGGCGCCTTTGTCTTTATCGGTGCGCTGGGCATCTGCGTCCGCAGCATCGCACCCTATATCCGTGATAAAGAGACCGACCCGGCTATCGTCAACCTGGACGACCATGGTTATTTTGTACAAAGCGTACTATCCGGGCATGCCGGCGGCGCCAATCAGCTGACCCGGACTATCGCAAGGCTGCTGGGTGCGCAGGCGGTGATCACTACTTCCAGCGATCTGCAGCAGATCTGGAATCTCGACACGCTGGACCGGCAGTATGGCTGGAAGACTCAGTCCACCTTGCCCATGAATACGATCATTTCCAGCTTTGTCAACCGTCGTCCTACGGCCCTGCTCCTCGATATAAAGGACAAAGGAACGGAGGCGCTGATACATACCCGGCCCGATTTTGTGAGTGTGTATTATGATTTCGACTCGATCCCTTTACAGAGCTACGACCTGCTTATTGCAGTAACCTATCGGATCTACAATACCAATGTCCCGACATTGTATTACCGCCCGGCTGTGCTCAACATCGGCATGGGCTGTACACGCGACATAGAATCCGACCTGCTGGAAACCTCGGTGAGAGCGCAGCTGGAAGTTAATGGCCTGGCTCTTGCAGCAGTACGGTCCATCGCCTCCATCGACATTAAGGCCGATGAGACGGCATTTATAAACCTGTCCCGAAAATGGGAGGTGCCCTTGTTCACTTACGACAAAGAAGCGCTAAATGCTGTAACCGTTGCCAATCCTTCGGACGTGGTGCTGGGTAAGCTGGGGGTATCGAGTGTTTCCGAAGCGGCTGCCCAGCTGGCCAGTGGTAATACGGTTTGTCTGCTGGAAAAACAAAAGCTGACCGTCGCATCCGGTAAGAAACATACGATCGCCGTTGCGTTACAGGCGAATCTAATGCGAAAGGGATCGATCGCCATTGTCGGCGCCGGCCCTGGTGATGCGGAGCTCATCAGTGTAAGAGGTAAACATTTATTGGAAGCGGCCGACCTGATCCTTTATGCCGGCAGCCTGGTACCCGAACAGCTGACACATTATGCCAAACAGGGCGCCGTGGTTCAAAACTCAGCGGGTCTGACCCTGGAACAGCAAATGGTTCTGATGGAAAAGCATTATGCGCAAGGGCATCTCATCGTCCGGCTGCAATCGGGCGATCCATCGATTTATGGCGCGATACAGGAGCAGATGACCCTCTTCGATACGAAAGGCATGGATTATTTTATCGTACCCGGTATTTCCTCTTTTCAGGCCGCAGCGGCCGTATTGCGTTCGGAGTTTACTATTCCGGAAGTGGTACAAACGATCATCCTTACCCGCGGAGAAGGTAATACACCTTTACCTGAACGGGAAAAGTTGCAGGAGATGGCGCGCCACCGGGCGACGATGTGCATTTTTCTTAGCGCAACCATCGCCCGGCATGTGCAGGAACAGCTGCTGGAGCACTATCCGCCTGATACGCCCATGGCCATATTATATAGGGTCACCTGGGAAGATGAAAAGGTCTTTACGGGCCGCCTTGACGAGCTGGCCCAGCTTATACGGGCTAATAAGCTGACACGGACTGTCCTCATCATCGTTGGCGCAGCCATCGGCGCCCGGGAAAATCGCTCGCATTTATATAACCCGCAATGGCGGCATATTTTCAGAACCGGTAAATAGATAACCATGATCCTCGTATTGGGTGGTACTACAGAAGGAAAACAAGTCAGCTCCGTCCTGGCGGGGGCGGGTTATCCTTTCTGGTATTCGACCAAAACAGAGATAGCGGTCGACCTGCCGCCCAATGCGCGATACCGCCACGGCGCACTTACCCCGGAGGCGCTGACCGGGTTTTGCCGGCAGGAAGGGATCCGCCTGATCATCAACGCTGCCCATCCATTTGCGCAGCTGTTGCACCAGACGATCGACCGGGCCGCATTGCTTACCGGCATTCCCGTGCTCCGCCCCGAACGGGAATACCCGGCCCGGATCTTACATCCGCTGGTGTTGTATATGGCTGACTATGCAGCCGTGTTACGAGGATTGGAAGAAGGACGGTATGCTCCGGTGCTTGCGCTTACCGGTGTGCAAACCATAACCCGGTTACAGCCTTACTGGCAGCGAAACAAAATGTTGTTTCGTATCCTGCCAAGGGAAAATTCAATAGCTATCGCCCGTGACGCTGGTTTTCCCGAAGAGAATCTGCTCTTGTCTTTTCCCGCGGCTAGTGTCGAAGACGAGCTGGCCCTGATCCGTCAGACGGGCGCACGCATTGTCCTCACGAAAGAAAGCGGCGAACCCGGTGGTTTATCCATCAAGATCGCTGCTGCTATAGCTGCTGCCGTGCCCATATTTATCATCAGCCGTCCTGTCCTGCCTGCGGGCTTTATCCCGGTGGATGGACCGGCTGTATTACTCCGGGAAATAAAAAACCGACTATCATGAGCTTGCTACCGGCGCCAAAAGGAGAGCTGCGGTGGGGCTATAGCACAGGCGCCTGTGCAACGGCCTGTACCCGGGCGGCACTGATAGCGTTGATCACGCAGGAGGAGGTGGGAGGGGCGGAGATCAGGCTGCCGGGTGGAGAGCTTGTTTCTTTTAGTATACATAGCTGCTCTTTTTCGGCGGGCTCGGCCCGCTGTGCCACCTATAAGGATGGGGGCGACGACCCGGATGTGACGCATGGCGCCGAAATAGCGGTCACAGTGAGCTTTAACAGCCGGGGCGATCTGGTCTTTCTACCCGGGGAAGGAGTGGGAATGGTCACCCTGCCGGGGCTTTCCATTCCTGTCGGGCAGCCGGCGATAAATCCCGTTCCCCGCCAGATGATGCAGGAAGTAGTGACGGAGGTGTTGAATTTGTATGGGTTGCAAAAGGGGGTGGATATCAGCGTTAGTGTAGCTGGTGGAGAGGTCATAGCGAGGAAAACCCTGAACGGCCGCCTGGGCATTGTGGGCGGCATTTCCATATTGGGCACTACGGGGCTGGTCAAACCTTTTTCGGCTGCGGCTTATATCGCGAGTATTGAGCAGGGTATCGATGTAGCGCTTGCGAATGGCTCACGGGATATTGTCATCAACTCCGGGGGGCGAAGTGAAAAACTATTACAAGCGCGGACACCGCAGTATCCTGCCTGGGCCTTTATCCAATATGGCAATTGGATAGGAGAGACATTGGCGAAGATCAGGTCCTCGGCTGTATATTCTTTTACCATCGGGATGATGTTGGGCAAGGCGGTAAAACTCGCTGCCGGTAACCTGAATACCCACAGCAACGAGTCGTCCTGGGACAAGCAATTCGTGACCGGGCTGGCGGTGGAGGCAGGGTATGGGTCCGGCTTCGACGGGGTGATAAGCGGCCTGAACAGGGCCGGGCGGCTGACAGAAGTTTTCCCTTTCCGTGAAGGAGAGCCTTTTTATGCTGTGCTGGTTTCAATGTGCAGGGCTGTCATCCGGCGGGAAGTTGGGGAGCGGCCGTTTACGTTCGTGCTGATCGATGCTACTGATCAATTATTGGTATTTAAAGAAAACTAATTATGGTTCCATTACTAATAGACTCTTTGTTGCTGGGTGCGCAACATTCCTTCGAGCCGGATCATATGGCGGCGGTTTCTGTGCTGGCTTCGGAGAAGCGATGCTACGGCGCAGGTTCCGCGGCCGGGAGGCGCCGGGTAATGGGCCGGCTGATCTGGCGATCTTCCCACTGGGCGCTGGGACATTCCGCCACGCTGATCGTGTTCAGCGTATTGGCCTTGCTGTTAAAGTCGGCGCTACCGCTGAATATTTCTTCCTGGGCGGAAATGGCCGTGGGTCCTATTATGGTATGGTTAGGTATTTCGGCTATCCGGCGTAATCACCGGTTGAAAAAGATGATGGCGGAGCATAAAAAATTCGAGGAACACGAACATCGGACCAATACCCTGCACCTGCATGGCCGCCAGGGAGAAGAGGTCGCGTTGAACCCGCTGAGCCGCTCGTTCTGGGTAGGCATGTTGCATGGTCTGGCCGGTACCGGCGGGGCTTGTGCGGTAGCGCTGACGCTGGCGGCCAGGGATGTTTCCACTGCCTTGTGGATCATCGTGCTGCAGAGCGCAGGCATCATCGTTACCATGACGATCTATAGCTGTGTGCTGGCTTTTTCCGTATCCCGGTTTATCGAGCGCAACCAGCTTATTTTTAAAGGGATGAATGCCGCGGTGGGGCTATTTTCTATTGGAGTTGGATCTTTTTGGATATACAACGCAGTGCACGAAGTGGCTACAAATAATTAAATCATTGATATGCCTAATCCTCTTTTGCTCGATTCGCTTTTGCTTGGCCTGCAACATTCTTTTGAGCCGGACCATGTCGCCGCCGTCTCCGTATTGGCCACCGAAAAAGATGGTGGGAAGCGCCGGTTATGGCGGTTGCTCTGGCGTTCGTCCCAATGGGCAGTGGGGCATTCGCTGACGCTGATCTCCTTTGGGGTGCTGGTGTTGATACTCAAGTCGACTTTTTCGCTGCACGTGGCAGGGTATGTAGAGTTCTTTATCGGGCCGGTGATGATATGGCTTGGAGTCTCGGCTTATTTGAGGAATTGGCGGAAGAAACGGGTGCATGCGGCCCCGGTTCGCGGCCGGAAGGGGGGTGTGCTCAGCCGCTCGTTTTGGATCGGGATGTTACATGGTCTTGCCGGCACCGGGGCTGCCTGCACCATTGCCCTGACACTAGCCGCCAAAGACTCCTATACGGCCGTCGGCATTTTAGTCGTTCAGAGTGTCTCGATCATCACCGTTATGACGACCTACGGCTATCTCTTCGCCGTATCCGCCGGCCGCATGGCCGGCAGATGGCAACCTTCCGTGCGGGTGATTAACTACGTCGTCGGTAGTTTCTCCATCCTTGTCGGTTGTTTCATTCTTATTGAATCCATCAAAAATCTTTGATCATGAATCGGCCATTCTATCCTTTCGCCGCCATCGTCGGCCAGGACAATTTACGGAAAGCCCTGCTGCTGGCTGCCATCGACCCCTCCCTGGGCGGGGTGCTGGTCATGGGGGATAAAGGGTCGGGGAAAACGACTACGGTACGGGCGCTGGCGGCTTTGATGCAGCAGCCCGATGCTGATTCTACCTTTCCTTTTATCAACCTGCCGGTCGGCGCCACCGAAGACCGTGTACTGGGCAGCGTCGACCTCGAACACCTCATCAATCACCGGCAACTAAGCATTCAGCAAGGGCTGCTTGCCGCTGCGCACAACGGCATTCTCTATATCGACGAGATCAATCTTCTCAATGACTATATCATGGATACGTTGTTGGATGCTTCGGCCAGCGGAGGTTATCACCTGGAAAGGGATGGCCTTTCCGCCTGGCAGGACAGCCGGTTCATTTTGGTCGGCACCATGAACCCGGAGGAAGGGCAGCTGCGTCCACAGCTGCTGGACCGGTTTGGGTTCAGCGTCCATGTATACACGTCTTCCGAAACAGCTGAGCGTGCAGAGATTACCCGCCGTCGCCTTGCCTTTGATACAGACCCGCTGGCTTTCGTGCAGCGTCAGGCTAACGAGACGGCCGCCCTCCGGTCGTCTGTGCTGGAAGCAAGGTCAATACTCGCCTCTATAACAATCCCGGAAAGCAGTTATCCTGAAGTGGCGGCACTATGCCTGAGCCAGGGGGCAGAAGGAATGCGGGCAGACATTCTTATTCTCAAAGCGGCCCGGGCGCTGGCGGCTTTACAGCACAGGGATAGCGTAAGTCCGGAGGATATCCGGGAGGTGGCCCCCCTGGTGCTGGCGCATCGGAGCAGGGAGAGAAATGGTAATGAGAGAAGCAAGGAGCAAAATGGTAATGACGGGGATAAGGGAGGAAACGGTAATGACGGAAATAAGGAATCAAACAAGGGTGAGAGTGGATTACAGGAGTACCTGTTGCGCGCGACCGACACGACACAACGGTTGAAGATGCCCCATATCACCCAAACCTCTTTCCATCCGGAAAAGCGAAACCTGCTGGCCATGGTACGTCACTATCTTATTCACCGGCAATTCCGCATCATCCATCATCCATACCGCGGGGAAACCCTGCGGTTAATGTTGCTGGTCGACAGCAGCAGCTCGATGGCCGCAGCCGGGCAGATAAGCCAGGTAAAGGGCCTTCTTTCCGCTACCCTGAAGGAAAGCTGCTACCGGCAGGTTCGGATATCTCTCGTAGCCTTAATGCAGGGGGTCGCGCGTCTTATATCGGACTTCACTGATAACAAGCAAATAATGCAACTGCTGGACACATTGCCTACCGGTGGAAAAACAAATATGAGAAGCGGCTTTGAACAAATTGAGCGATTGTTGAATGGCCGGCGGGAGCGGGCCCACCTGTATATTTTTACCGATGGGCGGATCAATGCCGGCGGAGGCTTTTCGGAGGCGGTAAATTTTTTCAGACGGCGGCTGTCCTATCTGCGGGCAACGACCTGTGTGGTCGATACGGAGAGAGGTTTCCCCCGGCTGGGTATGGCCAGTCAATTGGCCACGGCGCTGCATGTCAACTATAAAAATTTAGAAGCATGAAAATATATACGAAAAAGGGCGATAAAGGCACCACGGCCCTCTTCGGAGGCAAACGTGTATACAAGGACGACACCCGCGTCAGCTGTTATGGAACGCTGGACGAAGTCAACTCAACCATTGGCCTGTTACGGGCCAGGCTAGGGGCCGACCATGCCTGGCAGTCCAACCTGCACCGTATCCAGAAAGACATGATGGATATGATGTCACACCTGGCGCGGCCTTCGGACTGCAAAAAAGAAAATACCAATCCCAGACCCGTCGACGGAGCGGAGTTTTGCGAACGATGGATCGACGAGCTGGAAGCCGCTATGACGACTGCTTCCGATTATTTCCTCCTGCCCGGCGGCAACGAGATATCGGCGTTGTGCCATGTCGTCCGCACACAGATGCGACGGGGCGAACGCCTGCTGGTGTCACTGATGAAGGAGGACGAGGTAGAGGATTATATCGCAGCCTATATCAATCGCCTCTCGGACCTTTTCTTTATGCTGGCCCGTGCGGAAATGGACGCCGCAGGCCTGGCAGAAGAGAAATGGCAGTTGTTTTTATACAAAAGAAAAAAAAGTACCGACTAAACACATCTTCATGACAAAGAAAATTCCTGTTACGATCATTACCGGCTTCCTTGGCTCAGGCAAAACAACCCTGGTCCGTCACCTCATCCGCAACAATAAAGGCCGTCGCCTGGCTGTCATCGTCAACGAATTTGGCGAGATGGGCATCGACGGCGACCTTATCCGCAGCTGCTGCGACAATGAAGGGGATGTATTGGAATTAAACAATGGCTGTGTCTGTTGCACCGTTCAGGAAGAATTCCTTCCTGCCATGCTGCAGTTGATGGAGCGTAAAGAAACGATCGACCACATCATCATCGAGACTTCCGGACTCGCCCTGCCCAAACCCCTGCTGCATGCTTTTAACTGGCCTACGCTAAAACCCCAGATCACGGTCGACTCGGTAGTTACCGTCGTCGATACGGTCGGACAGGCTACGGGCGAGATCTGCAACCGGGAGCTCGTGCAGGCGCAGCGTCTCGCAGATGATAGTCTCGACCATGAAACGCCGATCGAAGAGTTGTTTGAAGACCAGCTCTCCTGCGCCGACCTCGTCGTATTCACCAAGACCGATCTCATCGAAGCACCGGAATTACTACGGGTAAAGGAAATTGTCACAAAGGGACTACGGCCTGGCGTCCGTACGATCACTGCCCAACAGGGAGTGGTGGATGTCGACCTGCTCCTGGGTATTGGCGCAGCAGCGGAGAACGATCTGGACAGCCGGCATTCGCATCATGAAGAAGATCATGCTAACGGATTGGATCACGAGCACGACGATGATATGACCTCCTTTGTGGTGGAACTGGAGGGAGTCTCCGATCCCATGCAACTGATCAAAGCCCTGACAACCCTGATCCGGGAGTATGAGATCTACCGGGTGAAGGGATTTGTCAATGTACCGGGCAAACCGATGCGGATGGTCCTGCAAGGGGTGTCCAGCCGGTTCGATCATTATTTTGACAGACCCTGGGGCGCAGCCGAACGGCGTGTTACGTCGCTGGTGATTATAGGACATGAATTGGACCAGGCGGCAGTGACAGAAAGCCTGAAGTCGTACCTGGCGTAAGCTTATAACTATGCATTTACTAGCAACCATACCCGGCGGCTGGAACCCGGATACGGAGGGGGTTTTTATAGTCGATCAACAACCGGGGGATATTGTTTTTATCACCGCGGCCGATTCCGAGATCAATCTTTTGAATCAGGCTTACCAGGCTTGCGCCGCGGCGCCGCTGCCTTCCCTTCGGATGGCCAACAGTATCTATCTAAGGCAGGAATTATCTATTGATCACTACGTCGAACAGGTAGTGACACATGCCCGGCTGGTCGTGTGCCGTCTCCTGGGAGGGTTGGCCTACTATCCTTACCTGGTAGAGCAGGTAAAAGATGTCTGCGCGGAGAGATCCATACCGGTATTGTTCTTACCCGGGTATGAAACGCCCGACTGGGAGCTCATGCAATTGTCGACCGACCTGGAAGCGGCGGATACCCTATGGAGATACTTCTCTGCAGGCGGGCAGGGTAACCTGGAGCAGGCCCTACTCTATCTGCTGCACCGGTTCTTCGAGGTGACCTGTGAATACCTTACGCCGGCGCCTTTACCCGAATTGTTTATTGCCCGTAACGGAATACAACGGGTGGACAGGGCGGAGTTTGACCGGGAAGCCAGCGGGCGTCCACTGGTGGTTATCCTGGCCTACCGCGCACATTTCCTGGCATCGAATACGCATCCGATACAATTGCTGTGTGCCGCCCTGGAAAAACAAGGGCTTGAGCCCATGCCGGTTTTTGTCGCCAGCCTGCGTGATAAAGACAAGTTGCTGGCCCTGGAGGATCTTTTGACGGAAAAGGAGCGAAGGCCGGTCCGGCTGATTATTCAAACGACCAGTTTTGCAGTGAAGGGGGTGGAGGAAAGTGAATTCCTGTTCGACCGGCTAGGCGTGCCTGTCATCCAGGCCGTGTTGGCAGCCAGCACGATCGGGCAATGGCAGCAGGGGTTATTCGGCCTGTCGCCGACGGACATCGCTATCAACATCGCCTTACCCGAAATGGATGGCCGCATCATCGGGCCTGCCATCTCTTTTAAGGAAGCTACAGCGCAGGGTGTATCGACGGATTCCAGCGTGGTTGTTTACAAGGGGTATGAGCCGGCCTGCGACCGCGTAGCTACGATGGCCCGCCGTTGGATCACGCTGCAGGACAAACCGCCCGCCGACAAAAAAATTGCCCTCATCCTGCCCAACTATCCCAACAAAGACAGCCGTCTTGCCAATGGGGTAGGACTGGACACACCGGCCAGCGTCGTCCACCTCTTACAGGCGCTGGCGGCAGATGGGTATGATACCGGGGACTACCTGCCTGCGGACAGCGATGAATTGATGCGGCTTCTCACCAGCTATATCACCAATGACGATACGACGCTTTACAGCCGGCCTTACCAGGTAAACCTGCCGATAGAAGTCTTTAAGAATTATTGGAATGATCTTTCTCCTGTGTTGCGGGAAAAAGTACAGGCGCAATGGGGCGGTTATGACAATTCTCCTTTTTACCAGGGTACCCATATGGCGCTGCCCGGCTTCCTGCTCGGCAATATCTTCGTCAGCATTCAACCGGCCCGCGGTTATCACGCCGACCCTAAAAGCATTTATCACTCTCCCGATCTGCCGCCGACTTATGAGTATCTGGCCTTTTACAACTGGGTGAACGACTACTTCGGGGCGGACGCCATCGTACACACCGGGAAACATGGCAACCTCGAATGGCTTCCGGGCAAGAGCGTAGCGCTGGATAAAAGGTCTTGTTTTCCGGCCGCGATACTACCCGATCTGCCGCATTTCTATCCGTTTATCATCAATGACCCTGGCGAAGGGACACAGGCAAAACGGCGCAATCATGCGGTCATCATCGATCACCTGATACCTCCCATGGCGCGTGCGGAGACTTATGGCCCACTGGCGAAGCTGGAACAGCTGGTGGATGAATATTACGAAGCCTCCGGCATCGATGCGCAGCGGACAACCCTCATCCGCCGGCAGATAAAACAACTGGTACAGGAACAGCAGCTCGGTGAAGAATTACAGTTCTCCGGTGATGATATCGATGAATTACTGTTGAAACTGGATGCCTATCTCTGCGAGTTGAAAGAGGCGCAGATCCGCGATGGGCTGCATATTCTCGGGCAGGCGCCTGCGGGTGAGCAGCTGGTATCTCTCATCGTAGCATTGCACCGGCTTCCTTATGGCAGTGTGCCGGGGCTGACGCAGGCTTTGGCAATGGATCGGGACCTGGGGTTTGATCCTTTGCATGTCGACTATGCGGCGCCGTTCGGCAGAGAGGTGGGGGGTGTTTTATGCCGGACCCTGGGGGATGCGGTGGAGCAATTGGAGTTGCTTGCGCAAGCGGCGGTGAGGCGGCTTGTGGCCGGGGAGAGTAGGGCGGAAGGCAGTGTGGCAGCGACTGTATTACATATCATCTTTTCGGTCACTCTTCCCCGAATACAATTGACTACCGACGAGATCTGCAATCTTCTAGGGGGGCTGCGCGGGCGATACGTTCCATCCGGTCCCTCCGGCGCCCCGACCCGCGGCGGCCTGCATCTCCTGCCCACGGGCCGTAACTTCTACTCCATAGACGTCCGTTGTATTCCTACGCCGACGGCCTATACCCTGGGCGAAAAAAGCGCCCGTCTCATCATCGATCGTTATCTGCAGGAGCATGGGCAGTACCCTGTCAGCATCGGTATCTCTGTTTGGGGCACGTCTACCATGCGCACCGGGGGAGATGACCTGGCACAGGCCCTTGTCTTGCTGGGGGTTCGGCCGGTATGGCAGGAAGGCGGCCGCCGGGTTACCGATTTTGAAGTATTGTCGTTGGTGGAATTGCGCCGCCCACGCGTGGACGTTACCTTGCGTATTTCCGGTTTTTTCCGGGATGCCTTCCCGGACACCATTCATTTCTTCAATGCCGTCATCGAAAAGATAGCCCAGCTGGACGAACCGGAGGAACAGAACCCTATCCGCGCCGCGTGGCTGCGGGAACAACAGGAATGGATGAGAAAAGGGCTTACCGAAGCCAGCGCCAAACAATATGCCTTATACCGCGTCTTTGGTTCAAAACCCGGCGCGTATGGAGTAGGCTTGCAGGCCCTCATCGACGAGAAGAACTGGAAGACCCGGGAGGATTTTGCGCTGGTGTACATGAACTGGAGCGCCTATGCCTATGGACCCAACCGCGAAGTCGTTTCTTCTTTCGAAGCGCTGCAGCAACGCCTGGGTCAATTGCAGATCGTCATGCATAACCAGGACAACCGGGAACACGACATTCTCGACTCCGATGACTATTATCAATTCCAGGGTGGTATGGCCAGCGCCGTAGAGCAGGTCAGCGGCCGCCAGCCGGACATGTATTTTGGCGACAATGCCCGCCCCGAACAACCCCGGGTAAAAAGCCTGCGGCAGGAGCTGCAAAAAGTCTTCCGTTCCCGCGTCGTCAACCCCAAGTGGATGGCAGGAATGCGCCGCCACGGTTACAAAGGCGCTTTTGAAATGGCGGCAACCATGGACTATCTCTTTGCCTATGGCGCCACCACTGGTCTCGTCGACGACTTTATGTTCGACGGTATCACCCGTGCTTACCTGCTGGATGAGTCGAACCGGGACTTCATCGAAGCGCATAACCCGCAGGCCCTGCAGGATATGGCTTCGCGTATGCTGGAGGCGGTTCAGCGCAAGCTCTGGCAGGCGCCTGATCCGGGGGTGGTCGATAGGCTCCGTGATATTATCCTCGGGGCGGAGTAAGGGTGGGATAGGTTATACCCAGCTGCTCTAAATAAGTCTTGTATTTGGAAGGATCATAGTAATATTTCTTCATCTGGTCCCTGTACTTTTCCATGGTCTCCTTGTTCAGGTTGATCGGCGCCGGATCATCTTTTGTAATAAAGGGTTTGTATTTGACGTCCTTTGTCTGTACATCGGTGAAATAGGCCTTGGCATCAGCCAGCACCTGGGGGCGGGTGAGCAGGTCGATCAGGGTCAGTGCGGTTGCTTTTGCGCCGGCCAGTGAGCCCTTATGTGCGATGGGTGTCGCCATAGCGATGGCGTCTGCCCAATGATGGCCTTTTGTGCCGGGGATATTGGCGGGATAACCCAGGACGATAGTGGGCACATTCCAGCTGATGTCGGCGATGTCATCCGAGCCGCCGCCCCATGACCAGGGCACCGAACCTTTCAGGGTATCGAGTTCGTGGCGCAGACCGTGTATAGGTTTGCCTTCCTGGTCGACTTTGGGAGCTTCCACCAGCTTCTGTACACCCAGCGCCAGCTGCTGGTCGGCATCTGACCACTCCGGGTAACCGACTCTTTTTATATTGGCATACATGGTCTGGGCGAGAGCCTTATTAAAATGACCGGGCCAGGCCGCGCCTTGTATCTTGTAGCTCATTTTGGTGTCGGTCATCAGGGCCGCTCCTTTGGCTATATTGATGCCGGCTTCGTACATGCTGCTGATGTCTTCGTAATTCCTTTCCCGAAAGTAATACCATACAGCGGCTTTGGAAGGGACAACATTGGGCTGGTCGCCGCCGTCGACGATGACATAATGCGATCGCTGGGTGGGCTTCAGGTGTTCGCGTTTGAAGTTCCAGCCTACGTCCATGAGCTCGACGGCGTCTAAGGCGCTCTTCCCCCGCCAGGGCGCTCCTGCGGCGTGGGCTGCGTCGCCGTCAAAAGAAAATTTTACCGATACCAGGCCATTCATGCCGGGGTCGCCGTAGTTGCAGGAGAAACCACCGCTGACATGTGTGAAGATACAGGCGTCGACATTTTTAAAATAACCGTCCCGGATATACCAGGCCTTGCTGCCAAGCAGCTCTTCCGCCACGCCCGGCCAGATGACGAGGGTGCCGGGGATGTGATTTTTTTCCATCAGCTCTTTTACGGCCAGGGCGGCAAAGATGATAACGGACTGACCTGAATTATGTCCCTCTCCATGTCCGGGAGCGCCTTCCACGATTGGGTCCTTGAAGGCTTCGCCGGGTTTTTGGGATGCTTTGGGGATGCAGTCGAGATCACTGCCCAGGGCGATGACAGGGCTGCCGCTGCCCCAACGGGCCATCCAGGCCGTGGGAATGCCGGCTATGCCTTTTTCCACGTTGAATCCATTTTTAGCCAGGATGGTCGTGATATATTTGGATGTTTCTACTTCCTGGAAACCCAGCTCGCCAAAGCTGAAGACCATGTCCACCATTTCCTGGACGTTTTTTTCTTTGGCGGCAACGGAAAGGAGGGCTTGCTTTTTAAGTCCTTCGATAAAGGCAGAGTCCGGCTGCTGGGCTTTTGTGGTCATAACGAATGAAATGAAGAAAAGGCCGGCGAGGCCACGTCTGGTAAGAGTGGAATACAGCATGTGTGTAGTAGTTTTGGTATTTCAATATACGCATTGTGGCTTATATTTCGTGTATATTCGCGTCCTGGAGTTTATTTTTCTATGAAATATTCGCAATGGATTGGTGTTGCAGCGGCCTTGCTGCTTATCGGCGCTTGTTTTATGCCCTGGGCTTATTTCCCCGATCTGGACAAAGTGTTTACCGGTTTTTTTTCCGAGGGGAATACTTATGGCAAGCCGGGGAAGGTGGTGGTCTTTTTTAGCGGGATAGAGATTATCCTTTTTCTCATTCCAAAGGTATGGGCCAAACGTGCCAATATACTGGTAGCTGCCATGGCGATAGCCTTCAGCGTCAAATCCTTCCTTTTATATTCGGCTTGTTACCGCGGCATCTGCCCTGAGCGGCGGGTGGGCATCTGGTTGGTGTTGGCGGCATCGGTCATTACTGTGATTGCGGCAGTGCTGCCCGATCTTCCGGTAAAACCCGATGTCCCTGTAAAAGAAGACAAGGTGGGGGAATGATCTATTGCTGTATCATCTTTGCCACTGCAAAAGCAAAACCTGCGGCCAGTGCGCCGATCACCATTACGCGGAGGGCGCCGCCCAACGGATTTACGCCGGTGAGCTTACTCTTGAAATATCCGAAAACAAACAAGCAGCAGAGTGTTATTACTGCCGACATCTTCAGACCTGTAAGCGTGTCACTGATAAAAAAATAGGGACTCAATGGGATGAGTCCGCCAACGACATAAGAGAAACCGATGTTGAAGGCGCTTTTACGGGCCCGTTGGGGGTCGGGTTTGTCCAGTCCCAGCTCATATTTCATCATGAAGTCGACCCATTTGTCTTTGTCCTTTGTCATCTCTTCCACTGCCTGATCCTGTACGTCCTTGCTCAGGCCCAGCCCGGAAAAGAATTCCCTGACTTCGTCACGCTCAGTTTCCGGCACCCGGCTGACCTCATCGTATTCCCGTTTGAGCTCGGAATTATAATGATCCATTGCGGTTCTGCCTGCCAGGTAGCCGCCTAAGCCCATCGCAATGGAGCCTGCTGCTATTTCTGCCAGCCCGGCTATCCAGATGAGGTGGTGCTGGCTCTGGGGAACGGCGCCGCTGAGGCCGGCGGCGAGGGCAAAGGGAACGGTTAATCCGTCGGACATACCGATGACAATGTCGGTGAGGATGGCCGAGCTCTGCATATGCTGTTCGATATGTCCTGCATGTCCGGGATGCCCATCCACATGCCCAGCCGATTTCGCGTGATCATCAGTCTGTTGTGAAGTTGTACTCATGGTTTATAAAGCTAGCACTTTTAAACTATCTTTTACAATACCAATGCATTCGAGCAGTTGGTCGCGGGTGATGACCAAGGGTGGCGCAAGCCGGATCTTATCTCCATGGGTAGGCTTGGCAAGCAGGCCATTTTCTTTCAGCGCCAGGCAGAGTTCCCAGGCGGCTTCCGGCCGTTGGTGATCGATGACGATGGCATTCAGCAGCCCCTTTCCACGCACCAGGCGTATATAGGGGGATTGCAGGTCCTGCAGTTCCTTCCGGAACAGGTTCCCCAGCTCCAGGGCGTTCTCCGTCAGCCTTTCGTCTTTCAATACCTGCAGGGCCTCCATGGCTACCTTACAGGCCAGGGGATTGCCGCCATACGTCGAACCATGCTCGCCAGGTCTTATCGTAAGCATGATCTCATCATCGGCCAGCACTGCTGACACGGGTAATACCCCACCGCCGAGCGCCTTGCCCAGAATGAGGATATCCGGTCGTACATCTTCGTAGTCACAGGCGAGCATCCGGCCCGTCCTGCCCAGCCCCGTCTGTATCTCATCCCCGATGAAAAGGACCCGGGCCTGCCTGCAAGCTTCTTTAGCCTGCCGCAGATAACCTTCGTCCGGTACAACCACCCCTGCTTCCCCCTGGATGGGCTCTACGAGGAAACCTGCTACGTTGGGGTCTTCCAATGCCCTGGTCAGTGAGGGCACGTCGTTGTAGGGAACGATGACAAACCCCGGGGCATAGGGACCGAACTGCCGGGTGGAATCGGGGTCCGTGCTAAAAGAAATGACCGTGCTGGTGCGTCCGTGGAAGTTATCCGAGCAAACGACGATTTTTGCTTTATTCCCGGGGATGCCCTTTACCTGGTAACCCCAGCGGCGGCAGAGTTTTATGGCTGTTTCCACTGCTTCTACGCCGGTGTTGACGGGCAGCACTTTATCATAGCCAAAATAAGTGGTGATATAGCGGGCATATTCCCCCAGCAGGTCGCTGTGAAAGGCCCTGGACGTCAATGTGAGCCGGCTGGCCTGTTCGGTCAGCGCTGTTATAATGCGGGGATGGCAATGTCCCTGGTTTACTGCCGAATAACCGCTAAGACAATCGAAATAGCGTTTGCCGTCTACGTCCCAGACAAAAACCCCGGCTCCCCGGTTGAGGACGACGGGCAGGGGATGGTAGTTATGGGCGCTATATTTTTCTTCCAGTTCCAGATGATGACGGGCGGAATCCGTCAAAGACGTTGATACAGCAGTAGTTTGCATAAAAAAATGATAAAATGATGAGGGAATGGGCGAGCGGGTGGTTAGCAACAGGGGGCGACATCGAAATCATTAGACTCATGATCGAGGAAGTCAAGATTCTGGCCCAGGAAAGATATGTAATGATGAAGGAAAATTGCCTTTAAATTTTCAGCAAGATAATTCAAATTTTTCAAAATGGAAAGGGCCGGCCGGCAGGGTGGGGGTCTTGCCTTTTTCAAAGATGCCGAAAATGCCGGATCCGCTGCCGGTGAGAGCCGCGTAGAGGGCGCCTTGGGCATATAAAAGTTCTTTTATATCGCGCAGGCGGGGGTATAGCTGGAAAACGGGGGCTTCAAAATCATTGATCAATTGGTCTTTCCAGGTGCTAATGGGCTGTTGAATGATCTCGCGTAGGGTGGGGCCTGAAGCAGATGGACTACACAAGGAGAAAGCCTGGGCCGTGCTGACGTGGAGTTTAGGATCGATAAAGACAATACAATGTCCGGAGAGGTCTATCGGCGCGGGGTCTAACTTTTCTCCGCGTCCGCCGCCAAAACTGGGAGTATTCAGAATAAAAAAGGGGCAGTCGCTGCCCAATTGTGCAGCATACGACAGGAGCTGGTTGGTATCCAGTTCCAGGTTAAACTGTTTGTTTAGCAGCAGCAGGGTGAACGCGCCATCGGAGGAGCCGCCGCCGAGGCCGGCCCCGATGGGAATATGTTTGTACAGGTGAATATGGACAAAGGGAAGGTCGGGGAAATCCTTTCTCAGCAGAAACCAGGCCTTGATGGATAAGTTGTTGTCGGCATCGCCGGGTATGGGTAGTCCATAGGGGGTGAAATTCAGTGCTGTGTCGCGATTGATTTCCAGGACGTCTTTTATCGCGAGGGGATAGAAGACCGTTTCCAGGTCGTGATAACCGTCTTCGCGTTTGCGGAGAATTTTGAGTCCGAGGTTTATTTTACAGTTGGGAAAAAGGATCATAAGAAAAAAGATCATAGGAAAAAGATCATAAAAGAAGGACCATGATGCGTTTCCTACCTGGTTTTACGCCGGCTATTGATCTCGTCGCGGATGGCGATGGCCCGGATATAATCTTCTTGTTCCAGTACTTCATTGAGCAGGGAAGTGAGGTCGTCCATCGACAAGGCTTTCAGGTCTTCCCGGGAGCCGCCGCTGTCTGTAGTAGAAACGGTTGCTGTCGCGCCTGTCTTTTTCTTTTTGGAGGAGCTGTCTTCCATCAGGATACCCGCGCTATCGAGAATATGTTCGTAGGTAAAAATGGGGCAGCCAAAGCGTACGGCTAAAGCCAGGGCATCGGATGTCCGGGAGTCGATTTCTACGGTATCGTGCTCGCTCACGCAGACCAGCTTGGAATAGAATATCCCTTCCTGTAAATCACAGATGATGATCTCCTGCAGGTCGATGGTAAAGGCGCTCATGAAATTTTTCATCAGATCGTGCGTCAGGGGACGGCTGGGATGCATTTTTTCAAGGGCTACGGCAATTGCCTGAGCCTCAAAACCCCCGATCACGATGGGCAGGCGTCTTAAGCCATTCACTTCGCCTAGTACAACCGCATAGGAATGGGTTTGCGTTATACTATGTGACAAAGCCACTATTTCCAGTTCTATCTTCTTCATAAAAATAATACACGAAACTAAGGCATTTTTTTAAATAAACAGACCCCGCTCAGAATGAAAAAAAACGAGCGGGGTCTATTTTAATTGGCTATCCGTCAAGGTGCTATTCCTTTCAGTTTCTTTACGGCATCGATCATTTTAGGTACCACTTCAAAAGCATCCCCCACAATACCATAATCGGCTGCTTTGAAGAATGGCGCCTCGGGGTCTTTGTTAATAACAACAATCACCTTACTCCGGTTCACACCGGCCAGGTGTTGGATGGCCCCCGAAATTCCAATGGCAATATATAAATTAGGTGCAATAGCTATGCCGGTTTGGCCGACGTGTTCGTGATGTGGGCGCCAGTTTGCGTCTGCGACGGGGCGGCTGCAGGCCGTGGCTGCCCCCAGCGCTTTGGCGAGCTCTTCTACCATGCCCCAGTTCTCCGGTCCTTTGAGGCCCCGGCCTCCGCTGACGACGAGTTCGGCCTCGGTCAGAGGTACTTCGCCGGAGGCGGGCGTGGCAGACAGGACCTTCACTTTTGGCGGGGTCGCGGTGACAGCCAGGGCGGATACCTCAGCGGTGCCTCCTTCTTCTTTTATGGCATAGCTGTTGGGGTTGAGAGCGATCACCTTTACGGGGCTATTCAGTGCGATGAAGGCAAAAGCCTTACCAGAAAAGACATTCTTTTTGACCACAAACCCATTGGACGTATCGGGCAGCGCAACGGCTCCGGAGACCAGCCCTGCTTTCAGCCGGACGGCTACCCGGGGGGCGATGGCCTTGCCGTTGAAGTTATTGGAAAAAATGACAACAGTAGCGCCCGTCGAGGCGGCCAGGTCTGCGATAAGTTTTCCATACACCTGTGCATCGAGTGCGTTCAGGCTTTCCTGGGCTGCCTGATGGACTTTTTTTATCCCATATTTACCAAGGGTGGTCAGGTCAGCCGACACCGTTCCGAGCAGGACGGCCTCTGCTGTAGTGCCCAGCTGGGTTGCCAGGTCCGAACCGTAACTCAGCGTTTCAAGGGAGGATTTTTTTATTTGGCCTTCCGAATGATCGATGAATATTAATACTGACATAGGTGTTTTTTTATTTTTAGAATACCCGGGCTTCCTCGTGGAGCAGTCGGATCAGTTCGGCCGGGTTATCGGCCGGGACCAGCTTGACGCCGGCCTTGGCGGGCGGCAGCTCGAAGGCTACGACGCTGGTCAGGGCCTCAGCGGCCACCGGCTCTACTACTTTCAGCGGTTTGGTCCGGGCGCTCATGATGCCCTTCATATTGGGGATACGTTGTTCGGCGACTCCTTTCTGGCAGCTAACCACCAACGGCAGACTTGCTTCATCCGTCTCTTCGCCACCTTCCGTTTCACGGACAACAGTGGCGGTGCTGCCGTTCAGAGAGACAGAGACATCAAATTTTGTTGCGAGGGAGATATAGGGCAGGTCGAGCAGCTCGGCCACCATTCCGCCTATGGCGGAGCCATTATAATCAATTGTCTCTTTCCCGGTAAAAATGAGATCATAGGCCCCTTGCCGGGCGACTTCGGCAATTTGCGACGCAATATAAAAGGGATCCTGGCTATCCGCATTAACGCGAACGGCTTCATCTCCACCGATGGCCAAAGCCTTGCGGATAATGGGTTCCGTGTCGGCTGTCCCCACCGTCACCAGATGTAATACCGTAGCGGGATCTTTTTCTTTCAGTTCAATGGCCCGTACCAGGGCATACCATTCATCATAGGGGTTGATGATCCACTGGACACCCTCGCTGGCAAACTTTGTATTGTTCTGGGTGAAGGCTATCTTCGCCGTTGTATCCGGCGTCTTGCTGATGCAAACTAAGATCTTCATTAGCGCTCGCGTTTTGAAGTGACTAATAATGTAAGACGGCCGGGGGGCCGCCGAAAGTTGTTTATGCAACTAAAACAAAGATAAGGTTTGGCGGGGTAATTCGGGAATAATTTATAAAAAAATTTAACGGTTATGGACCGGATCGAAAAATTAAAGGAATTCCTGCTGACGGACCCTAATGACTCCTTTTCAAAGCATGCCCTGGCTTTGGAATACAGCAAGCTGGGGGATGAGGTGACGGCCCGTCGTCTGTTGGAAGAGGTGTTGGAGTATGATCCAACGGCTATCGGTTCGTATTACCAGTTAGGAAAGTTACTCGAACGTACAGGCGAACCCACGCTGGCCCTGCAATGGTATGAAAAGGGAATGGCGGCGGCCCGTGCAGCGGGGGAGAAACGGGCTTACAACGAGCTGCAGACGGCGTATGATGACCTGGCGGACTAGGGGGGTATTTGCAAATTTTGTAAGTTTTAGAAAATTCCCTAATTTTGGGAATATCGATACGATTTATTTTTGGGCATTCCGTGTAAAAGGTACATTTAGAAAGTAAAACTTTTTCCATGGAGGTGCATTTCAGTAACGGATATTTAGAAAAGCTGTATGTGGGTTTACCGGTCAGTGGTAAGCCGAAATATACTGCAGAGGTAGTCGAAAAGTTTCGGAAGAAAGTAATTATTCTGGCTAATGTCGAAAATATAACCCAGTTGCGTAATTTCAAGTCATTGAATTTCGAAGCGCTTAAAGGCGATAAGAAGGGATTGTATTCTATCCGGGTTGATTTGAAATACCGGCTTGAGTTTTCTATTGAGAAAGGCAGGGTTTTACTGCATGAAGTAATTTTTATTGAAGATTTATCCAATCATTACAAATGAGTACCTATAAAGTCATAGGAAGGAATGGAAAAGAAATACACTCCGATGTGTTGTTACATCCGGGAGATGTACTCGCCAATGAGTTGGAGGCTCGTGCTATTGCGCAAAAAAGCTTTGCTGCTCTCGTAGGTATGCGCCCCTCGCATTTTAATGAATTATTGAAAGGAAAAAGGCATATGTCGGCTCCATTGGCGCTCAAGTTGGAAAAACAACTTGATCTGGAAGCTGGTTTTTGGATGCGCCTGCAGATAGATTATGATCTAAAAATAGCTCGTAAGCAGCTGGAGGTGGCTTAAATAGTTTAATGGACATTCTTCAAGACCTCAACGAATTTATAAAGAAAGAAAATCTCTTCTCTCACCATGACCGGCTGCTGGTGGCCGTCAGCGGGGGCATGGACTCCGTTGTATTGTGCGAACTGCTGTTTCGGGCAGGGTTCGATTTTGTCATAGCCCATTGCAATTTTCGGCTACGCGGTGAGGAAAGCGAGCGGGATGAACAGTTTGTCCGCCAGCTGGCCGAAAACTATGGTAAATCCATGTTGGCGCAGGTGTTTGATACTTCGGCATATGCTGCGGAGTTTAAATTATCCATCCAGGTAGCGGCGCGGCAGCTGCGTTATAATTGGTTTCACGAGATTGTAGCCGGTTGGAAGGGTGGTTTTATCCTCACGGCCCATCATCTCGATGACAATATCGAAACCCTGCTCATGAATTTTTTTAAAGGGACGGGGATAAGCGGTCTCCGTGGGATCCTGCCCCGCCAGGGTGTTGTTGTTCGCCCCCTGTTGTTCGCCGGGAGGGCGGTCTTGCAACAATTTGCCCTCGAGGCGGGGCTGACCTGGGTCGAAGACAGCAGCAACCAATTGGATAAGTATACCCGCAATTATTTTCGTCACCAGGTAATCCCGCTGGTGCAGGAGGTATATCCGGGCGCCCTTCAAAACCTGGCTGAGAATATCGGGCGCTTCCGCGAAATCGAAATCGTCTATCACCGGGCAATCGATCAGCAGTTGAAGAAATTATTGGAATATAGGGATAATGAGGTTTTTGTACCGGTGTTAAAACTGAAATTAGCAAGCCCCCTGGCGACGCTGGTGTATGAAATGATCACCCCCTTTGGATTTTCTGCACAGCAGACCAGCGCCATCATCGCGTTGCTGGACAGCGGTTCGGGAAAATACGTTTGTTCCTCCACGCACCGGATATTAAGAAACCGCAACTGGCTGGTTATTTCACCGCTGCAGACGAGGGAGGCAGCGAATATACTTGTAGAAACAGGGGATGCGGTGGTGGTGTATGAGCGGGGGGAGCTGCGTTTGCAACGGCTGCCGTTAGCCAATGTACCCGGGGATATCGGAGATAATTCCATTGCCTGGCTGGACGCTGCCGATATTCAATTCCCCCTGCTTTTGCGCAAATGGCAGGCGGGCGATTATTTTTATCCGCTGGGCATGCGAAAAAAGAAAAAGCTGGGGCGTTTTTTCATTGACAGCAAGCTGTCGTTGGGGGACAAGGAAAAAGTATGGGTACTGGAAATGAATAAAAAGATCATATGGGTCGTGGGCATGAGGATTGACGACCGGTTTCGCATTGGCGCCGGAACGAAGTCGGTCTTGAAGATCGAATGGGTGCGGGGCTGACAATGGGTAGACCTGGCTGGTGGCCGTTTAAAACCGGGGATTACTCATTTCGTTGATGAAAGTGCTGACTATACCGGGATGTACCGCGACGGTAAAAATTACCCCATAGGCGGCTCCCCATAAATGTGCGTCGTGATTGACGTTGTCGCCTCCCTTTTTGGACATGTATATAGAAAAAGCCAGGAAAAGTGCGGCATAGAGTATAGAAGGCATCCGGATGCCGTAGACGCTGACTTCTTCCCAGGGGCGGATAAGGATAACGGCGAACATGACTGCACAAACTGCGCCCGATGCCCCCAGGCTCCGGTAGTTGTAGTCGTCTTTGCGTTTGAGATAAGAAGGGATATTCGATGCTATAAGCGCGCTGATATAAAGTATCGGGTAGTAGTAAGCCTGTAGTCCCAATTCTCCCCTGTAGAGCAATTCCAGCCCTCGCCCGAAAAAGAATAGCGTGACCATGTTGAACAGCAGGTGAATAAAGTCTGCATGAATAAGCCCGCAGGTAATAAAACGATAATATTGGTGACGCATGCTTATCGCGGGCGGCCAGAAGATCAGATCATCTGTGATTTTGGAACTGCTAAACGCGGCAATGGAAATGAGACAGGTAAGGACCACTATACTCACTGTAACTGTGAACATTCAAATTTTTTTTAAAGATAAGTCATTTTATGAGTAATCCTAAAAGCCGTGGGGTTTAGGCGTGATGATATTTCTCGTTGCGTATGATCGTGCAGGCCCGGTACAGCTGCTCTGCCAGCACCAGGCGCACCAGTTGATGGGGTAGGGTCAATTGGGAAAGGGACCAGCGGTAGTCTGCCCTTTTCAGGACCGGTTCGTCCAACCCATAAACGCCACCGATAAGAAAGACCAGTTTTTTGGTGCTGTCATTTGCCCGGGACTGGATAAACCGGGCGAGCCCTTCTGATCCCATTTGCTTACCCCTCTCGTCCAGCGCGACCAGGAAGTCGTCTTTGGCGAGGTTTTCGAGTATGATCTCCGCTTCTTTTTTCTTCAGGTCCGGTTGCGACAGGGTCGCTGCATTTTTTGGGGTGGGAATGATGGTCCATTCTACCGGGTAATAGCGCGAGATGCGCCGGGTGAAATCGTCGACGCCGGGTTTAACGTAAGGTTCATGGTCTTTGCCGATGGACCAGAGTTGTAGTTTCATGGGGTAAAGTTAGTTAACGGGTCGCAATCCTACCAGCATTGAAGGCCGCGGATCGGTAATCAATTCCTGCCGCTGCGGATCAATGATGACGCTCATATCTTCCATTGGAATTGCCCCCAGTAAGGGTTCCGAATCACCCGGCATTACCAGGGCTTTGCAATGAGAAACATGATCCTGAAAACGGACTTCCAAAGGCCCGACGATATCGCTTTCTACGACTTGTCCATTAGCCAGTTGTGACCTCTTTTTACCAATAATCGGTAATCGTAATATCTCCTGAATATTTTCATTGATGGTCATGTACAAGGCGCCGCAATCGACAAGAGCGCGTACGCTTATTTTTCGTACTTCATCCGGGTCTAGAAGATGCTGGCGCACTAAACCTTTATCGATTCCATTACTCAGCTCAATTTCTACATGTATTAGTCCCATATCCTTTGTTTTAATTTTTTCAAAAGTACAAAAGCCATAATGCCCGCAAAATAAACCTGCCCTGTGTTCCACAGAGTTTGTTCCACGCAGAAAGGACATGATAAAGCAGAAAGGACATGATAAATGGTTGGAGTTATTCCCCCGCAGGCAAGGTTACTGTAAAGGTGCTTCCTTTTTCCGGTTCGCTTTCGATGCGCAGGGCGCCGTCATTGCGGATGATAAATTCTTTGCAGAGCATCAGGCCCAGCCCTGTCCCGGACTCTCCGGCAGTCCCTTTGGTCGTATAGAAATTGTTGAGCTGTATCTTTTGCAAGGCTTCGGGCGGAATGCCCATGCCCGTGTCTTTGACGAACAATTCAACACAGTTGTCGGCCTTGCGGGCGCCTACCCGGATGGCGCCCTGCTCCGGCGTATATTTGATGGCGTTGGAGATGAGGTTGCGTAAGATAAGGTTGACCATATCCTTGTCGACAAAAGCGATGACAGGGTTGTCAGCTTCGAGGCTTATCCGGATCTTTTTGGCCTCGGCCTGCAGGCGCAGCAGCCGGGTTACTTCAATTATCAATCCGGAGAGGTCCAGGCTCTGCGGTTTGACGGCATCTGTCTGCATCTGGCTCCGGGCCCATAACAGCAGGTTTTCCATGAGACTGGTGGTATAGGTCAGCTCATTCACCACTTCCGGGACCATACCTTTGATCTCTTCGGCAGGAAGATCGTATAGCTGCATGTTGCGGAAAAGGTTGCGCAGGGCATAGATCGGGGATTTCAGGTCGTGGGCGATGATCGAGAAAAGCCGGCTTTTGAAGGCATTGAGCCGGGTCAGCTCATGCGTTTGCTGTTGTAGCAGCAGGCCGTTGCGGGCAATCGCTTCCTTTTGCTGCAGGATGCTATGCTGGTAACCGGTGTTTTCTTTTTTGATGAGGAACAGGCCATAGAAAATGAAAACGATGGCCAGCAACTGGTTGAAGAAATAGAACCATATATTGGCTGTTTCCAACTGATACCGGTAATCTTTACATAAGACGGCCAGCACGAAATAGCTGACCATTGACAGTCCCAGGGCAAAGAGCATCTGGCTCAGGTCCTGTATAAAAAATACAGAGAGGATGCCGTATAGGATGAAGGATAATTCGACGCCCATATTGATCCCCCAGAGGTAAACAATGCTGGTGATCAGGGGATAAAAGACAAAATAGACTATCCTTGCCACGTCATAACGGCCGCGTTGGTTCAGGACCAGCACGACAACGCTGATCAGGGCGGGCATGCATGCCACTATCCAGGCGATAAACGGGAAATGCCGGTTGCTGAGACTGCCGGCTATCGGAATGATCATACCCGTGAGGAGCTGAAAAAAATTAAGCTGGTTGAAGATGCCCAGCTTTCGTTTCTCATATTCGTCTATTGCAGATTCTGACCCGATGGTCTTAACCCTTTCGAAAAATTGTAGCGAACTAACCCCGGCAGCCTTTAGCTTGTCCTGCCATTCTCCGTTCATGCCAAATGGTTTGACACGGTCCAGGAATAACAGTGGTTTCTGCGACAGAAATTTCATCGGGATTTGTTCGGCTTTATTGGTCTTAAGGTAATTGAGAGTAGCCAAATTAGACATTAAAATCCATATCGTCAAGGGTCGCCGGAATGAAGCATTAGAATATTATTAGAAAATTGCAATCGGCCCCTTACTCCCCGCCGGGGAATTATCTTTGCATACATCTGGTACAATTCATTCATTATGAAATTCATCGGGAGGTTACGTTCGCTAGGGAAAAAGACATTTGACAGGATCCGGAATGAGAAGCTGAAACACAACCTGCTACAGGCCATCCCGTTTTGGATCGCCTCCCTGCTGACCGGTATCGTAGCTGTTCTTTATGCCAGGCTTTTTGCCTATGCCGAAAAGGGTACGGCCTATATCATCCACCTCCATCTATGGTTGTTGTTTATCGTTACCCCTCTTTGTTTCCTTGTTGCCTGGTGGCTGGTCCGGCGGTTCGCCCCCTATGCCCGGGGGAGCGGCATTCCCCAGGTAATAGCCGCTATTGAGCTGGCGACGCCCAAATACAACGGAAAAGTCAATAAGCTGCTGAGCCTGCGTATCCTTTTTATCAAGATATTGTCCAGCCTGGTCATGGCGCTGGGGGGCGGGGTCATCGGAAGGGAGGGACCGACCATCCAGGTGGCCGGCTCGATCTTCCGGAAGGTGAATGAATGGCTGCCCAAATGGTGGCCAAAGATATCCAAGCGCAATATGATCATGACGGGTGCTGCTGCCGGTCTGGCCGCGGCTTTTAATACGCCGTTGGGCGGAGTCGTCTTTGCGATGGAAGAGCTGACGCGAACCCATATCAGCTATTTCAAAACGGCGTTGTTCACGGCCGTGATTATTGCCGGGTTGACGGCACAGGCATTACTAGGTCCCTATCTTTACCTGGGCTACCCCGACGTGAGTCATCTTTCAGGGACTATTTTCTTCGTCGTAGGGCTGGTAGCGATACCTGCGGGACTAGCCGGCGCCGGCATGGCAAAATGTATACTGCGGCTCTTCCGGTGGAAGGCAAGCTTCCGGTTTACCCGGCAGCATGTATGGTATGTAATAGGTTGCGCCTTACTGGTGGCGGCGCTGGCTTTTTTCGTGGACGAACGCGTGCTGGGTTCGGGCAAGGAATTGATGACGGCTTCCTTGTTTTCCGACAATAAATACAATAGCTGGTATATGCCCCTGCTTCGTTTTGCCGGGCCGTTGTTCTCTTTTACGACGGGGGCTTCGGGCGGCGTTTTTGCGCCTGCCCTCAGCGCAGGCGCCAGTGTGGGTGCGACACTATCCGGCTGGCTGCATCTGTCGGCTACCGATACCAACCTGGTCGTGCTGGCAGGCATGGTGGGTTTTCTTACCGGAGTGACCCGAACGCCTTTCACTTCAGCTATCCTGGTGCTGGAAATGACCGATCGGCACAATGTTATCTTTCATCTCATGCTGGCGGGGATGATCTCCAGCCTGGTAGCGATGATTGTCGATAAACATTCTTTTTACGACCACCTCAAATATCAATATCTGCGGGAAATAGTCGGCGAAGAGGCTTCTGCGGAGCTTCGACCGGCCGAAGGGGCGGATCCGGAGGAATAATAATAAAAATAAGTTATGAAAAAACGACAATTAGGCCGCTCGGCTTTAGAGGTTCCCCCGCTCGCGCTCGGTGGGAATGTATTTGGCTGGACCATCGATGAACCCACCTCTTTTATGATCCTGGACGGCCTGGTAGCGGCCGGCTTCGACTTTGTAGATACTGCGGATGTCTATTCCCGATGGGTGCCGGGCCACGAAGGCGGCGAGTCGGAAACGATTATCGGCAATTGGATGAAAAAACGCGGCAACCGCGACAAAATGATCATTGCCACCAAGGTCGGCGGCGATATGGGCCAGGGAAGAAACACCAGTAAAAAATATATCCTGGAGGAAGTCGAGGCTTCGCTTCGCCGCCTCCGGACCGATTATATCGATCTCTACCAAACCCACTGGGACGTCGAAGATACTCCCGTTGAGGAGCCGCTGGAAGCCTATGCCCAGCTGATAAAAGCAGGAAAGGTAAGGGTCATCGGGGCCTCTAATTTTTCGGCGGCCCGGTTGAAGACGGCGCTTGAAGCCAGCGCCAAAAATGGTCTGCCGCGGTACGAGTCCTTCCAGCCGCATTACAACCTCGTCGAAAGGGAAATATTCGAAAAAGAGCTGGAGCCCATTTGCGTGGAGCATCAAGTGGGCGTGATCAATTACTGGGCGCTGGCAGCAGGTTTTCTAACCGGAAAGTACCGGTCGGAAGCTGACCTGGCCAAGAGTCCGCGTGGAGCTGGTGTCAAAAAATATTTGGATCAGCGGGGCCTGAACGTCCTGGCCGCCCTGGATGAAGTATCGGCACAATATCATACGACACCGGCCAGTGTCGCCATTGCCTGGCTGATCGCCCGCCCTTCCATAACGGCGCCCATCGCCAGCGCGACCAGCCTGGAACAGCTGAATGCACTGCTGGACGCGACAGAGCTGAGTCTCGACGCGCCCGCTATCGCAAAATTGAACGAGGCAAGTAAATGGTAGACCGGCGCGGGTCTTATTTTTTTAAATACAATTCAAACGTATCCCCTCTGAGGCCGACGCGCATGGCTTCCAGCGCAATGACCTCGGCGGGGTTGATATTTCCCAGGTTGGCATTGGCGCCAATCAGGGTAAGAAAGTAAAGCTGTTGATCTTTTTGCGGGGCTTCCCAGAGTATCTTTTCGGCAGGCACCTTGGTTAATATTTCCTGCACCAACCCTTCCCGCACTTCTCCTGAATTGCGGTAGAGGCCTACCGTACCTGTCTCCCGGGCCTCTGCAACAATATACGAAGCGCCGGCTTCCAGCTCGGCCTGCATCAGCCGTATCCACTGATAGGGAGGAGTGATATGCTCCCGGTCCTTATCCTTTGATCCCACTTCGCTGAACACTACGCCATATTTGGACAGCTTTTCTATGTAACCGCATTTCTCCTCATGAGAAATGTCGATACTGCCGTCCGAAACTTCGATATGGGAGATATTGTATTGTTTCAGTAAACCCAGGTAGTCATTAAACTGGTTGCGGATGACAAAAGCTTCAAAGAGCAAGCCCCCGAAATACACCGGGATGCCGGCGTCCTGGAAGACCTGTATTTTCTCCTGAAGGCCGGCAGTGACAAGGGGAGTACCGAAGGCCAGTTTTACCAGGTCGACGTGGGGACCTGCTCCTGATACAAGATTACGGGCTTCCGCAACGCTGAGGCCTTTGTCGTTGACCATTGTCAAACCATAAGCGCGGGGCCGGACGGTCCGCTCGGGCATCTGTGTAAGATGGAAATTCATGCTTGCAAGATAGGAAGGGATAGGGGATTTATTGTAACTTACAGTAAAATTGTCATATGGCGCAGATGGACGCTAAACAGGCGGAAAAGATATCCAAAGCTCTTTCCGACCCAACAAGGCTCAAAATCCTCAGCGAAATCAAAAAAAAGAACGATTGGCTCTACTGCGTCGATCTCTACGCGAACATTAACTTAGCACAGCCTTCCATCTGCCATCATCTCAAACAGCTCACCGAAACTTCGATCATTCTCCCCGAAAAAGAAGGCCGCAATATCAAGTACATGATGAACAACGAAATCATTGATGAGTTTATCGGTTTTTTACAACGTTTGAAGAAGTAAACGGCCATCTCAGCTCAATTCCCGTTCGTCAGGGCGGTTCTCCTAAGGGTTAACCCCAGGATGGGAAAAAAAAGAAGATTTATGCATTGATATATTTAAATGTTTTGTACATTTGTGTTCTCATAGGGCCCCGAAGCCCTTTTTAAAGACTGGATATATCGAAACATTTAAATGGATTAATCAAAAGGTAGTATTATGAACAACAATTGTTTAACAAGTGGCGAAGATTATTTCTCTTCTCCACTGCTCAACGAAAGGACAAAAAGCTTCGGCCGCAATTTTCTCTACACAGTACTGGCATTTGCAGCCCTATGTTTTGTGTCTTATGTGATCAACGGATAATAAGCGGTTTATTAATTATTTAGTAATCTTTTGATGGTGCATTCTTGCTAGTTTTGGTTGCAAGATCAAAACAACCATGTCTGACACACGAAGAGATTTTCTTAAAAAAGCCGCTTTACTCACGGGCGCGGCCAGCCTGGCCCAATTGTTACCCGAGTCTATTCAACGTGCCCTCGCCATCAACCCGCCGGAAGGAAGTACCTGGCACGATGCAGAACATGTCGTAATCCTGATGCAGGAAAACAGATCGTTCGACCATGCGCTAGGCACGCTCCGCGGCGTGCGGGGGTACAACGATCCCCGGGTTATCCGGTTACCCAACAGGAATCTCGTGTGGTTACAGTCCAACGCAGCCGGGGAAACATACGCCCCCTTCCGGCTGGACATCAACCAGACAAAGGCGACCTGGATGAATTCCCTGCCGCATTCCTGGTCCAACCAGGTGAATGCGCGTAACGACGGCAAATATGACCAGTGGCTCGACGTCAAGCAAAACAGCATCCCCGAATATTCCCACATGCCCCTCACGATGGGTTATCATACCCGTGAGGACCTGCCTTTTTACTACTCCCTGGCCGATGCTTTCACCGTTTGCGACCAGAGTTTCTGCTCTTCGCTGACCGGTACCAATCCCAACCGTTTATATTTTTGGACGGGCACCGTCCGGGAGCAACAGCACGAAGGTTCGCGCGCGCACGTTTGGAACGACGACATGGATTATGGTACATTGAAGTGGACAACCTTTCCGGAGCGGCTGGAAGCCCTGGGAATACCCTGGAAGTGTTATCAGAATGAAATGAGCATCGATACGGGTTTACGCGGAGAAGAGGACCCGTGGTTGTCGAATTTCCAGGACAACCCGCTGGAATTCTTTGCGCAATACAATATACAGGCGCACCAGCGGCGCGTACAATTTCTCAGAGAGCAGAATAAGGAGGTGAAAACGACCTTCGGGCGACTATCTCCTTTGCATCAGTCCCTGCATCAAAAGGCATTCGATACCAATACCGGCGATCCGCACTACCGGCAGCTGGAGGATATTAGTTACGATGACAACGGCGCCGGACATATGATGAAGGCGCCCAAAGGGGATGTCCTGCATCAATTCCGGCAGGACGTATCGTCCGGCAAGCTGCCCATGGTAAGCTGGCTCTCCGCACCGGAGAACTTTTCCGACCATCCCAGCGCTCCCTGGTATGGCGCCTGGTATGTATCCGAAGTATTGGACATCCTCACCCAAAATCCCGAAGTCTGGAAAAAGACCATTTTCATCCTTGCCTACGATGAGAATGACGGGTATTTCGATCACGTGGCTCCTTTCACTGCGCCACATCCGCATCGGTCCGATACCGGGAAGGTCTCGGCGGGCATCGATACCCGTGTCGACTTTATAACGCTTGAACAGGAAAAGGAGCGGAATGGCTTTCCTGAGAAATTCGACCGGGAAAACAGCATTGGCCTGGGATTCCGTGTGCCCTTCATCATCGCCTCTCCCTGGACCCGCGGCGGCTGGGTCAACTCGCAGGTTTTCGATCATACCTCGACCCTGCAATTTCTCGAAAAATTCCTTTCCCATAAAACGGGGAAAACCGTTGCAGAGCCCAATATCTCCGACTGGCGGCGCCTGGTCTGCGGGGATCTCACTTCCGTCTTCCGCCCCTGGCATGGCGAGCCCGTCCACAAGCCGGAGTTTTTGGCGAAGGATAGTTTCCTGGAAGGCATCCACAAGGCTCAGTTTAAAAAATTGCCCGCCAGCTTTAAGGCACTGAGCCCGGAAGAGATCGCGCTTTTCAACAAAGGCCCGCAGCTTTCGCCCTATGGCCCGCGCCAGGAGCCTGGCACTCGTCCTTCCTGCGCCCTGCCTTATCAGTTGCTTGTGAACGGGAGGCTTAGTGATGATAAGAACCAGGTTGAAATAACCTTTACTAATGGCGATTCGGTATTTGGCGACGGGACGGCAGGCGCCCCCTTCAATGTATATGCGCCCGGGAATTATGCCCGTCGCGATCAGCCCGGGAGCTTCGAACCCGTCCGCACCTGGGCCTATGGGGTCAGGGCCGGTGATACCCTCAGTGAGACCTGGCCGCTGCATGAGTTTGAGCAGGAACAATACCACCTCTGCGTTTATGGGCCCAATGGCTTTTTCCGCGAATTCCGCGGGGACGCGGCTGACCCGGTGGTTGATATTCATTTTAATTACCAGGATAAGACCACTAACGGTCTGCTACAGCTGAAAAATAAAGAATCCCGATCCGCCACCGTCGAAATTGTGGATCATGCTTATGGGGCTGCCCAACTGTCCAGGACGCTGGCGGCGGGAGATACCACCACACTGAGGCTGCCTTTTGAAAAAAGCCATGGCTGGTATGATTTCAGCGTGAAGATAAAGGGATATGAAAACTTTGAAAAAAGATATGCCGGGCGCATCGAGACGGGGAAAGACAGCATCAGCGATCCATTTATGGGGAGGGTGTCATCATGACGGCAACGATAGCAAAGCAACGCTGGCTGCGGCTGGTTCCCGTTGCTTTTATCACGTATAGTCTTGCCTACCTGGACCGCGCGAATTTTGGATTTGCGACGGCGGGCGGGATGGCTGAGGACCTTCATATTACCTCTTCTATGTCCTCCCTGCTGGGATCCCTGTTCTTCCTGGGCTATTTCTTTTTTCAGATTCCCGGGGCACTGTACGCCGCAAACAAAAGCGCCCGGAAGCTAATCTTCTGGTCCCTGCTGCTCTGGGGTGGATTGGCGATGGCTACGGGACTGATCAGTAATCTAAAGGCTCTCATCGTTATCCGGTTCATGCTCGGCGTAGTCGAAAGCGCCGTCATGCCTGCCATGCTTATCTTTCTCAGCAGGTGGTTCACCAGGGCGGAGCGCTCCAGGGCCAATACTTTTCTTATCCTGGGAAATCCGGTGACCATCATGTGGATGTCGATCCTGTCCGGCTACCTGGTCAAATCCCTGGGATGGCGCTGGATGTTCATCTGGGAAGGGCTGCCTGCCATCGTCTGGGCCTTTTTCTGGTGGCGGCTGGTAACGGACACGCCTGCCAATGCCCGATGGCTGACGGTCCCCGAAAAGCAGCTTTTAGAGGAAGAATTGCAGCGCGAGCAAATGGGAATAGCTCCGGTTAAGAATTATGGCATGGCTTTCCGGTCCCCAACGGTTGTTCTTCTCTGCCTGTTGTATGCTTTATGGAGCATCGGCGTATATGGCTTTGTCATGTGGCTGCCTTCCATCCTTCATGCAGCGCCCGATATAAACATGGTCGCCACCGGGTGGCTCAGCGCTGTCCCGTATATCCTGGCGGCCATCAGTATGTTAAGCGCCTCCTGGTTCTCCGACAGGACGCTGAACCGGAAGGTTTTCGTTTGGCCTTTCCTTCTCGCCGGGGCCATAGCCTTTTACGGCAGCTACCTGCTGGGCCCTCATCATTTCTGGTTGTCCTATGGGTTATTGATCATCGCCGCCGGTGCAATGTATGCTCCTTACGGTCCTTTCTTTGCCGTCATTACAGAAATACTTCCCCGTAATGTGACCGCCGGGGCCATTGCTATCGTCAACAGCTTCGGCGCTTTGGGTTCTTTTGCCGGCTCTTACCTGGTGGGTTATCTTAATGGAACCACCAAAGGGTTCGGGGCTTCCTATCTCTTTATGGCGGGCTCTTTGTTCTTGTCGGCCCTGATTGCAGTGAAAATTATCAGGGATCCGGACACAAACTGTATCAAAATAGGACAGTCGCCGGCGCCGGCGGGTGATTAAACTAATGGTTGTTAGCTGTTTAGAGGGTTGGCATTTTTTTTAGGACAGAACCCCCGATTCAATACTTCAACTTATGCTGTTCAATTATTTCAAGATTGCCTGGCGCAATCTCATAAAAAGTAAGACCTATTCGTCCATCAATATCTTTGGTCTTGCCGCGGGTCTTACCTGCTGCATGCTTATTACCATTTATCTGCTCCACGAGTTCAGTTATGACAGCTATCAGCCGGACGTGAAAAACGTCTACCAGATGGCTACCACCTTTACCATGAACCATAAGGATTTTACACTGGCAGACGTACCTGCTCCAATGGCAGCCACGGTAAAAAAGGAATTCCCGGAAGTGAGGCAATATACCCGCCTGCTGCAGCTGTCTACGTTTGAAGACAAGACGATGTTGCAATACCGGGCGCCGGGCGCGATCCCCTTATCTTTCTTTGAGAGTAAGGGGTTCCTGGCTGATTCCTCCTTCTTCCGGATGTTCAGCTACCATTTCATTGCAGGCAACCCGGCTTCGGCCCTCGATGAGCCCAATACGATAGTTGTTTCAGAGGAGATAGCGCATAAGCTATTTGGCAGCACCACTGCATTGGGAAAACTCATCCATGTCAGCAGCGGCTCTAACGGAGATCATGATTTTATCGTTAAAGGGGTCTTTCGCCCGGTGGATCTGCCTTCTCATATCGAGGGTCAATTCTTCATGAGTTTTGCAGGCGGTGACATGGAAAGCTTTATGCGCAGGCAGGAAAATGATTTTGCGACCAATAATATGTTCACGGCATACCTGCGGCTCAGCCCCGGCAGCAATCCCGCGGCACTGGAGGCTAAATTCCCGGCCTTTCTCGACAAATATGCCGGCAAGCAGCTAAAGGAAATGGGCTTTGAAAAACACCAGTTTCTCATTCCTGTCCGGGATATACATCTCCGTTCGGATATACCGGGTAACCTCACTCCTCCTGCCAGCAAAACCTATCTTTATATCCTGGGTTCCATCGCCATTTTTACCCTGTTGATCGCATGCATTAATTTCATGAACCTGGCTACGGCCCGCAGCGCCAAACGCTCGGCCGAAGTAGGTATCCGGAAAGTGTTGGGGGCTGTAAAAGGATTATTGATCGGCCAGTTCCTTGGGGAATCCATCCTGATAAGCTGCATCGCGTTCTTTTTGGCCTGGGCGCTTACGGTAGCCCTGCTACCGGCTTTTAGCTATGTTACCAACCGGACATTGTCTTTGTCGCTGCCGGAAAATCTTCCGCTGGTGGCCGGATTTTTAGGGCTGGCTATATTTACCGGACTGCTGGCCGGCCTCTATCCCGCATTCTATCTGTCTTCTTTTCAGCCTGCAAAAGTATTGAAAGGGAGGTTCTCGAATTCGCTTGCGGCCATCTCCCTGCGCAAAGGGCTTGTCGTATTCCAGTTTATCATCTCGGTCACGCTGATCGTGTCCTCCGTAGTCATCAACGATCAGATGCAGTATATGCGCAAAAAGGATCTGGGTTTTGATAAGGCCTCCCAGATCGTAGTACCCTTGCGCAGCAGCACCGCCAAACAGCTGTGCAGTACGCTGGAAAATGAATTCCGGGGAAATACGCAGGTGATCAATGCCGGCGCCGCCGCTTATTACCCGGGTATTGTTAACCCTTCCGATAACCTGATTTATAGGGATGGTCAGTTTGGCCAGGACGCCAAACGCACCCGCATGAATTATGTCGACTTCGACTATTTAAAGACCCTGGGTATTCAGCCCGTCGCCGGCCGCCTGTTCAGCAAGGAATTCACTGCCGATTCCAACAGGATGATCCTGAATGAAAGTGCGGTGAAGGCGTTGGGTTTTGCTTCACCGGCCGATGCCATCGGTAAAAAGATACACAACAATTTCAACCAGAATACTTATACCAATGAAGTCGTCGGAGTGGTGAAGGACTTCCATTTTGAGGACCTTCACCTGCCCATTACCCCTTATGCTTTCCAGCTCAGCCAATTCACCAATTCCTACCTCATAGTACACGCCCGCCCTGGCGAACCGGGTCCTTTGCTGACGGCCCTGGGCGCGGCCTGGCACAAGCTGGATCCCAATGAGCCTTTCGAATATTCCTTCCTCGACGAAGATTTTCAGAAGAACTATGCGGCGGAAGAACGGCTGTCTGCCATGATCGGGTATTTTACGGTGATGGCTATCCTCATCTCCTGTCTTGGTCTTTTCGGTTTGGCCAGCTTCAGCGCGGAGCAACGTATCCGGGAGATCGGCATCCGGAAGGTGCTGGGCGCCAGCATCACCGGCATCGTCCTGCTGTTGTCGAAGGATTTCCTGAAGCTGGTGGGTATCGCCATGCTCATTGCCTGCCCCGTGGCCTGGCTGATCATGCACAGGTGGCTGCAGGACTTTGCCTACCGAACGCCTATCAGCTGGGTGGTGTTCCTGGTTACCTTTCTTTCTACAATGTTCATTACCTTGTTTACCATCAGCTTCCAGGCTATACGGGCAGGCCTGGCTAATCCGGTGAATAGCCTTAAAGCGGAATAATAACAGCGGTCCGGTCGTCAATGGCCGGACTGCTCCTCCTGTTGCTTTTTGGCTTCCTCCTCCTTCTTCTTCTTGTCTCTGTCTTTCTTTTTGAAAAAACCGCGCAGCAGGAAATTATGCTGGGCCGCCTCCATGTTCTGATCCAGTTTTTGGCTGCTGGTCTTCAGGTTCTTCATCGTGCTGCTGATATTCGAAGAGAGGACGGTGTCGTGCAGCAGTTTGCCGAGGGCGCCCTTACCGCTCTTGATGTGGGAAGAGATGTCCGCCAGGTTGCCCGTGATGATCGCCGCGTTGTCGGCGGAGGTCTTCAGGCTGGCCATGATGGCATCGGTCTCTATCGGCGCGATGGATCGGATCAAATCGCCATTGACGACCGTAGGCTGACCGGGTGTACCTGCTGTTATAGTAACGACCTTATCACCCATCAATCCTTCGGAGCTAATACCAGCCCTGGCGTCTTTTTTTATGAATCGCTGTATCTTTTTTTGGATGATCATGTCGACCTGTACGGTGGTGTCTGTCACGAGGCTGATGGCATCGACCGTGCCTACGTCGATGCCGCCAAGCCGTACATTACTACCGTTCTTCAGTCCGCTGACCGAACTGAACAGTGCGTAGACATGCAGCCTGGAACCAAATTTGTTCTTCTGCTGCCCGATGTAATAGATCGCAGCAATGGCTATTGCCAGGGCCGCCACCGAAAAGGCTCCGAGTTTCCATTTATAGTTTTTTTCTTTAGGCATGTGGTAAAAATTTATGGCATAGGCCTGGTTAGTAAAAGAAAGTTTTTATCCATTCGTCGTTCGACTTTTCCAGCTCTTCATAACTGCCTTCGGCATATACGGCGCCATCCCGCAGCATGACGATCCGGTCGGCGGTGAGTTTTGCGCAAAGCATGTCATGAGTAATGGTAATCGACGATATCTTGTATTTTTTTTTCATCTTGATGATCAGCTCGCTGATCTCCCGGGCCGTACCGGTGTCGAGTCCTGTTGTGGGCTCATCGTAAAGCATCAGCTCCGGCCGCAGAATGAGGGTCCGGGCCAGCCCGATGCGTTTGCTCTGACCCCCGGAAAGCTTGGAAGGCATCTGGTCTATGGCGTCTGCGAGCCCTACATCTTCCAGCACTTCCTTGATCAGGGCATCTGTCTTTTCTTTTGTCATTTTCTTTTTATGCTGCCGCAGGGGAAAGGCAAGGTTTTCCCGGACTGTCATGGAATCATAGAGCGCGGCATTCTGGAATAGAAAACCGATGCAGACGCGCATGGCATTCAGCTCATCATAACTGAGGGTTGAGATGTCTTTGCCGAAGATCGTAATCTCCCCGGCATCGGGTTTTTCCAACCCGACCAGGCATTTGATCAGCACCGATTTTCCCGAACCCGACTTACCAAGGATGACGAGGTTCTCGCCTTTATAAACATACATATCCACCCCCCGGAGAACGTCATGGTCCTTGAAGGATTTAAACAGGCCCTTGATGGTGATGATGGGTTCGCCCTTGCCGCTTTTGACCGGCTCTGCCTCCGTCGGCTGCAGATTGGGGTCAGGAGTAGTGGGGGGCGGGGCCTCCCCGACCGGGGTTTCTGCTTCGGCCAGGTCGTCTTTATTATTAGTTTCATCTTTCATATAACAGATTATAACAGGTCAGTAATTTGAGCCGCCAGCATATCGATGATGAACACGGCCAGCGAAGATGCTACTACGGCTGAATTCGCCGCCACTCCCACACTTTCTGTTCCCCGCCGGGCATTGTAACCTTTGTAACAGCCGATGATCCCGATGACCCAGCCGAAAAAGAAAGTCTTGATAATAGCCGGGAAGACGTCGATAAATTCGAGGCGGCCCAATGCCGCTACAAAGAAATGCCGCATCGAAGTTGCATCGTGGATATTCATGGCTATATATCCGCCGAAAAGAGCGATCAGGTCGGCAAAAATCGCGAGCAGGGGAACCATCAGGGTAGTCGCCACCGCGCGGGTGACGACCAGGTACCGGTAAGGGTTGATCGCAGAGACCTCCATGGCGTCGATCTGCTCGGTCACCCGCATTGAACCCAGTTCGGCGCCCATCCTGGAGCCTACCTTACCCGCACAGATAATCGCCGTAATGACAGGGCCTATCTCTCTTACCACTGAAACCGAAACCATTCCCGGTATCAGGGATATGGCGCCGAATGCCGCCATCGAAGGACGGGTCTGGATAGTCAGCACTACTCCCATGATGAACCCTGTCAGGCCAATGAGAAAAGTGGATTTATAACCTACCAGGTAACATTGATAGAGTATCTCGCGCCATTCATAAGGCGGCTTCACCACCTCTTTGAAGAAGCGGGCCATGAAGGACACCAGGTCGCCGGCATTGTAAAAGAAAGACTTCCACTGACTCTTTTTTTCCTGAACACGGACTCTGGCCCTTTGATATCGGTTGAGGATGGGTTGCATAAAACTGGATTAATTAAACAGTGTTAATTACCTTACAAGTTCAATTATCAATCCAAACCCCGGAATGAACTGTCGTCACCAACATTTGCAACCTTGTTGTACTGAATTCAGCGCTATAAAGCCTATCTTAAGCCGAAACTAAGCGTGCCCGTGGTGTTGAATAAAATTGGCATACTGTTGGTTTTACTAAAAATCGTAGAAATACTTCCACACTACTTCCTGAGTATGAATCTTTTTATCACTTACATTTGTCCCTATACTTATCCTGACAACCAGGTATGTAATTATATTCCGTATGATACTGATTGTGGATGATAAGGCTGAGAATATCTTTTCGCTCAAGACCATCCTGGAGTTACACTCTTTTCCCACTGACACGGCGCTGAGCGGCGAAGAGGCTCTTAAGAAGATCCTCCGGTTTTCCTATGCCCTTATCATCCTGGATGTTCAAATGCCCGGCATGGACGGTTTCGAAGTTGCCGAGGCCATCAGCGGTTACAGCAAGGCCCGCGATATCCCGATCCTCTTTCTTTCTGCGGCCAACACCGATAAAAAGTTTATAACGAAGGGATATAGTTCCGGCGGTATGGATTATATCACCAAACCCATCGACCCGGATATTTTGCTGCTAAAGGTGAAGACCTTTTACCGGCTGTACGAACAGAACCGGGAGCTCAATCGCATCCAGGCCAGCCTTCGCTCGGAAATTGAATTCCGGAAGAAAGTGGAAGGCGAACTGCAGGAGCGCGCAGGCGAGCTGCATTCGATACTCGAATCCATTCCGCAGATCGCTTTCACGACCCGCGCCGACGGAAAGATCGAATTCGTCAACGAACAGTGGCTGAAATATGCACCTTCCAAGCATGAATTTCCATTGACGCATCCTGACGACACCAACCTGGTCCGGCAATGGGAAAAGACCGTGACCTCCGGCCAGGCCCTCGAACTCGAAGTACGCGTGCGACCGGTAGATGCAGAAGAATACCGCTACCACCTGCTGCGCGCCATTCCCATCCGGGAGGGGGACACCATTACTAAATGGGTGGGCACTTTTACCGATATCGAAGACCAGAAGCAGGCGGTACGGAAGAAGGACGAATTTATCAGCATCGCCAGCCACGAGCTGAAGACGCCTCTCACGACGATAAAGGCCTATGTGCAGCTGCTCGATCGCGCCATCGAAGATACCGACCCGACAAAATTGTACGTGGAAAGGGCGCTGGTGCAGGTAAGGAAACTGGATGACCTGATCGTGGACCTGCTCGATCTATCCAAGATAGAAAGCGGCAAGCTGAAGTTCAATAAGAAGCTCTTCCGGTTTGATGACATGCTTTCCAATGCCATCGACATGATCCGGCAGACCTACCCCGAGTATAAGATCATCCGGAAAGGAGAGGCAAACATTGAATTGTATGGCGATGAAATGCGCATCGAACAGGTAGTCATCAATTATCTTACTAATGCCGTCAAGTACTCGCCCGATCACAAAGAGATACACATCGATGCCTATATCCGGCCCGACGACCATCTGTTCGTCAAAGTGCGGGACTTCGGCATCGGTATCCGGAAAGACCATCAATCCAACATTTTCAGCAAGTTCTACCGGGTAGAAGAGTCCGCCAATCGCTTCCAGGGATTAGGCATCGGACTATACATCTGCGCGGAGATCATCCGCCGGCATGAAGGGGAGTACGGTGTGGAAAGCGAACCGGGACAGGGCTCCGCTTTTTATTTTTCTGTTCCTGTAAGCCAGAGGCCGGCCTTCCGGCAGGCCCAGGCGGTTGGATAACACATACACTTATAAAAAATTCCAATAAAAGATAACCCCACCATGAACACTGTCTCTCGACCCGGATTACTACGCAATCTCCAGATCGGGTTTGGACTTTCCCTGTTAATTTTGATCCTTACTTCCATCGCCTCCTGGAGCAGCATCCACAACCTGCTGGATAACTCCAAACTGGTAGATCATACCGACTCGGTGATCAGCGAGGTGAACAGCGTCCTTAGCACCCTCACGGAGGCGGAGACAGGCCAGCGGGGATTCCTGCTGACCGGCGATACGGCTTTCCTTCGTCCCTATAACGGCGCCAACGAACGGGCGCTGAGCCTCATCGACCGCATCCAGGCCATGACGGTTGACAATCCCGTCCAGCAGGCGAATATAAAAGAGCTCAGGGATGTTGTTTCCAACCGGCTGTCCCTCTTGCAGGAGGTGATCGGCCAGAAGCGGACCGATAATATTTTTAGCCTGGATGACGTTCGGAGAGGGCGTATATACATGAACCAGGCGCATATCATCGTCCAGCGCATACAGGATGAAGAGCACCGTCTGCTGGCCCTGCATATCGAAAAAGTCCGCCAGCTCTCTTCCTATACCCCGATGCTGATCGTAATAGCCTCCCTGGTATCGGTTCTCATCACCCTCTTCTTTTATACAAGAGTGCACAAGGATTTCCTGGAGCGAAGCGCGCTGTATGCGGAGCTGAAGGAAAAAGAAACGGGCATCTCCCGCCGGATCAATATCATCAGCGAAATTGCCGAAGATATCTCCCAGGGTAAATACCTGACCCGTGTTTCCGACGAACAAAAAGATAGTTTAGGGGTGCTCTCCGGTTCCCTGAACAAAATGGCCGAATCCCTGGAACATTCCTTCGGGTTATTGTCCGATAAGGAATGGATGCAGACCGGTATCGCCCACCTCAACGAAAAGATGATCGGGGAGACCGATATGAGAAGTCTCGTCTCCAACGTCATCGGATTTATAACAGAATACAGCCGCAGTAAGATAGGAGCCATCTATATACTGGACCCCGCTACGGAATTGCTTCAATTGAGCGGTAGCTATGCGTTGGCTTCCAATGCCCGCCAGCAGATGAAGTCGGGCGAGGGGTTGGTCGGACAGGTAGCCGCCGGCGGCCGAACGATGTTACTGAAGGACATCCCGCCGGGTGAATGGGTTCTCCGCCTGACCAGCGGAGATATCCGGCCGCGCACCATTGTAGCCTTCCCCTTCTTCTATGAACGAAAGGTCCGGGGTGTCATCGAGCTCGGCTCGCTGGAATATTATACCGACCGGGACCTGGAATTCTTTAAAAACATCAGTGATAATATCGGCACGGCTATCCACGGCATCGAAAGCCGTCTTCGCCTGCAGCAGTTGCTGGAAGAAACACAGGCGCAGACAGAAGAGCTGCAATCCCAGCACAACGAACTGGAAAGCCTCAACCTGGAATTGGAAGTACAGACAGAAAAGCTGCAGGTTTCCGAAGAAGAGCTGAAAGTACAACAAGAAGAGCTGATGCAGACCAACCAGGAACTGGAAGAGCGAAGCCGTTCGCTGGAAGAAAAAAATCAACTGGTCCTGATCCGTAACCTCGATATCCAGAAAAAGGCCGAAGAGCTGGCGCTTACCACAAAGTATAAATCGGAGTTCATGGCCAATATGTCGCACGAGCTGCGGACGCCGCTGAATTCTATCCTGCTGTTGTCCCGGCTGCTGGCCGAAAACAGCGGGTCTAACCTTGCCGAAGAGCAGGTGGAATACGCAAGGGTCATTCAGAACTCCGGCCAGGGCCTGCTGCAGCTTATCGACGAAATACTCGATCTGTCCCGTATAGAGTCAGGTAAGCTGCCCCTGGAACACACGATAGTGCCTGTTACGGACTTATTGGACGACATGCGGATGTTGTTCGGGCCGATTGCAAAAGACAAAAACCTCGACCTGTTTATTCTTATGGAAGAGGGTGTGCCCGCGCAGCTTGAAACCGACAAAATGCGGCTGGAGCAGATATTGAAGAACCTTCTTTCGAATGCGTTTAAGTTCACTCAAAAGGGATCGGTTACGCTGCGGGTCACCCCCTCCGCTACGCAAAAGAACTTCATCAATTTTTCTGTCCGCGACTCCGGCATCGGTATTCCTGAAGACAAGCATCAATTGATCTTCGAGGCCTTCCAGCAGGCGGATGGGTCTACCCGCCGGAAATACGGAGGTACGGGACTGGGGCTCTCTATCAGCCGGGAATTGTCCAAATTGCTGGGCGGTGAGATCAGCCTGGAAAGTAAACCCGGAGAAGGTGCAGAGTTTACGGTTTCGATCCCCCGGTTTAAGATGGCGCCGGTCACTAAAATGCCGGTCCGGCAGTCTTCGGGCATTATAGCTTCCCCTTCAACGATGAACACCCCGCTCTTCACCTTGTCAGAAGGGCCGGAAGAGATAGGCGACGACCGGAATAACCTGCAACCGGGGGACAAAGTCCTGCTCATTGTAGAGGATGATACGCTATTTGCCCAATCCCTGCTGGACTTCTGCCGTAAAAAAGGCTATAAGGGCATTGTCGCGGTCAGCGGTGATGCAGGTATTACGATGGCCCGCCGCTACCGGCCCACGGGTATCCTGCTGGATATTCAGCTGCCGGTGAAAAATGGCTGGGAAGTGATGGAAGAGTTGAAGAAGAATCCGCAGACGCGCCCGATCCCCGTACATATCATGTCTTCCTACGAGGTGAAGAGCGAGAGCCTGCTCCAGGGCGCCGTTGACTTCATGTCCAAACAGACCATCTTCGAAAATATGGACAGCGCCTTTGAAAAAATAGAATATTTCATCAACCGGAGCGCTAAAAAGGTATTGATCGTAGAAGATAACACCCGCCATGCGCAGGCCCTTGCTTACTTCCTGAGCACCCATCATGTAGATCTGGAAATAGCGGCTACCATCAGCGAAAGCGTAAGCGTTTTGGCGAAGGAGGGGGTACATGGGGTCATCCTCAGCCGCCAGCGGGGTAAGGAAGATCTGGATACCCTGGAAATGATCCGGAAGAACCCTGCCCTGGAGAATGTGCCGGTCATCGTATTTACGGGAATGAATATCTCAAAAGGCGAAGAGGCGCGACTGCGGCAGCATGCCGACTCTATCGTCGTGAAAACAGCACATTCCTACCAGCGGGTGCTGGATGAAGTATCCTTGTTCCTGCACGTGGTTGGGGAAGGGCAGGATAAAGGCAGTTCCGGCAACTACGGCAGGCTTGGCTTTCTCGATGAAGTGCTGAAGAATAAGACGGTCCTGGTTGCCGATGACGACGTGCGGAACATATTCTCTTTGACCAAGGCGCTGGAACAGCATAAAATGAAGGTGTTGTCGGCTATGGATGGAAAGGAGGCGCTGACGATGGCAGAGGAGGGAACGACCGACATCGTCCTGATGGATATGATGATGCCGGAAATGGATGGCTTCGAAGCCATCAGCCGGATACGGAAGAACCCGCGCCTGAAACACCTGCCGATCATTGCGGTTACGGCCAAGGCCATGGCAGGCGACAGGGAAAAATGTATCCAGGCCGGAGCCTCTGATTATATTTCCAAACCGGTGGATATCGATCAACTCTTATCTTTACTGCGGATATGGCTTTATGAGAAGTAGCTTATGGATGTCAACCCCATACAATACGAGGAATTAGAATTGTTGCTGAACGACCTCTATAAGAGGTATGGCTATGATTTTAGCGAATACTCCAAAGCTTCTTTACAGCGGCGGATACAGCGGTTGTTCACCCTCGACAAATTTCCCGGTTTCGCGGAGTTTCGTTACCGCCTGCAGGCGGACAGCCAGTATTTCCGGCGATTCGTCGAAGAGATAACGGTTAATGTAACCGAAATGCTCCGGGACCCTTCCTTTTACCGTACCCTGCGCACGACTATTCTACCGGTGCTGGCAACCTATCCTTTTATCCGGATCTGGCATGCCGGATGCTCTACGGGTGAGGAGGTTTATTCGATGGCCATTTTATTAAAGGAAGCGGGTCTTCTTCACAAATCCCTGCTGTACGCGACGGATATCAATCCGCTGGTGATCGAAAAGGCCCGGAAGGGTATCTTTCCCGTCAGCCAGATGCAGAAATATTCGGAAAACTATATTCAGTCCGGTGGTATCAACGACTTCTCCTCTTATTATACGGCTAATTATCATCTGGCCAAATTCGACAGTTCGCTGGCGGGGAAAATGATCTTCTCCACCCATAACCTCGTTTCTGACTCTTCCTTTAATGAGTTTCAGCTCATCCTTTGCCGCAACGTGCTGATCTATTTCGAGCGGGACCTGCAATCCAAAGTCTTTAAGCTATTCGACTACAGCCTTGAAAACTTTGGTTATCTTGCCCTGGGCTCAAAGGAATCGCTACGTTTTTCACCGATTGCCGACCGGTACCGGCAGGTTGGCAAAGAAAAGATATGGAGGAAGGCGCATGAAGCAACATGAATTGCTGGTCATCGGCGGGTCTGCAGGAAGCCTGCAGGTTATCTTGTCCTTGCTGGCAGCGGCAGGAAATGATTTTCCCATGCCGGTATTGATCGTGCTGCATAGGAATGCCATTTTCGAGTCCAGCCTGGAAGAACTTTTATCTACCCGGACAGGGTTGACCATTAAAGAAGTGGAGGAAAAGGACTCGCCCAGGCCGGGAATCGTCTATATATGCCCGGCCGATTATCATGTCCTGCTGGAAAATGACCATAGTTTCTCGCTCGACTATTCCGAGCGGGTGCACTTCAGCCGTCCGAGCATCGACGTCACTTTCCGGTCGGCTTCCGACTCGTATGGGCCGGAGCTGATCGGTCTGCTGCTTTCCGGTGGTAATGCCGATGGGGCCGACGGATTGCTCTATGTCCAGGCCCGGGGAGGACTGACCATTGTTCAGGACCCGCTGACGGCGGATATACCCTATATGCCTCAGCAGGCCATCTCCCGGATGCAGCCGGATTTCATCGTACCGGCCGGGGAGCTCCCTTTCTTTATTCGCGGGTTGGTTCACCAATAGGTTGGTTTGCCAATATCTTGGTTCACAAATAGCTCAACCATTTCTGTTGCGCCACATGACTCCGCTTATACCCGTCAAACCACTTGCACAAAGGGTAGAGGAGTAACACCGTTCCTATCCATACCGCATACGCCACGGCCAGGCCAAACCCATATCCCTGCAATTGTGTATTGGCCGTCACCCAGGTCGTAAGATTGGTCATATCTGAAGCGGGGTGTCCGGACAACAGGGCGCCTATGACGGCAAGACCGTGCAGGAAATAAATATGGACGAGATAATAGAACATGGGTACGCGTCCGAATACGGCCAGCTTGCTGCTGAGGGCGTTGAGGGGGCGTTCGGTGAAAGAAAGAAAAAGCAGGGCCGGTCCGATGGTCATAAGAATATAGAGCAAGGAAGGCGGATATTTGGAGACATTGAGGAAAGACAGGACGGTGAAAAGGACATTGTGCTGAACCTGCCAGGGGTGCGGATCTCCATAAAGGTTAGAAGCGCGCAGCAGGATAAAAACACCCACAGCCGTCCAACCCAGGTAACGAAGGGTCTTTTGCCGCCGGGCCGGGTCCTGGTCCGGAGCGTACAGATGACCCAGATAGTAGCCAAGACAGATCAGCCCGATCCAGGGCAAAATGGGGTAGCCGGCAAAAATAAAAATGGGACCGAAAGAGAAAGGACGCTGTTCATGAAGAATGGCCCAGGCAAAGGCGCCGCCGCCGTTGCCCGTGACGTGTACCCCATCCAGCAAATTGTGTCCGGCTATCAGCAGCAGGGCGATGGCCAACAGCGCTGTCCGGTTGATCGATATCAGTGCGGAAAGGACGATCATGCTGAGACCAAAGGCCCAGATCACCTGCAGGATATAAACAGTGTAGTGAATGTTGAAGGTCCAGCCGACGGTGACGATAAAAAGTTCGGCGAAGATCAGCCAGAGTCCGCGGGTCAGCAGGAAAAAGGACAAGGCTTTGCGGCCGTTTTTCAGACCGTAGAGGTAGGCGGATACACCGGAAAGGAACATAAATACGGGTGCGCAGAAATGGGTGATCCAGCGGGTGAAGAAGAGTATTCCGCTTGTTTTTGTCAGGTCCGTAGGATCGAAGAGGTAGGCATTACCATGAAAATAATCCCGGGCATGGTCCAGCGCCATGATGATCATGACGGTGCCCCGTAAAAGATCGATGGATTCGACGCGGCGGGATTTTGTTCCCAGGTTTGGTGCGACTGTTGCGGCCGGTGCGGTCATTGCGGCCGGTGCGCCAGGATTGACATGAGCTGTGGACATAGTTAGCAGGTTTGACAGAATAAAAAGTTTGTAACAATGTAAAATTGCAAATTTTATTCGTAAAACCGATAAAAAAACGAACTTAATTCAGGATGTTTTTTAGATTTCTGTACTAACTCCTTGATTAATAGCTATCTGGACTATGGCTTCGAGCTCTGTAATGTCAAATGGTTTTTGCAGGAAATAATCGGCCTGGGCTTCCCGGGCCAGTTGGGTGACATTACTGTTGGCGCTGAAAAAGATGACGGGGATATCATGTGTTTCAGGTGTCAGTTTGAGTGTACGCGTGGCTTCGATACCGCCGGGGCCCGGTATCCAATTGTCCATGAGGATGACATTGGGCTGGTATGTTTTGACCTGATCGACTACCTGGCTGGAAGTGTTGAGTGTCGACACGTCAAAGCCCTTTTTCTTCAGGACGATGGCGCAGATCTGCAGAATATCCGGGTCATCATCTAATATTAATACCCTTTTGTTCATAGCGTGCTGTTATTACAAATATCTACCTAAAATTTTGTGCCACCAATTTTACCGCAGCAAAAAAGAGCCCCGGGCACGTGGCGCCCGGGGCAGGTAAACAATGCCAGTTATAAACAATGCCTATCTATTCTTAATAAACAAAGGTTTCAGTGTAAACCAGGCCAACGCCGGGAAAAAATGCATGGGGATGACCATACCGGGAAACAGTTCGGGTGTGTCCAGGTCCAGCGGTAATTTCACCGCAAATGGGGCCAGCAGGGATGCAAAACTGATGATGGAAAACAGGAAGTTGAAGACAATTTCCCCTTTTTCCTTTAGTATTTTATCCAGCAATGTAAAGCCGATAGCCGCCAGTACGCCGCCGAAGAGGCTCGATGCGATGATCCGGACGGCAGGCGCCACTTTTGAAAAATCCGCCCCTAACGAGGAATGATAGACACGGGCATAAATAACCCCGGCTATACCCGCCAGCAGGCCTGATGTTATTCCGAGTAGTAAAGATCTTTTGAACATATATTTATGATTATTTGGTCACGGGTACGGATATGTCCAGTTTAATCTGCTCACCTACATCGCCGCCGGGTTTGCCGAGTTTGAAATCATTTCTATTCACGGTGAAACTGCCGGCGAATAAACCGCCCGTTGCCGTCTTTTTGAAGGTAAAGGGGATGGTCGTCGCTTTCCTGACGCCATGTATCTCGAGGTCGCCCGTCACCTGGTAGCCGTTGCCGGCCTTGATGACCTTTTGAGAGGTGAAACGGATCTGGGGATATTTTGTCCCATCAAACCACTCGTCACTTTTTGCGTGTTTATTTTGCAGTCCGTTGCCTGTGTTTATCGTCGCTACGTCAATGGTGACGTCAAACTTCGAGGCTGCGGGATTCTGCTCATCAAAAGCTACGCTTCCTTTAAACCCCTTGAAGATGCCGGAAGCATCATCGCTGGAAAAGGCGATGGAATAACCGTCGGAGATTTGCCAGTTTTGGGCCGCGATAAAGGTGAATGCGCTGCCGGCCAGGATCAGGACGGCCGCAATGGGATACATTAGCTTGTTCATAACTGTTCTTTTCAAATTAGGGCCCTGTCACTTGTCCGCCGGGGCGGGGGTATTCCCTGTAACAGGGCCCTCGGGAAAATGATTTAATTATCCTTTCACGACTTCTGCATTGGCAATGAGCTTTACATCATCGCTAAGGGCTGCAGAGGGGAAGGAGGGAGCGATACCGAAGTCCTTACGGTTGATGCTACCGGTTATTTTGAAACCAGCAGTGGGTTTTTTGCTCTGGGGATTTTCGATCGTACCATTGTAGACAACGTCGAGCACTACGGGTTTGGTTACACCATGAAAGGTCAGGTCGCCGGCTAATTTGTAGTTCTTTCCGCTTACTTTCTTGAAAGAACTGCTCTTGAAACTGAGCGTACCGAATTGGGCGGCGTCAAAGAAGTCGGGGCTTTTCAGGTGATTGTTGCGTTGTTCGTTGCCTGTGCTGATGGTGTTGACATCTGCGGTCAGTTCGATCGTAGCGTCGGAAAAATCATCTTTGGAAGAAGTGACTTTGGCGCTAACGGTGCCGAATGATCCACCAATATCGTTGATGCCGAGGTGGACGATGGAAAATGTAAGCTGGGAATGCGCTTTATCCCAGTTCCAGTCTTGTGCAAAGCTGGCTCCGGCGAAGAGTAAAAAGGCTGCGGTAATGGCGGTGATCTTTTTCATTGTTGTTTTGTTTAGTGTGAATTTTAGTAAGACAATACGATTATTGTTTGAACATCGATAGATTTAAAAAAATAGCAATATCCGGTATAATTATAATTCGATGACGAATTCTTCTTTTGGCCGGCGAACTTTTTTGAGATTGGCCAGCCAGTCATTGACTGTATCGCGGACACCCACTGTAAGCAGGCTGGTGCTGCGCAGCCCCAGCTTGTGCAAGTCCAGCAGCTGGTCCAGCTCGGCATTCTTAAAACCTTCCATGGGAGTAGCATCCACCTGTTCGGTAGCGGCGGCAGTGATGGCTACGCCGAAACCAATATAGGCCTGGCGGGCTGCCCAGTTAAAACGTTGTTCCGGGGTTAGCGCTGCAAAAGTGGCCTTGAGGTTGTCCGTATAATTTTTCAACGCGTCGGCAGGAAGATTGCGTTCTGCCACGATCTGGTTGTAGACGTAATCTATCTTTTCCGGGGTAACATCATTCCATGCTGCGAATACAAGCAGGTGTGATGCTTCCGTGATCTGGGGCTGGTTGTATGCAATGGGCTGAATTTTTTCCAATAATTTCCTATCTGTGATCTGGATGATACTAAAAGGCTGGATGCCGCTGCCGGTTGGTGCCAGGCGGGCTGCTTCCAGGATAATATCTACTTTTTGCTGAGGGACTTTATCCCCTGTCATTCTTTTGACGGCATAGCGCCAATTCAGTGATTCTAAGAGACTCATAAAGGTTTTACTTTTAATTATGTTGTTTAAAATGCATTTCGCCAGGGACGATACGGATTCTACTATGATTATTTATTATAACAGCGTTATATTTCAGGCCAAAAAAAAAGATCTAATCTTTTCTCGCAGCTTCCTGTGCCTGTATCCCCCGGATAAAACTGCACATGACGTCCTCCAACACCAGCAACGGTAATCCGTCATGCTCTCCGCCATTTTGCAGCGTATCCGGCCGGCCGCCCAATGCGCTCATATTAATGGACACCAGTCCATGTAACATGGACCAAAAAGATTGGTATTTCAGGAAAGGATCGAAGGAAGGTTTCTTACCTGGTTCGACCATGCCAATAAGGCTGCTGATGATAACCTCGCTATAGCTGGCAATTGCCGGGATCCTGGTGACTGTTTCGCAGGTTGGGATACCGAGGCCAAACATCAGTTGATAATATTCTTTATTCTTAAAGGCAAAGTCCCAGTAGGCGCGTCCCATTGACCTTATCTGTTCAGCCGGATCATTCTGTCCGCTTTTGGCTTCGGCCATTGCTTCGGCCAATAGTTGGAATCCCTTTCTATTGAATTCCAGCAAGATAGCGTCTTTATTTTCAAAATGACTGTAGATGACCGGGACGCTATATTCAATCGCATCTGCAATTTTCCGGATGGAAAACGAGTGCCAACCGTCGGTGACGACCATTTCCCAGGCGGTGTCCAGGATGCTGGCCCGGACCTCTTCTTTTTGCCTTATTTTTCTGTCTGTAATTCCCATTTTCTACCTCCGTTACTTTTTGTAACAGTGTTAGGCAAAATTACAACTTTTTTTTATTCTACCAAATATTTGTGGGATGGCATAGAAATTTAGGATTTCCCTGCATGAACCTGACAAAGTTTTATGACCATGCCTATGAGTGGATATTGCGGGTCCGCCCCTGTGCCAGAGGCTGGTTTTGCGCCGGCGCCGTGTTAAAACTCTTTCCTATTATTTTCTTCATTCCCGTCCATCAGCTTCCGGTCCGGATCGATCTCTACGAATGTCGGCCGCTGGTGTACGATAAGTTCGACCTTATGCTGCCCTGCCGTCCAGCGATAGGTTTTTTTTGTCAAAAGTTGAGCTTTATTCCAGACAGCTATATCGATGTAATCATTCATGGTCGTGTCGCTCCCTTTATCCATATAGTGCTTGTTTACATCCGCAGTCACTGTTACCCGGTAGCTGCTATCTCTGCCCAGTGGAATAACGGAGGCCGCTGTTATCCGGTTATCATACATGGCTATTCGCAGCCAGCTATCGGAAAGATAATAGCGCAGCGAGTCAGGTATATACCGTTGTAAAACCCTGTACAGGTCCGGGCTTCCCGCATAAGGTCCTCCATTGAGGTTACTCCATTTTTCTTTAAAGGCCCGCAATGCGGCGTTCAGGCTGTCTTCACCGATGGTCTTCCCCAACCCGTACAGGACCATCTCCGCCTTTGTATTCCATAAATAGGGGGCATTGCCATGCAGCAGGTCGTGCTCGCCGGAAAAATCGGTCCGCCGGCCCCAGGCATAGTCCCAACCCAGGGTCTGCCGGATACCCAGCAAACCCGGGCGGCCATATTTTCTTTCCATCAGGCAAAGGGCGGCATACCTGGCAATGCCTTCCGAAAGAATTCTCGATCCAACAGTATGATTGGGCGTTAGCTGTCCTCCCCACCATTGCTGCGCCAGCAGGTAAGCCGTATTATAATATATGTAATCCAATTGGCCGGAGTCCAGGAGCCTGGCATTCCAGCCATTGTGTTCGGCAAAGACGATCATATCCGGCGCCGACAGCGCATTGGGACCATATTGAGACGCTTGCACCAGGCTTAGCTGGCCGGATGGATACGGGCCGAAGATCTGCGAGTAACATCGCAGTCCGTCTTTGAGGGCCGCGGTATACCGGGAAAGGTTGATGCCTTGCGGCGGGTTATAATAGATGGCCAGTTTTACGGTCTGTCCCTGTTCGAGCTGAACCGTGTCCCGGAAGATGGCATACTTTGCGGATAAGATGCCAAAAGGCGGATAGACGCCAGCCCCTGCGGTCACATAATGAAAGTAATGACGACCGCCGGACAGCCATTCCTTTTGCAGGCTTCCGGGCGCCACCACCCACTGATCGGCGGAAGTGCTAACGGTAATGTCCAATTGTACCAGGTCGCCGTTGAATTCCGATACTATCGTGCGTCTGCCGACAGAATCGTCATGGGGGATATTCGCTACTTTTCTCTCCGGCAATCCATGGTCTGCTCGGACGTCTCTTTTTATTAATTCCTCGCCCTCGTCGTAACCGAGTCCGGGTAGAAACCCTCCGGTAGCCGTCGCATTTCGTAAGAGGTTGGCTGCATAGAGACCATTTTGAAACCCTTCGAAAGCCATAGCCGAATTTATTTCGATCCGTGCCGAATCTCCGGGTTGTAAAGGCGCCGGCAGCCGGTAAAGGCGATAGTCGGAAGCTTCTTTGCGGGGCCGGAATACATTGAATTTTCCCCGGGCGAGATATAAAGGAATACGGTAAGGCAGCTCCACTCCATTGTAGATAAGGTTAAATTCCATGCCATCCCCGTCCAGGAGCAGGCTATCGATGGGCCGGGCATTTTTATTCAGGACCGTTATATAAGCCCTGGTCTTTGCCTTTTGCTCATCCGGGAAGAGATCGGTATGTAATTCCATTCTGGTCACCCGGGGCATGGGCAGACCGGCATATTTCTTCAATTGTTTTTCCTCTGTGGCCTTCTGCTCGTTTTTTTCCCAGGGAGTGACATATGAATTCAGATAGCTGACATTATAATAGAGATAAGCTCCCACTGCGAGGAAAGCAACCAGCAGCACCACAAAACTTGTACGGGTTATGCCCTGGAATCGCTGCCGGGCCAGCTGTTTTTTTTCTTTGAAGGACTGGCTAACACCCCGCGAATAAAGCAGGGAGCCGGCTACTACGAGCAGGGCGCCCCCAAGTGTCCAATACAGCTGAAACCACAATATTGGTTTAGTCATATGCCCGAAGCCGTCCATATCGGAAGGGAAGGAAAAAGGCGTATAGGAATACAACAGAAGGTTATAGGTAAAATAATTGAAGCTGGTCGCGAGCATAAGCACGGCCCAAATAGTGATGGCGATGCCATGGGCGGCGAATTTATTGTTCACGACGATGTGTATGGCATAACAGAACAAGACCATCTCTATCAGCCGGGGAAGGATAGAGACAAACAGCGATGAGAAATACTGGGGGAAGTTAAACCAGGTATAGCCTTGCAGCAGTTGTACCCCCAGTCCCAGCAGCACCGGTGTCAGGGCCAGAAATATTCCCAGGCAGCAAAGACTGATCAGCTTCGCGCTGTTCAGTACCCAGGTCGGAGGCGGCAGGGCGTCGTTGATGAGGGCATATCTTGTAAGCTTTTCCCGGTGAACGGTTTCACCGGTATAAAACACGATGATGAGGAAGATAAAGAAAATAAAGTCATCGCCGAAAGCACCCATAAGCAGGGTAGTGCGGGAATAATCTCCTACGCCATAACGGCCACCCACATGCCAGAAAATAAAAGACAGAAAAGTGAGACCTCCGGACAGAATGATCCAGAAATAATTATCCCGGATGATATTGAGCAATTCTATCCGGGTAAGGCTAAATAATATCTTACCGTAATAGCTGCCCCGGAGGCTGACGTGGACCGGGCTTGAAAGGGTAGGCCGGGAGGATCTTGTAACAGGCTCCCGGCTGTTACGGCCTTTGTTGGCCGTCCCGCTGAAAAATCGTTCGAAGTTAAACCGCCAATAGGTCAGCAGCAGGCCCACGAAACCTATCGAGGTCCATAGGATCCGATTTTCCAGCAGCGGGCCCCGCAGCGGAATGATCGAGCTGTTCAACTGATCGACTGAATACCCGCTGATCTCCATTCTCAGGCCGTTGACGACAAAAGGATCGGTAAGCCAGATGACGGTGGGGTTATGGATATTATGTAAAAAGAAATTGCCGATGATATATCCCAGGAAGAGAAACATCCCGCTGCTGTAAATGACCTTTACGTTGCGAAAAATGGCAACGAGCCCGAAGAAGAGCGAGGAGGTAAAGAACAGGGTAGGGACGATGAGGGTGAAAAAGGGATTCAAATAATAGATCAGCCGGTCTTTTCCGTACCGGCTGGCCGGCTGCCAGCCGAGCGCAGGCCCCAGCTTGCTGCCCAGCCAGGCGCCCAGTAATGTGGCTATGCTTATCACCAATACGAAGACAAAAGAGCCCAGGAAACGTCCCCAGAAGTAGCCTGCCTTGGTAATGGGATAGGAGAGATAATATTCTTTTGTGCCGTGCTCAAGGTCGCGGTAGAGCGGAGTGCCCATGATAGCCGAGCTGACCAGCAGGAGAAAAACGCTGAGGAGAGAGCAGTACAGGGTGAGAATGGCGGGAGCATTGATCATTTCCTTGTCCTGTACCGGCAGGGAGCCGGTGGCGAAGGAAAAAAGCGCGAAGGCAAACACGAACAGGAAATAGACATAAAAGGCCGGCCGGCGGAGCCTGTACTTTAATTCGAACAGGAATATCTCGGAGAACATGACGAAAGGATTTAATAGTGAGGGAGACTAACGCTATAGCGTATTGACATCCATTTTGGTGGCGATATGGCTGAAATAGACGTCTTCCAGGTTGGATGGACTGGCTGCAAACCCGTTTCCCGGATCGTGTTCGGCCGCTATCCGGATGTATAATTCACCGGCTTTCAGCTGGGTGGATATGATGGGATAACCGGCCCGGTACCTGTCTATATCGCCTTGGGGTATCTTCTTGCTGTAAATACGTCCTTCCAGTCTTGTTATGGCGTTGTCGGGTTCTCCGCTATACAGTACTTCGCCCTGGCAGATAATGGCGAAGCGCGAGCAAAGCGTGCTGACATCCTCGACTATATGGGTGGACAGGATGACGATGGTGTTCTCGCCCAGGTGGCTCAGCAGGTTATAGAAACGGTTTCGTTCTGCCGGGTCCAGGCCTGCCGTGGGTTCGTCGACGATGATGAGCCGGGGGTTGCCGATAAGGGCCTGGGCTATGCCCCATCGTTGTTTCATACCGCCCGAGAAAGTGCCTAGTTTTTTCTTTTTGTCCTTATAGAGATTTACTTTGTAAAGGAGTTCGCCCACCAATTCTTTTCGTTCGCCTGGCCGGTCGACTCCTTTCAGCCGGGCCACATGGTCCAGCATTTGTTCGGCGGAAATGCGCGGATAAACGCCGAATTCCTGGGGCAGGTAACCCAGCAGCTGTCTTACCTGCGTTTTGTTCTTCAGGACGTCCAAATTGTCGAGGAAAATGCTGCCGCTGTCGGCTTCCTGCAGGGTGGCGATGGTTCGCATCAGCGAGGACTTGCCGGCCCCATTTGGACCAAGCAGGCCGAACATCCCGTTTTGTAAGGTGAGGGAAACCTTGTGTATGGCGCGGACGCCATTGGAATAGGTCTTGGATAGGGAATCAATGGTTAATTGCATATAGTTGTTTTTGATCTTTTTAATGGGCGGCTAATATTGCTTTCTTCAGATTAGCGCCGGTGAGGCCGACCCGGGAATCATGACCATACCTGACAGTCAGGCTGTCTATCAGCGCCTGCCGGTCATTTAGCTCCGAATGATCATCCAGCTGTGCCTGTAGCTTATGGATGGCGGCACAGCTATTTATTAATAAGACGCTGTTGACGGACCGGATATCCAGGCTATCGAAGAATTCTTTTGCCGCGGGCTGTTCGGCGTACTCCTTGTAATCCCCTATCCATAGGGTGCTGCTGTCGATATAGAGTTTTGTTGAAGGTAAAGTGGTCTGAACACCTGCTCCGTGCAGGTAAAGTTGTCCTTTCGTAAGAAATATCTCTTTCAGCCCACGGCAATAAATATTCACCTGTGTCTGGTTAGTCCGGTAAGACCAGTCCACGAAGGGACGATGGATAAGAACATCGTTATTGCCGGTGATCAGTAAAGTATCACCCGACTGCCGGTAGGACAACGCGCCGGTTAACTTGTTTTCTTTTGGGAGTTCAACGTAAAAAGTATCGGATGGAATGATATTGACCCATAAGGTCCCGCTGAGACAAAGATAGGATGGTGCAGCCATCTTGTATCTGATATAGTTTTCGGTATGCAGCTCTTTGGCCGAAATGACGAGCCCCTGCCTATAGTTCGAATATAGGACCAGCTGTAGCAAACCTACCAGCAAAAATATCCCGACACCCAGCGCCACCAATAATTTATTACTTGTTTTCATTTGACTAGTTATTTAGCAATACCGCGTGAGAGTTGTTTTTTGAATTTTTCATACCCTGTCTTCAGCTCATCCAGTTCCATTCCCAGCAGGAAGAGGCTTCTGAATACCTGGGGCAGGTCTTTTTCAGTAAAGAAGTCTTTGCGGTAACGGGTAGCTTGGACGATGGCGTCGTTTGCCACGAAGAAACCGATGCCGCGCTGGTTGAAGACGATGGCCTGCTGTTGCAGGAATTCATAGGTGCGCATGACGGTATTCGGGTTTACTTCCAGCTGGACGGCTAATTCCCGGACGGATGGAATGCGCTCACCCGGCGGCCATTCTTTTAGCAGGATCTTTTCGCATACATAATCTGCGATCTGTAAGTATATAGCTTGTGATTCTCTGAATTGCATAATGATAATTTTACACCTCTTTTTCTTTCAGCCGGAAATAAGCAATGATCCAAAAGATCAGCGGCAGACCGCATTGTGTCAGGACGATGAGCAGGTTTTCGGTTAGCCGGGGCAGCCTGACTATCTTTTCATTACCTCTGGCGGAATCTCCCTGGTACCAGAATGTCAGTGAAGTACGCCAGTCCCCGGGCAGCATGTGTCGCAGGATCTCCGAAACAAACACAACAAAGACCAAAATGAATAACAGGCTATAAACTATTGTCTTGAGGAAGGAGTAACGGACAAAATATACCGAGCCGAGGAGAAAGGCGGATTGGATAGCAAAATAGCCAAAAAGAAAAAGGTGAGACTCTTTCTCCGGGACAGGAGCACCTTCCGCCGTGAAAATATTGTATACCGGGTTGGCGGTGATCAACTGGGTACTGTTGGGGATAGTGCGGGGATACCGTTCGATCAGGTAGTTGCTGAGCTGTACCATCGGAATATTGATGAGGTAGAACAGGAGTGTAAAAGCGATAAAGAAAAGCACTACCCCAAAAAGTATCGCACAAAGCAGTTTTTCAAGGTGCGAAGCAGGGAGAGACAGATAGCCAAGGCCCTCCTTTTTGGAACTTAAGGACGCAAAAAGCGAGTTGGCAAAAAGACAGCCGACGGCGTATAATCCAACGAAGTAAGCCGAGACTTGAAAAAAGATATCCAGCGGGTCGACCTTGTCCATCGCCAGGACAAAGGCATACCAGGCGATCAGGAGTCCTGCCATGGCCAGGAGGGACAGCAGGTAACGTTTACCGTTCTCAGCCCAGTGTCGTTTTACCAGCAAGGACCAGCGGCTGAAGCTAAAAGACGTCATTCGTCGGGTTGCAGTGGGTGTCATTTGAATAGCGCGTTGATTTTTTTGGGCTGAAGCAGGATGGCCTTATATAACATTTCCAGGTCGGGCCGGCTGTCTTCCTGTTCTTTGTTGGGCAGGATGATCGCATTACCTCGTAACGAGGATTCGGTATAAAGGGCGCCTGCCGTTTCGGTCGTATCGAAGGACAGCTTGAAAAGCAGTTTTTCGGAAATGGCATCCAGGGGCTGGTCAAACAATATTTTACCGTCGTCAATGATGGTCACCCTGTCGACCAGCTGCTCCAGGTCCTTTACCTGGTGGGTGCTGATGAGAATACATTTCTGTTCGTCGATGGCCCCGGCGATGATCTTGCGGAACTGGCTTTTACTCGGGATGTCCAGTCCGTTGGTCGGTTCATCCATCAACAATACCGGTGCGTTGGTAGCCAGGGCAAAGCTTATAAAAGCCTTCTTCTGCTGGCCATAGCTGAGCTCGGTGAGCCGGGGCGCAGGGGGAATATCGAACTCCTTTATATACCGATCGAACTGGCGGTAATCGAAACCGGAGTAAAAAGGCGCCAGGTGACGGACCCACTGATCAAGGGGCGTGTGCGGCAGGTCAAACTCTTCCGGGACTAAAAACACTTTTTCCAGGAAGCCCGGCTGTCTTTTTTCCGGCCGAAACCCCAGGGCATCGATGCGGCCTTGTTTGGGAAAGAGAAAGCCGGCGATGTTCCGGAGCAGGGTGGATTTGCCCGTTCCATTCCTTCCCAGCAGGCCATAAATATGGTTCGGCTGCAGGTCGAGGTCCAGCCCGGAGAGAACGGGCTTTCGACGGTATGAATAGTGGAGGTCGCGGATAGTGACCATTATGCTTAGTTATTTAGTGTACTAGTTAAGTAATACACTAAGTTTGTGAAAATATTTGACTCCCGCAAATTTTTGTTTGAAATTATTTTTATCGGGAGGCCTGCTTATTTTCCCGAATAATGAGTATAAGCCGCCAGCCCTATTTTAGAGATTACCTTCAAACGGGTAGGATCGTCCGCTTTTGCGTCCGCTACATAGACTACGACGGCCAGATGGTGTCCATTGGGGAGGGTGATGATACCCACGTCATTGGTGGCGGCTGTAATGCCGGCTGTATTGGTATTGGAGGTGCCGGTCTTGTGTGCGACAACCGTGCCTGCGGGAAGTTGACCTTGTATCCGTCGGGGCGAAGTGGATTCGGTCATAAATTGCAGGAGCAGTCGTGTGTTGGCGGGGCTGAGCAGGCGCCCTGCGTAGAATAAGTGTAGCAGCTGTCCCATGGCGGGAGGTGTAGACCAGTTTTCATATTGTTTGCTCCAGTCGGCTGCCATTTGCATTTCGGTGGCGACGATGTTGATCTCGTTCACGCCCAGTCCATGGACATAGGTATTTACCACTTCCGGGCCGCCGACCAACCGGAACAGCAGGTCGCAGCCTACATTGTCGCTTGAGCTGACTGTCGCCGCCAGTATTTCGCGTATCTTAAGGGTTACCTGTTCCTGCGGGTATTTATTGAGCATGGGGCTATTGATCTTCTCCCATTCCCTTTTTTGAATATCTATGGATGTTTCGAGGGACAGCTTTCCTTTGTCCACCTGGTCCAGAACATAGAGAGCCAGGGGAAATTTAAAAACGCTGAGCATGGGAAAATGATCTGCCTCATTGGTCGTACAGCTGTCGCCTGACTCGAGGTCCAATACAAAGGTCCCTACATGGCCCTGTGCGGGTGTCGCCAGCGTGTTGATGGAGTCGGCAAGCGCGTTATTGTGTTGGGCTTGAACGGATAGTGTTAATGCTAAAAGAAAGGCTGGGATCCCGCCGGCGGAACGTGCGAATGCCGTCATTTGTAATTAAGGTTTTTATACTATAAAATTGTCTGCTTCCCGGTAAGCCCTGATCAGCGCCGCTTCACCTTCCAGTCCAGTCCCTGCCGTCCCGTGTTCCATGCCCAAAACGCCTTTATAGCCTTTATCATAAATATGTTTGAAGATATTCCGGTAATTCATCTCTCCCGTCCCTGGCTCTTTACGCCCGGGATTGTCCCCGATCTGGAAATAAGCGATGTGTTTATAGGCCCGGTCGATATTCGGGATCAGGTCTCCTTCATTACGCTGCATGTGATACATGTCGAAAAGGTATTTACAGGAAGGGCTGTTCACCGCCTCACAGATCATATAGGTCTGATCAGGGTGCCGCAGGAAAAGTTCGGGGGTGTCACTCAGCGCTTCCAGCACCATGACCAGTCCGTGGGGCTCCAGTATCTCGCAAGCGCGGCGCAGCGCATCGATGACAAAGGAGGTCTGGTAACCCATGGCCAGTTTCCGGTCATAATTGCCGGGTACAACGGTTATGTATTTGCCATGGCAGCGTTGGGCCACGTCCACTGCTGTCCGGCAGGCGCTGAGAAATTTTTCGCGCCAGGCCGCATCGCCGGAACAAAGGGAGGTGCTTACCGGCCAGTGGTCAAAGTTGAGCACAAACACGCCCATGGCCATACCCAAATGCTGCAGAGTGTCCCCGATACGGGCCTGCTGTTCCGGCGGCCGGTCCATCATTCCGTTGTCTTCGATCGCCCGGAATCCCTGTTCATAGGCAAACCGGATCTGGTCCGTAAACTCGGATCCGCCATGCTGCCGGAACATCCCGTCATGGATGCCGTAATTAAGATGGAAGGGGGCGCCTGCCGCCGGAGTGGTGGTTGTTGGTCCGGCAGCGGCGATTGTTGACCCGGCGGCAAGGACGGAATGGCCGGTAAGAAGAGTGCCGCCGGCTAATATGGTCTTAGATAAGAACTCTTTTCTTTCCATGGAATAAATGTATGAAAAAAGAATTTCCTATATTCATAGTTTTATGACGCAACCCAAGCCTTTGACCCAAGCCACGTCTTCTCAACGACTTTATTCGCTGGATGCCCTTCGCGGTTTTGATATGTTCTGGATCATGGGTGGAGAAGAGATCTTTCACGTGATGGCCAAGGCCACTAACTCCCCTTTCTGGAAGGCTTTGTCCGACCAGTTTGAACACCCGGAGTGGAACGGGTTTCATTTTTATGACCTGATCTTTCCTTTATTCCTGTTTATCGCCGGGGTGGCCACGCCTTATTCCGTAGGCCGCGAGCTGGAAAAGGGAACGTCCAGGCAAAAACTGCTGATCCGTGTTATCCGCCGGGGGCTTACGCTGGTCTTACTCGGTATCATTTACAATAATGGCCTGAAAATACACCCGCTGTCGGAGGTACGTCTGTGCAGCGTGCTGGGCCGGATCGGACTGGCCTACATGTTTGCCAACATTATCTATCTCTATACGAAGCAAAGAGGGCAGGCCATCTGGTTTGCCGGTCTGCTCATCGGATATTGGTTGCTGTTATCCTTTGCGTCCGCACCCGGATATCCTCCCGGCGACCTCACCATGCAGGGGAATTTTGCCTCTTATATCGACCGGACGATCATACCCGGACGATTGTATCTTGGTATCCACGATCCTGAAGGCCTGATGTCTACCATACCTGCCATTGGCACCGGGTTACTGGGCATCCTGGCCGGTCAGCTACTAAAGAACAGTCCCCTCTCTCCTCCGGCAAAGGCAGGACGGCTTGCGCTGGCCGGGGTTATTTCCCTGGTATTGGCCCTGATCTGGAATACGGTATTTCCCATCAATAAAAATCTCTGGACCAGCTCGTTTGTACTGAATGTAGGAGGGATCAGCCTGTTATTGCTGGCGGGCTTCTACTATATCATCGATGTGCTGGGCCATAAGAAATGGGCCTTCTTCTTTTCTGTCATCGGGATGAACTCCATTCTCATTTATCTGTCTCCGCATTTTATCAACTGGAAGTACATGACCGATGGATTCTTTTTCTGGGTGGGGCAGATCATTGCCAGTCCATGGAATGCCCTGGCCCTGGTATTTTGCTTTCTGGGGCTGAAATGGATATTCCTGTATCTTCTTTATAAAAAGAAGATCTTCTTACGGGTATAAATGAAGCGGGAGGCTAACTGGCGACCGGCGGTGCTTCATTCTTGCTGACCACGCGCCGGGTGAGGACCTGGGCCATCAGTGTATCGCTGAAGTCGCACATCTTTTCCAGCAATTCGGCCAGTTCGTCCCCTTTTTCCGTCAGCGCATATTCGACCTTCGGCGGGATCTCGTCGTAGTCCATGCGGGTGATAAGACTATACCGTTCAAGAAGCTTAAGGCGGTCTGAAAGGATGGTATCGCTGATGTATTTAAGATCATCCTTGATCAGCTTGAAACGATTGTTGCCTTCCTGTATGCAGAACAGGACGTCACTGAACCATCTTTTGCTCACAAGGTCGAGCAATTCGTTAAGACTGCATTTTTCTTCCAGAAAAGACTGGTTGCGATAGTTGGTGGAGCTTGTTTTTCTCTCTGTCATAACCTCAATGTTTTGTGTAGCGTGCTGGTTTCGGGTCGATGGTTAAGGTGTGCTTCTGCAAACTTAGTTAGTTAACGCCTGATTTTTTTCCCGATGAAAGTGTAAAATGACCGGTCATACTAATTAATTGCTAAGCTTAATGATAAGTTAAAAATTAGTGGACCTATAGAAGAACGATGTTTTATTAGGCCCGGATGGTCTAAAATTAACCGGTTATAGCCATATTTTAACCGAGTGGCAACCGGGACCAGGACGGCGGGCCTGGAAGACAGGCCAGACTACGGTTTATCCTGCAGCGTAGTGAAACAAGTTTGCTGTCTGGTGCAGGAATTGCATGAGTGGAGCAGGAGATCAAATCACATGAAAAAGACACCCGCACCGAAAAGGGACAAACCCGTTGCCAGGGCAAAGGGAGAAACAAAGGGGGGAACCCATCCTATTGACAAAAAAGAGGAGGTCCGGCAAAGCAATGATGAACACATCGACCAGGACTATCCTGGTTTTCCGCATCATCCTGCCAAAGAGAAAACGATCCACAATGGCAGCGCCGGAGCTTTTGATGCAACGGAGAATCTCCGGGATGATGAAGGCTAGTCCGTGATGGTGAAGACTAGAAGTCCAGCCTTTTTCCCTGTTCCGGAAAAACAAGTTTTAGCTGCATGGTATTATTAATTTCCAGCTGCTGGCGGATAAGCTCTTCCTGGTTTCCGGTAGGCTTCCGGTGGGTGATGACTACGGGCAGATCTTTAAGCGTTGGCCTTCCAGCTATTTGTGCCAGGCCCCGCATTTCCTGCATCAGCAGCCGGGGTGTGAGATGACCGAAGAGCAGCTTGTCCGGTTGCTCGTTGGGAAACGAGGCCTCTATAAAAATGGCTTTTAGCTTCCCTGCTTTTACGAGGGGGCCTGCCGCCAGCCATAGGGTATGTAACCTGTCGGTTTGTTCGACCGTATCGGCGCCCGTATCACCCAGGTATAAAAGATAATTATCCCCGCTGCGTACAAGAAAGGCGGAGCTTTCATAGGGGACTCCGTGACTTAGCGGCCAGGCCTGTACATATAGGGACGTCCGCTCAATGGCGATTTCCCGTCCGGGTTGCAGAGTGACATAATGATATTTTTTCAAGAGCGGCTTCTCTCCTTCGTCTGCGAAGTTGGCCCAGCTCTGCCATGAAAAATATTTATCCTTTAACACATTGAGACAGGCAGAGAATCCATAAATGTTTTTAGCGCTGTCATCCGGGGAGTTGATGACGAGCCCGGCCACGTGGTCCAGGTGCGGATGCGAAATAAAATACCCTTTGATGGCACTGCGCAATACTACACTGGCCGGTGGGGGGAAGACTCCATTCTCCACCGCTTTCCGTATCCCGCTGTATAATGTCCCCGCATCCAGGCAGATGTAATCATTGGTTCCTTCAGCCGCTACCATATAGGCAGACAGATTACTCTCATCCAATCCGCCCTTTACTCCAAGCGGAACTACTGTAAAAGCAGGAGATTGCCCCGACACCGTGGTTATGCCAAAAAAACACCAAAATAAAAGACGCAGAACCCCGGGTTTGTATCTAATCATGGAATAAATATAGGCCTTTTGTAACTTTACGTTATGGCAAAAGAACACCATTACAGCATTCAACTTACCTGGACCGGTAACAAGGGGGAAGGTACGGCCAACTACAAGGCTTACGATCGGGATCACGTCTTATCCGTAAAGGGCAAACCGGATATTCCCGGTTCTTCCGATCCCTCTTTCCGCGGCAATCCCCTGCGGTATAATCCCGAAGAATTATTGGTTGGTACGCTGTCTTCCTGTCACATGTTGTGGTATTTGCACCTCTGCGCTGTCAATGGCGTGGTCGTCGTTGATTACCGGGACGAGGCTAAAGGTATGATGGTAGAGACGGCAGACGACGGCGGACATTTTAGCGAAGTGATACTCAGGCCGGTGGTTATCGTGGCGAGTGAAGGTATGCTTGAAAAGGCCGGGGCGCTGCACCATGAGGCGAATAAGCTTTGTTTTATCGCTAACTCTGTAAATTTTCCGGTAAAACATGAGCCGACCATCCGCTTGGGCTCGCCCGACCAGGCAGGCCTAACTCACGCGTAACAGTATCTTTCCCCGGTGCTCGCTGCTTTCCATCAGCTTCTGGGCTTCTGCGGCTTGTTCCAACGGTAATATCCTGTATACAAGCGGCTTTATTGCACCCTTTGCTATCAGCGGCCAGACAAACTGCTCTACTTCTGCAGCTAATTGAGATTTGAAAGCGGTATCCCGCGGCTTCAGCATGCTACCTGTGATGGTCAATCGCTTTTCCATGACTTCCCGGATGTCGATCGATGCATCCTTTCCCCGCATCGAGCTAATATAGACCAGCCGGCCTTCTTCCCGCAGCAGGCGTAGGTTCTTCGGGGTATAGTCGCCGCCCGTCATGTCGAGGATGAGGTCGAAGCCTATGCCCTTTAACTCTGCTTCAAAATCCTGCGTTTTATAGTTGATCGCTTTGGTTGCTCCGATAGATTCACACCATCGGCATTTTTCATCCATCCCGGCGGTGGTATACACATAGCAACCTATATGTACAGCCAATTGGACGGCCGTAGTGCCGATGCCACTGCTGCCGCCGTGGACCAGGAAATTTTCTCCGGCACGCAGCCTGCCGGTGCGGAAGGCATTCAGCCAAACCGTAAACACGGTCTCCGGCAACCCTGCCGCTTCTTCAAGGGTCCATCCGGCCGGTATTAGCAGACACTGGCCCGCAGGCACGGCTACATATTCCGCATACCCGCCGCCGGTGACCAGCGCACAGACTTCGTCGCCGGGCGACCATCGGCTTACACCCGGCCCACAGGCTTCTATGACACCGGATACTTCCAGTCCCGGTATCATAGGATCGGCGCCGCCATAGGCCTTGCTGCTACGGGAATAGATATCGCTGCGGTTGAGACCGGCTGCTTTGATACGGATAAGCACTTCGCCTTTGGCCGGCACCGGGGTGGCTACCTCACGAAGCTCCAATACTTCGGGGCCTCCCTTTTTAGTGATCAGGATGGCTTTCATGATATAAAGTTAAGCCGGCTGTTAAATAATTGTATATTTTTATGACCTACATGCAAAAAAATGATTACTACAGGATTGGGTTTTTGATGCTCATTCCGGTTCTTGTCTTTTTTCCTCTTTTTTACACGTATTATTTTTATACGGATGAAGTGTTGCAATTGTGGCTATACCGTAAAGGCTCGTCTTTTGCCATGTTCGTGCCCCAGGGGCGTTTGCTCACTGACCGGCTGTTTCGGTTCCTATATAGTCATATCGATACGATTGGTCAGCTGCGGAGACTGCGATTGTTTTCCCTGGCCGGCTGGCTGATAAGCCTGCCTGTTTGGTATTCTGTATTTGTCCGGGTGAGTAAGGAAGAGGGGCTGCCTCCGCAGCTGCCTTTTTTTTCCATCCTTTTTCTGGTTTGCAGTCTGCCTTTTGGCATTTCCATACAATGGGCGGCTTGCATGGAATTGTTCATGGCGAATACCTGCGGATTACTGGCTGGTTATTTTGTCTATCGGTATGACCGGCGCGGCTGGTTACCGGCCCTTTTATTCGGGCTGATATCCCTGTTCTTTTATCAGAACGGGTTTGGTTGTTATCTGCTGCCCTTTTTACTTCAGATTGTTGCCCGGCAAAAGGCCGACCGGAAAATGCTGGAAGCCATGCTTGTTTATTTCGGCATATACCTCATCTACTTTTTGGTGTTTAAAGGAGTGATGACAATGGTCCTTCATGCACCTGTTACAGACCGGGCAGCGATGATGACCAATCCTTTGGCAAAGATTTATTTCCTGTTTGCGAAAGCGCTTCCGCAGGCCTTCTATTTCAACGCCGTCGTGTATGAGCGCAGTTTTGCAGGGCGGATCAGCTTTGGACTGATAGCCGGTCTTTGTCTGTGGTTGAATTACCGGGCTGGTTCGGTCCGCAATTTTCTGGGTTACACCCTGCTAATATTTTGCTGTTTTGTCCTCATTTATCTTCCTTCGATGATTATCCAAGAGAATTATGCTTCCAACAGAACGCTGCTGGGGCTGGACATGGCTGTATTTATATGGGTCTTTGTTTCTTTAATAAAACATATCGCGGAAAAGCGCCTGTTGCCAGCGGTATTGACAGCGACCGGGTTTTTATTGGGGTTTACTGCTTTGTATAATTTTCGCTTTGTCTTTCTTCGGCCGGCAGTCGACGAATACGGCGCCATAAAGGCTTTTATCGACAAGAACTATGGACCATCAATCACTTCGATCGATTATATCCGTACTCCGGAAGACGAGGTTCGTAACAAATATGGGGTTCAATCTTCATGGGACGAATATGGCATGTCATCCTCCTATTTCGCCTGGGTACCCGATGCGCTTACCCGGCAGCTGGTTTTCGAAAAAACAGGTGACCGGGGTTTGGCGGAAAAATTAGTAATAAGAGTTTGGCCCGACCGGAAAACCTGGCAGGCCTCGGATCATCCCATTACGCAGGGGGGGATTTTGCTTATCGATGCCCCTGCGATCCTGCGAAAATAAAGTTCATTGATGCCAGCAGAAAAATTACCTTTTAGCAGACAATTGGCTTATGCCGCAGGAATGATGGGCTGGAGCATCCTGACCAACACGATCATCGTCATGCTCCCCTATTATTACCTGCCGCCTTCCAATGCGGGACTGGTTCCGTTGGTACCACAATTGCTGCTATTGGGCGTGGTCAATATCCTGTCGGTAATAGCGGCTTCGGGACGGCTGATCGACGCTTTATACGATCCTTTTATAGCCTCACTCAGCGACAAGAGTAAAAATCCCGGGGGGCGGCGTATTCCTTTTATGAAAATGGCTGCCCTGCCCGCAGCCGCCTTTTGTTTTCTTACGTTTCATCCCGTGCAGAAAACGGCAAGCATTTCCAATGCCTGGTGGTTGGAACTCACCATGATCCTCTTTTTTATTGCTGCAACGACCTATATCATTCCTTATAATGCCTTGTTACCGGAGATGGCAAAAACCCCGGCTGAAAAAGTAAGGCTGTCTTCCTTTCAGCAGGTAGGATTTGTGCTGGGAATCATTGTTGCGGCACTGGCCAATAATTTTGCCGATCTCGTCCAGGGAAGTTTTCATATTACGGACCGGGCGACGGCATTACAGATGACCATTGGCGGCATCTGTGCTTTTGCGGCGCTGATCCTCTTTATCCCTGTTCTTTGCATCGATGAAAAAAAATATGCTGCCGGCAAACCTTCTCACCTGCCCATCTGGCCGGCTATCCGCAAGACTTTTGCAAACCCCAATTTCAGGTATTATCTTATCTCTGACTTTTCCTATTACATGGCTCTCAGCATCATTTCCAGCGGCCTGTTGTATTTTGTCACCGTGCTGTTGGGGCTGCCGGAGTCGGAGGGCGGTATGTTAATGGGGACGATGGTGCTGGTATCGCTGGTCTTTTATCCGTTGATCAACTGGCTGGCAGTACGTTGGGGTAAGAAACCGGTAGTATTGATCTCTTTTGGGGTGCTGAGTATGCTGTTTATAGCCATTTATTTTTTGGGGCGGCTCCCGGTTTCGGCGCATGTACAGATATATACGCTGGTCATCTGTGCTGCTTTTCCGCTGGCTTCATTGGGAATATTGCCGAATGCTATTCTCGCGGAGATTGCACAGCAGGACGCAGCTGAGACGGGTGAGAACCGGGAAGGAATGTTTTTTGCCGTGAAGTACCTGTTCGTCAAATTGGGGCAGACCCTGGGGATTGCGCTGTTTGCCTTTCTCACCATTTATGGCAAAGATCCCGGCCACGACCATGGGTTGCGTCTCAACGGGATTTGTGGCATGGTATTATGCTTGCTGGCCTTTGTTTTTTTCAGCCGGTTCAAAGAGAAATAGGTTATTGGGGCGGGTATAGGCAAAGTTCTTCGTCGTCCTACATCTTCCTCAGCTTGATGATACGCAGCGCATGTAATAAACGGATAACAGGATAGGTCGGGTCCAGCTCGTACCATTTTTTGGCAAAATTGGCGTCATTGGGACTTTTATGGTGGTTGTTCTGGAACAGTTCGCCCATCATGAGAAAGTCGAGGGGAAGAGAATTTTTGCTATGATCGTGATTGTCAAAATTGGAATAACCATATTTATGGCCGCACCAGTTGACGATGGCCCCGTGTATCGGCCCCATGAAAAAGTGAATAGGCAGTAGCAGGTACATCCACCAATGCGTAGCGAACACTACATAAAAAGCGGTATAACCCACTCCAAACGCAATTCGGGTCACCCACAGGTCGCTGAGGCGGTCGACCGTTTTCCAGGTCGGATAGCGGTCGCGGAAAGCCGGCTCCGGTTCCTTCTTGTACTTGAGGTAGTCCATGTAAATATTCTTCGTTTTCATCGTCAGTCCCCAGACATCCTTGATAAAGTGGGGGGAATGCGGGTCTTTTTCCGTGTCGCTGTATGCGTGGTGCATCCGGTGAAGGATGGCATAAGCGCGGGGATTCAGGAAGGAGGAGCCTTGGGAAACAAAGGTGAAGCTGTAAAAGAATTTCTCCCAGAAATTATTCATTTTGAACATCTTATGCGAAGCATAGCGGTGCAGAAAAAACGTCTGTGAAAATAGGGACAGGAACCAGTGACAAAGAAAAAACACTAAAATAGCCATAAAAAATAGGGTAATAAAAACCTTAAAATGAGGTACGAAATTAGGTTGTTTTTTGGTTTAAATAGGAAAATTAAATAGACGTAATTAGTTGGCGCTCAAAATTTAACTATTTGCTAATGGAATGGAGGTTAAAATATACTTATGGAGATGGGTGTGTCTCCACTCCATCATCCCTGCCCCGATCAGCAGCACCACCAGCGCCAGATCGGCCAGCAGCTGAAGTGTTTTTCCCGTATAAAATGAGTTGGGATGGAAGGCGAACCGTATTTTATGTTTGCCCGCAGGGATGGACAGTCCGCGCAGTACATAGTTTGACCGGATGATGGGTATTTCGGTCTCGTCTACGTAAGCTCTCCAGCCCCGGTCGTAGTAAATTTCGCTGAACACGGCAAACTGTTTTCCACGGGTCTGGCTCTCATATATCATCTCATCATTATCGCTTTTTTGGAGGGTAATGGTGTCGCCGGCAGCGGGGGCATCGATGGAATTTTGCAGGCCTGTTGCAGACCGGTCGTTTGCAAAAAGAATAGCCGTGTTTTTTGTATCCAGCCCGGTCAGTCCATCCATCACCGCTTTTGGTGTGGCGGCATATTTTACTGCCCGCACAAACCAGGCCGGGCCCAGGGCCTCCGGGTTCACCGTCACCGAGTCATGGCCGTCCTGTGTCGGCTGAAAAATGTACTTGGTATTCAGCATATTGATCACCGGCATGCAGTCGGGAAATTTCATCAGCTGGTTATCGATGAGGTCATTATAAATGCTGAGTTTCGCCGGGTGATAACCGCCGATGCTTTGATGAAAATAGGCCGTTTGAGCGCCATAGGTCAACGAGCGGAGGCCGTCCTGCCGAAGGTCCAGCACCCGGAACCAGGAGGGATCATGAAGTACGGCCTGGTCGGATGGGGTAGGCGTGTAGACGGCCTGTGACTCATCTTCATCCTGGTATTTATCATAATTGAGGTATTGTACGTTCATCCCCATCAGGTCGATAAAAACAAGCGCTCCAACCAGTCCGATCGCCAGCATGGGTTTTAGCTTTCCTTTGATCACCAGCCCTGCGAGCACGGCTGCTGCGGCTGCGAAAAAAAACGAGCGGATCAAACTGCCGAAAAAGAGGCCCTGGCGATCTTCCTTCAACCCGCTGAAAAAGCTATGGATATATTCCAGCACCTGCGGCTGCGCACCGGCAGCTCTTTTCAGCAACTCTTTATCTATTCTTGTCGTATAATCGAAGCTGAAATACAGCAATAGCAAAACGGCAAAAACACCACCGGTAAAGTAAAGGCCTTTCTTATATTTTTTCCAGAAGCCTTCGCGGCCGGCAGCCGGCAGGACCAGCAATTGCTGCAGGCTTAATATGGCCAGCACGCAAAGCAGAAAATTGGGAATGACCAGGATCACGCTGGGCGCGCGGAACTTGTTATAACCGGGCAGCGTTTGCAGCAAGAAGCTGTTAAAATCCAGGAAGTAAGCGCCCCAGCTCATCATAAAGCTGAGCACGCAGGCCGCCAATATCCACCATTTGTGCTTGTTGTCCAGCACAAAAAACCCGATAAAGCTAAGCAGGCAGATGATGGCGCCCGCATATGCCGGGCCGCCCGTACCTCTTTCACTGATCCCGCCCCAGTAAAAACCGCCTGCCAGGGCTTGCTGCAACGCCTGCCCTAATTGCGGCGGCATGCTTTGCAACGCCTCTATTGCTTTGGATTTATCCGCCATGTCGCTTCCATCTCCGCCGCCGCCATATATTTTGGGGACCAGCAGCTCGAAGGACTCGGCCTTATACGTGCTGTAATTGAATGCATATTCCTGGCTAAGCCCGTTTTTTGTAACGATGCCGCCGGCCACGGCCAATTCGCTGCCTCCCCGGTTGGAAGCCGGCGCATAATCATAAGTGGTGAAAGTGGCTACGGCATTACACAAAAGGCCGATAAGCCCGCCGAGCAGGGTCAGAGAGCCGGCTATCGCCAGGTGGCGGAAATCCTTCTGTTTCACCCAGCGTATGATATACGCAAAGGTCATGAAAGCCACGATGATCATTCCATAATACACTATCTGCGGATGATTGGCTCCGACAAACAGGGCTGTGAAAAGGGCTGTCAAAGCCAGCCCTGAAAAATATCTTTTTTCATAGATCAGCAACAGCGAACCGATAAAAGCCGGCAGTATGGCCAGCGCTGTCATCTTGGTATCATGGCCTGCGACGAGGGCCGTTGGATTGTAGGTGGCATAGGCAAAGGCCAGCGCCCCGATGATCCCGATATAAGGATTCACGCGAAGCACCTGCGAGAGAAAATAAAAGCAGATGCATGCCAGAAAGAAAAATGCCGGCAGTTTGGGCAGCCAGAGGGTCAGGAGGTCATGGACAAAACCCAGCGGCGAGAAAACCTGCGCGTCGATAGCTATCTGGTAGGCCGGCATCCCGCTGAACATGCCTTGCGTCCAAAGAGGAAACGTGTTATGTTTTTCCTTGTACTGGTAGGAGTTTTGCGCCATCGCCTTCCATTGGGTGACGTCAGCCTGTTGTAACACCTTATGCTCGAAAACGGGCTTACAGTAGATGACGGCAATCAACAGGAAAAGAACAACAGCGATGAAATGGGGCAGCAGCAAGGGGAGCCATTTTTTTTTCATAGAGGCAATATTAAGGAAAAGAATCATTAACGGGCATGGGCTGTCCGCAACCGAACATGCTGGAATCAAAAAAGATATATAAATAACGGAGGCTCATTTTTTTATAAAAGTGGCACCAAATCTGTGACTGCCTTTCAAACTGCACACGATGTTTAAAAATTATTGTCGGCTGGCCTGGCGTAACCTTTTGACCAATAAAGGCTATACATTGATCAATATCATAGGGCTGGCAACGGGTTTGTCTGTCTGCCTGTTCATCCTGCTCTTTATCTATTATGAGACGTCCTATGACAAACAGCAGGCAGGCATCGACCGGCTTTATCGTGTGGGTACGTCCTTCAAAAGTAAAGTGGACCAGAGTGCGGTGGTCAGTTCCAACGCGCAAATAGCGGCAGGGCTCCGGGCGGAAATGCCCGAGGTTGAGCAGGCCGGCCGGTTGACAGTGCCCAATGGGGATGGCTCGCTGGTTTTGGATTATATGGATGGTGTCGGCCATAAAGTGTTCTATGAAAAAAGGGGATATTTCATCGACGCTGCTTTTCTCGACTTGTTCAGGTATCAATGGCTGCAAGGTGATCCCAAAAAGGTATTGAGCGTGCCCAATACAGCGGTGGTATCCGAGGCCCTCGCCATCCGGTTGTTCGGCAAGGCCAATCCCGTCGGCAGGACATTCCGGACGGGTGTTTCTTCTGCCTGCACGTTTACCATAACAGGTGTCTACCGGGCTATCGGTCCGTCGCATATCGATGGGGACCTGCTGCTCAACATGGATAATGAAGACCTGCGGCCCTGGCTGAAAGAGCGCACCAACTGGGCCACCTATAATACCTTTCTCACCTATATCCGGTTGAAAGAGGGGACCGATGTGGCTGCTTTTTCACAAAAGCTCAATCCTTTTCTCCGGCGTCATGGCAGCGCCGACATCACCAATGCGGGGGCCGAACGGCTGTTGTTCCTGCAGCCGGTGAAGGATATCCACCTGCACACCGAGTCTCCTTACAACAGGGACATTTCTTCCAATATCAGCAAATCGTATTTATATATCTTAGGTTGTATTGCTTTGTTTGTGCTGGTGATCGCCTGCGTAAACTTTATGAACCTTGCGACCGCCCGTGCTCAACGCCGGGCGAAAGAAGTTGGTGTCCGGAAAGTGATGGGGGCGTTGCGAATTTCGCTGGTGGCTCAATTCCTGGGGGAATCGTTATTTATGAGCGTGATCTCGCTGGCGCTGGCTTTATTGGTGGTTCAAATTTTTCTTCCTGCCTTCAACCTGCTGGCGCAGCGGCAGCTTTCCCTTTTCCAATTTCCTGCCATCATGGGCTGGATCGTTGGCCTGGCCTTGTTTACCGGATTGCTGGCGGGTGTTTATCCGGCTTTTTATTTGTCTTCCTTCCGGCCTATCCGGGTGCTGAAAGGGCAGTTGGTTAATAGCCTGTCGGCGCTGTTCCTGCGTAAGGGGCTGGTGGTCTTTCAATTCACCATTTCAGTCTTTTTGATACTCAGTTCGCTGCTGATCTGGCAACAGCTGGACTTCCTCAACCGGCATGACCTGGGTTTCCAGAAGGATCAGCAACTGGTGATCCCTTTACGGACCCGGCATGCTCAGGATAATTTTACAGCATTGAAGGAAGCGATTGGAAAAGATCCCCGGGTGGTGTCGATGGCCGGCGGTACGACTTATCCGGGACAGACGCCGTCCAGCGACCTTCGCTTCTACCGGGAAGGACAGACGGTCGCCGATGGGGCCAATATCCCTTTTGGCGGGGTAGGGTATGATTTTTTGCAGACCCTGGGCATGACCATCACCAGCGGACATGCGTTCTCCAGGGAGTTCCCTTCGGATTCCGATGGGATCATCTTTAATGAAACGGCTATCCGGCGATTGGGTCTTGATCCGGGGACGGCTGTAGGAAAGGTTCTCCATTTCGACCAGCAAAAGAAGCAATATAATATCAGGGTCATCGGCATTGTGAGGGACTTCAACTTTCAGAGCCTGCGGGAGCCGATATACCCGTATGGCTTTACGTTGGACCCAGAGAATGATTTTCTTTTTACCCATGTGAAGACCAGGGATTATCCCGGCCTGATCAGCCGGCTAACTACTCTCTGGCAAAAGATCAACCCGGGTGAACCTTTTGAATATTCCTTTATGGACCAGGACTTTCAGCGTACATACGAGCAGGAGTACCGGATAGCGCGGATCATCGGTGTTTTCACTCTTTTTACGATCGGCATTGCCTGCCTGGGTTTATTTGGGCTGGCTGCTTTCAGTGCTGAACAGCGGATCAAGGAAATTGGCATAAGAAAAGTGCTGGGTTGCTCACTGGGTGGTATAACTGCTTTGCTGTCAAAAGACTTTATCCGGCTGGTAGTAATATCCATTCTTATTGCGTCGCCGCTGGCCTGGTTTGCGATGAACCGCTGGTTGCAGGACTTTTCCTACCGCGTGCCGATACACTGGTGGTTGTTTGTTATTGCGGGTTGTGTTGCTGTTGGCATCGCCCTGGTGACGGTGAGTTTCCAGGCAATTAAAGCAGCGAGGGCGTCGCCGGTGAAAAGCCTTCGGGCGGAGTAAAAAATATTTTTATACATTAAATAAAAAATGAAAGTGAGGGTGTTAGGCCATATTTGTGGATTTTGTCAAATTTTTGGACTATTAGGAGGTCTTTTACGCCTGCGGATCGGTTTTAATACATATTCTTAAAAACTAAATCGTTTTTTCAAGTGCAGATTGAAAGTTTTGCCTTGAGAATGGCCGAAATGAAGTAAAAAAGAAAATTTACGACTGCTATGCAAATGTGATAAAATGCTATACCTTTAGCATAGAGCAGAGCCTGCTTGTAACGGCTAACGATTGCATACCAAGTTTTATATTAAAACCCCGGCGCCACCGGGGTTTTGTTTTTGTAAAATTCCAGACCTACTTTTACTTTCTATGTCAAACGAGTTCTACCAGCTAAGCGCAAATAATCCCCAGGGGCAACCGGTTAGTTTGGCCAATTATAAAGGGAAGACCCTGCTCATCGTCAACACCGCCACCAAATGCGGCCTGGCTCCTCAATTCGAAGGACTGGAAGCTTTATACCAGCAATATAAAGATCGGGGCCTCGTCGTTCTTGGCTTTCCCTGCAACCAGTTTTCCGGGCAGGAGCCTGAGCCCAATGAAACGATGGAACAAACCTGTAAAGTTAATTTTGGTGTTAGCTTTCCGCTTTTTGAAAAGATAGCCGTCAACGGCCCCGAAACGCATCCTCTATTCCAATTCCTTAAACGTAAACTAGGCGGCCTCTTCGGCCGCCGCATCAAATGGAATTTCACAAAATTCCTGGTCAGCGCCGATGGTAAGCCTTTAAAAAGATGGAGCCCGGTGACGAAACCCGCAGCCATCGAATCCTACCTTAAAAAGGTGTTGCAGCAATAGGCCGGACATTATCCTTCGAGATCTTCGAGCAGGTCTTCCGTCAGCTCAATTTTTTCAGCCGCCATGTTTTCCTCCAGGTGTTTCACACTGGAGGTACCCGGGATCAGCAAATTATTCGGCGAATGATAAAGCAGCCAGGCCAGGGCCAACTGTTGTGTCGTGGCGCCTACCTTGGCGGCAATCGCTTCCACCTTCTTCATATTGCTCATGTTGCCTGCATTTATCGGATTCCAGGGGATAAAGGCTTTGCCGGTTTCTTCGCAATATTCCAGCACAGACTCCCATTTCCGGTAGTCATAGCTGTATTTGTTCTGGACGGAAACGATGTCGATATATTCCTCCGCTTTTTCGATGTCTTCCACACTGACCTCAGAAAGGCCGATATGTTTCACCAACCCTTCTTCCTGGACTCCCTGCAGGAACTCAAGCGTTTCTTCGAACGGAACGTTTGGGTCGATACGGTGCAGCTGATAGAGGTCGATCCGGTCCACTTTCAGCCGGTTAAGGCTTCCTTCCAGGGCTTCCTTTAAGTGATCGGGGCTTGCATTGGTAGTCCACTGATTCGGACCGGTGCGAAGAAATCCCCCTTTCGTGGCGATGACCAGCCCGGCAGGGTAAGGATAGAGGGCTTCGGCGATGAGCTCTTCGGAGACGTTCGGGCCATAACTGTCTGCCGTGTCGATGAAATTGACTCCCAGCTCGACAGCCCGCTGCAGGACTTTAATGGCCTGGGCGCGATCCTTGGGCGGCCCCCAGATGCCTTCTCCGGTAATACGCATGGCACCATAACCCATGCGGCGAACGGTAAAGTCGCCGCCCAACTTAAAGTCTTTTTTGAAGCTGATTTTTGTACTCATATGATAAAATGTTTTTTATTGTTTCACTCTTCCAACGCCCTATACCGGAAATTGTTCGTCTCTTTTCCTTACATTAATTTAAATTCGTCACTACCAAAAAACTGATCATGAGAAAAACTTTCTTTCTCGGCGCCATTCTTCTGCTGACCCTCATTTCCTCTGGCCAAAAAAAACCGCTTGATCCCTCTGCGTACGATCGCTGGGAAAACATCGGCGAAAAACTCCTTTCTCCGGATGGAAAATACCTGGTATATACGGTTAATCCCCAGGAAGGGGACGGGCGGCTGGTCATTCGGGCAACAGGAAGTGATTATGCAAAAGAAGTACCCAGGGGGGCGATGGCGGCCATCACCGCCGACAGCCGCTGGCTGGTTTTTCTTATTAAGCCCTGGTTTAAAGACAGCCGTGACGCGCGTATTCATAAGAAGACCCCGGAAGCTTCTCCCAAAGATACCCTGGCCTGGATAGAATTGGGGACAGATGTCCTCACTAAAGTGCCCCGAATAAAATCTTTCAGGGTGCCCGAAAAAGAAGGCGCCTGGCTGGCTTATTTGCTGGAAAAACCCCAGGGTGACAGTATGGCAAAAAAGCAGTCGGATAGCAGCGGGACGGACCTGGTGCTCCGGAACCTGGCGGCAGCGGGTGGTGGGGCGGCCGAAAGGAGATTTGCGCTGGCTTGCGAATATCTTTTCAGCAAAAATGGTAATACTCTTATCATAGAAACCACCCGCCGCGGCGCCGACTCGACTTCCAAAGCGCTGATCCTTTGGGTCAATACCGGTAATGACAAGGTAGATACCGTCCTGCGGCAATTTCATGACGCCCGCAATTATGCCCTCGATGAGGCGGGCCGCCAGCTGGCCTTCGTAGCCGAAAGGGACAGCGCGATTAAGGCGCTGGTCAAGTTCTACCGCCTTTGGTATTATACCCCGGGTATGGACAGCGCCGTCGTCCGTGCTGACCGCAATAACATCAACAGGGCCGTAACCGGCGGCATGGGCGGCGGCTTCCATTTCCCGCTGCTGCCCCTGTATGTCAGCAACAGCACCGGACCGGATAAGGCAGGCAAGTCCGGACAAATGACCGTCAGCCCTGACTTTGCCAATTACTTCAGCAAGGACGGCGGCCGCCTTTTCCTGGGTCTGGCTCCCATAAGGCCGCCCAAGGATACCAACCTGGTGGACTTCGAGACAGCCCGCCTTGACGTATGGACTTATAAAGACGATTATCTTTCGCCGCAGCAGCTGGTGCAGCTGAATAATGAGCTTAAACGCAGTTACCTGGCTGTGCTGCCGACAGGTGGGGGTGGCCTCATTCCCCTTGCCGACGACAGCTGTGAATCGGTTATCCCTTCCCGTGAAGGAGACGGGTCATACGCCCTGGGAATGAGCTCCAAAATCTATCGCATCCAGCAGCAGTGGGAACAAAGCAACCTGCAGAATATCTATCTCATCGATATGTCTAACGGCTCCCGCCGGCTGGTCCAGGAAAAAGTAAGAGGGGAGGGAGCTTTCTCCCCTGCCGGAAAGTTCATCTTCTGGTATGACTGGAAGGGGCGGAACTGGTATACCTATGAAATTGCAACCGGCAAGACCCGCAATATTACCACCAGCATCAAAGTGCCTTTGTACGATGAGCTGGACGATCATCCCGATGACCCGCCGCCCCATGGTACGATGGGCTGGCAGGAAAACGACCGCTTTGTATATCTCTATGACCGGTATGACATCTGGCAGTGCGACCCGGCAGGTGTTGCTGCTCCTGTGAACCTCACCCGGGGATGGGGCCGGCGACATAAGCTAACCTTCCGTCATGTCGACCTGGAAGAGGATACCCGCTCCCGCCGGGAAGCGCGGGACTTTGGCGCGGAAGATCCGATCAGGGCCGGTCAGCTGGTTCTGTTTCGTTTATTCGACAGATCGGATATGTCTGCGGGACTAAGACTTTACCGGATGGGTACGACCTTTGATACTTTGTCAGGCCACACCTTTCCCTTTAGCTATACTGGTGCTATCAAGGCGAAGAGTAGTTGGTCTCTCGCTTATTTGAAAGGAAGCTACGACAAGTCCAATGATATTTATGCGACGGGGTTGATCGATACAACTACTTCTACTATGAATATAAACCAGGCGCGCCCCTTCAGTCATATCAATCCGCAGCAGACCGGTTACAACTGGCTCACCGTCGAGCTCCATCACTGGAAAATGTTCGACGGTAAGACGAGCGAAGGCTTGCTTTATAAACCGGAAAATTTCGACAGCACCAAAAAATACCCGATCATTTTTTATTTCTACGAAAGAGATGCCGAAACCCGCTACCAGTATATGGCGCCTCAGCCGGTGAGGGCTTCCATCAATGTCCCTTATTTTGTCAGCAACGGGTATCTCGTTTTCGATCCGGATATTTTCTACAAGACCGGTCAGCCCGGTGAGGACGCCTATAACTCCGTGGTCTCTGCGGTCCGCTATCTGTCGCGTTTCAAATGGGTAGACACCACAAAGATCGGCATCCAGGGTCACAGCTGGGGCGGTTACCAGGTAGCCTACCTCATCACCCGCACGCGTCTGTTCGCCGCGGCGGAGGCCGGCGCTCCCGTGGCAAATATGACCAGCGCCTATGGCGGCATCCGGTGGTCAGCAGGCATCAGCCGCCAGTTTCAGTATGAGAAATCTCAAAGCCGCATCGGGTCGACCCTGTGGCAGCATCCCGAACTATATATCAAAAATTCGCCGCTGTTCAGGGCCGATAAGATAACCACGCCCCTGCTGATGATGCACAACGACGCCGACGGGGCCGTTCCCTGGTACCAGGGTATCGAGTATTTCTCCGCTCTCCGCCGTCTCGGGAAAAAAGTATGGCTGATGCAATATAACGGAGAAGACCATGGGCTGGGAGAAAGACGCAACCGGAAAGACTGGTCGATGCGCTTGTCTCAATATTTCGGGTACTATCTGAAAGGAGAAAGGCCTGCCCGCTGGATCACTGATGGGGTGCCGGCGACGTTGAAGGGCATCGATTGGGGGTTGGAAGAGGAATAGATTGCCCGGGGGTTGAAAGAGGAATAGGACGTATATTAGCGGCTAAAACTTTGCCAAATGAAGAAAGGACGGATGGAAGCCTTCAGCGACGGCGTCATCGCCATCATCATTACGATCATGGTCCTTGAGTTGCACGTTCCGCACGGTGACAACATCAGGGATTTGTTGCCCATGTTGCCCGTACTGATAAGTTATATCCTCAGCTTTGTGAACGTCGGCATTTACTGGAACAACCATCATCATATGCTTTATGCGGCAGAAAGGATCAACGGCGCAATCTTGTGGAGCAACCTCAATTTGTTGTTCTGGCTTTCCCTGATGCCTTTTGCAACTGCCTGGATGGGGGAGAATCATTTCGCCCGGTGGCCCGTCATCCTTTATGGCTTCGTGCTCATTATGAATGGTCTCGCCTATACCATCCTGTGCCGGCTGCTGATAAAAGAAGCAGGGGCGGACTCGCCGCTTGCCATAGCCCTGGGCAAGGACTGGAAGGGTAAATCTTCCGTTTTCATCTATGCAGCGGCCATCGGCCTGGCCTTTATCAACCCATGGCTGGCTTTTGCGCTCTATATAATGGTAGCGGTGATGTGGTTTATTCCGGATAAGCGGATCGAGAAAAAGCTAACCCAGGCGTCGTGAACGATATCCAGCTAATTTTGTTAGGCATTTTGCGGATGTCAGTTTCCAGCAAAAGTGATCATTATGGTTATACGCTATAAAGTTAAGTCCGGCAACCCGGATGCCGGCGCCGAAAGTCCCGATCCGGGGCTAAAGACCTTTGAAGACACTCTTGGTTTCAGGGACGGCTTTGCCCATGTCCAAGTACCCGCCTCTATCGGAGAAGGCTTTCTGACGGCACTGGATATAGCCGGTGGCTTTCACGCTAACTTCCAGTTCTATCGGCTCGACGTGCCCCTTCAAGTGATAAAGGAAGCGACTGGAGATCCCTTTGATTGCATACACATCGTTTTTTATCACCTGGAAGTTCCGGAGACAGCCTATATCCAGGGAAACGAACTGATCTACGACCAGGGTGTTAATATCTACGCCCAAGCCATCGACGCGGTGCTGGAATTCCCTGCTCAGACACAGCGGAATGCGGTTTGTATCCGGATCGTCCGTTCGCACCTGGAATCTCTTTTAGGCGACAATCACCGGGCTTATCTTAACGAACTGCTTCAACAGGGCCAGTCCTTTTTTATCCACGAACAATTGTCGGAAGAAATGCGTGCGTTGTTGTGGGAGCTAAAACTGCCCCCGGCTGCCAAGGCCCTGCAGCGGTTTTTTTATCATGTCCGGGTGTTGCAGCTGATCTATTTGCTGATGGAGCAGCTGACTAAAAGAACCATCGCCCCCTATAAGAACAGCGACCCCGCTCATATCGCCCGCATCTTCAAGGCCCGCTCGCTTTTGGTCCGCGATCTCTCGGTCCCGCCCACCATCGCCAGCCTGGCCCGCAGTATCCTGATGAGCGAATCCCAGCTTAAACAATCTTTCCGGGAGATATTCGGTGTCAGCATCTACCAATACTTCCAGAATACGCGATTGGAGAAGGCACGCCAGCTGCTGACCGGAAACAAACGCACCGTAAAAGAAGTGGGGTACGAGCTGGGCTTTACCAATATTGGGCATTTTTCCCGGTTATTCGAGCGCACCTACCATGTCAAGCCAAAGAAATTCCAGCTCGAGCCGCCGCCGGACCAGGCCTACGAAGACTGATTGGCGGAGCCTGTTTTTCACCCGATCCCGGGATGTGCTTTTCACCCGATCCGACATTTTTTTTAGCTACTTGGACAATTTATACTCCAATAAAGACTTTTTCTTTGCCGAATTATGGAGACTGGCTTTAGAAAATGGATCATTACGATCACTGTCATTATTTCGGCTATAATAGAACTGATCGACACCACCATTGTGAATGTATCGATCAACACGATGAGCGGCAACCTGGCGGCTTCCCTGGAAGACACGGCCTGGGTTATTACTTCCTATGCCATTGCCAATGTCATTGTCATCCCGATGACCAGCTTTCTGGCGGAGAAGATCGGCCGTAAACAATATTATATCGGATCGATCATCCTGTTCACGGTGGCGTCGGCACTTTGCGGGCTATCCGATAATCTCTGGGAGCTGGTTGCGTTCCGGTTTCTCCAGGGGCTTGGCGGCGGCGCATTGCTGTCCACCTCCCAGGCTATCCTCTTTGAAACCTTTCCCCCGAAAGACCGCGCCCTGGCCAGCGGCATATTCGCCCTGGGGGTCATCATCGGCCCTTCGATAGGACCTGTCATGGGCGGTTATATCGTTGACAATGCCTCCTGGCCCTGGATATTTTTCGTTAACGTGCCTATCGGTCTTTTGGCTACGTTGTTATGTCTCCGTTATCTTCGCCCTACCCAGCGGTCCCGGGAAGGAAAACCTATCGACTGGCTGGGAATAGCCTTGCTGAGTATTGGAATAGGCTCCCTGCAGGTGGTGCTGGAAAGAGGAGAGACCGATGACTGGTTTTCGGCGAACTATATCATTTTCCTTTCGGCGCTGTCCGCCCTCTGCCTGACCCTTTTCGTCTGGTGGGAGCTGAGGATACAATTTCCTGTCGTCAATCTTCGGGTGCTCAAAAGCGTTACGCTTTCTATCTCGGCGATAATGACCTTTGTGCTGGGCTTCGGACTGTTCAGCGCCATATATGTTTTCCCCCTGTTTGCTCAGCGCATCCTGGGTTATACGGCTTACCAGACGGGCCTGATGATCATGCCGGGGGTATTGCTGGGAGCGGGTATCTCCCCCTTTCTGGGCAAAATGATGCAAAGAGGTCTGCGCCCGCAATACCTGGTCATTCTTGGATTTGGACTGACAGCCATCTTTAATTTTTGGATGTCTCAGTCCAACCTCTCTTCGGGTACCGGCAACTTCGCCCTTCCGCTGGTCTTCCGTGCCCTTGGCGCCGCCTTGCTGATCGTGCCCCTCACCGCGCTGGCGGTGTCCGAGCTTGCGCCAAAGGATATTCCACAGGGCGCCGCCCTCAACAACATGATGCGACAGATGGGCGGCTCATTTGGCATCGCCCTTATTAATACTTATATCGCGCATCGCATGGCCTATAATCGCACCATCCTCGTCTCCCATCTCGGCGCCACCGATCCATCTACCCAGGAAAGGCTAAGCCTGGCCACCAATCGCTTCATCTCTGCCGGCGCCACTGCCTGGCAGGCCTCGCGTCAGGCTCTTGCTGCATTGGAAGCTACGGTTGTCCGGCAAACCTACCTGCTTAGTTATATGGATGCTTTTTTACTGCTCTTTCTCCTGAATGCCTGCTGTATCCCATTGGTCGTGACAACCATCCGGAAGAAAAAGGCGGCTGCGGCCGGTGCTCCGCCGGCACCGAAAGTGGAATTGGAGGCGCATTAAATCTGAACAGCAAGTGTATTAAAACCGGACAGTCTTACCCGATTTATCAAATATAAATAGCTGACAACCAGTGGGCTGAAAAAATGGTCGTCCATTTGTAGCGCAAAGCCCCGGAGGATCCCCAAATGATACGTAACTATTTTCTCACCGCCTGGCGGAATCTGAAAAAGAATAAGCTCAACGCAACTGTCAATATCCTCGGTCTGACAGTGGCCTTTAGCTGCTGTATGCTGCTTTTCCTCACCGTCTACCGCGAATTTTCATATGACGATTTCCAGCAAAACAGGAACAAGCTTTACAAAGTGTACGGCGTGAGTTATGCGCCCGATGGGGATAAAAAGGGTGATGCTATGAGCTATCCGATGGGACCGGCTATAAAAACCGAGGTGCCCGGGGTGGCGAAAGTATCCTCCATCATGAATGGCGGATCAGGTATACGTTACCGGAATAAGGAGATAGATAAAGGTATCAGCCTTGTCGACAACGACTTCTTCAGCATGTTTTCCTTCCCTGTCCTGTCGGGGGAGAAGGTAGCACCCCTTGGCGACCCGGGAAAAGTGGTGATCAGCGAATCGACGGCAAAAGCACTCTTTGGCAATCTATTCCCTATCGGCAAAATGGTGAGCGTAAAGATCAGCGGGGAATGGAAGGACCTGATGGTATCGGCCGTTACGGCGAACTCACCTTCCAACTCTTCTATCCACTATGATATACTGGCCCGTATCGAGCTTAACGGGGGCTATCCTGAATTAAAAAATACCTGGGATGCCCAGCACCATCCTGTATATGTCCAGGCTGCTCCCGGCGTAACACAGCAGCGACTGGAAAAAGCCCTGCGGCAGCTGGTCAAAACGCATCATCTTGCCAATGACGAGCAGCTGAAAAATAAGGGTTACCGCCCCGATGCCAACGGAGATTATCTCGCCTATAAGCTGCTGCCCTTTGCCGCCCTGCATTTTGATACAGAGCTGGGGACAGGTAACACCATCAGTAAATCCTATTTATACATATTGGTTGTCATTGCGATTGTTGTAATGGCCATCGCCTGCTTTAATTTCATCAACCTGAACGTAGCGCGTGCTTTTACCCGGGCCCGGGAGGTGGGTGTGCGAAAGACCATTGGCGCAGGAAAAAAACAGATATTCTTACAGCTGTGGACGGAGAGCCTTTTACTTTGCCTCCTCTCCGTCGCTGCAGCCTTGCTGATAACATTGACCGTATTGCCGTCCTTCAACACATTATTTACGGAAGAGTTAGAGCTGAATGCGCTGTGGCAGCCATCGGTGCTGATCATAACGCTGACGGGTGTCTTGCTGGTATCCTTCCTTGCCGGCGGATACCCGGCCTGGCTGGTTTCCCGCTTCCAGGTGGTGGAAATTTTAAAAGGCAGGGTATCGGTCAGCCGGTCGTCGGGGTTACGCAATGGGCTTATCACTTTCCAGTTTGTCATGGCCAGCCTGCTTATCTGTGGTACGATCGTTATTTATAGCCAGTTTGAACATCTGCGTACCGCCTCCCTTGGCTTTCAGCAGGAGTCGATCATCAGCATCCCGGTGAGAAGAGCGGAAAATACTCCGCGGTATTTGGCGGAGCTGAGGGCAAAACTGCAATCTCAGCCGCAGGTGATCAGCCTGACCGGCAGCTCGGTCAATATAGGCATCGGGCAGGACAATAGCCAAAGCCAGCAGTCTATTGGATTCGACTGGCAGGGTAAATCGATAATGACCGATTTCGTGACGGTCGATTATGACTTTTTGAAGACGATGGGTATCCAACCGATAACGGGCAGGGACTTTAGCCCGAATTATCCTTCTGATACATCGGCTTTGACAAATACGGTCGTGGTGACCGAGAGCATGGCCAGGCAATTTGGGGTAAAAGATGTAGTGGGATTGTCCTTTTTTCCGGATAGCGCCAAACCCAAATGGAAGATCATTGGGGTAATACCGGATATCCGTTTTTCTTCCATGCGGCAAAAGCTGGATCCATTGACATTGTGGATCAGAAAGGGCGGCGGCGGCCTTGATTATATATTGGTAAAAGTGCGGACCGATAACCCCATAAAAGCCATGGACCTGGTGAGCGGAGCTTTCAGGGAGGTCGAGCCGGATAACGCAATCCGTCCGTCTTATCTTACGGAGAATACCCGCCGCTGGTACGATCGGGAGCAAAGACTGTCGTCCATATTCTGCTCGGCAGCTGTTATTGCTGTCCTGTTGTCCTGCCTTGGATTATTTGCGATAGTTTCCCTGGTAATGGAGCAAAGACGAAAGGAAATAGGTGTCCGCAAAGTGTTGGGTGCTTCCCTATCTCAAATTGCGGGCTTGCTGTCAGGGGATTTTGTGAAGCTGGTTGTTTTGGCCTTTGCGCTGGCTACTCCCATTGCCTGGTACTCTCTCAATAAATGGTTGGAGAATTTCACCTACCGTATTTCCATTGGGTGGTGGATATTCCCGGTTGCCGGTTTTGTGACTTTGTTAATAGCACTGGCCACTATTAGTTTTCAGACGATCAGGGCAGCGCTGGCCAATCCGGTGGAGAGCCTCCGGTCGGAATAGACGTCATGGCAAACTCTCTAAAATCTTGTTCATGAAAAAATACTTCCTTACCGGTATCCGCAGCATCCGCCAGCGCCCCGGTTACACGGTGATCAATATACTGGGACTTGCCCTGGGCGTCGCTACCTGCCTGGTCATCTTTCTCGTGGTGCGTTACGAATTGAACTATGATGGCTTCAACCGCAAAGCCCATCGCACCTACCGTGTCAACCTGCACGCGCTGGACTTTAATCCCCGCGTTAGCCCTGCCGTTGCTCCGGCTATGCGGAATGATTTCCCGGAGCTCGAACAGGTCGCTGAATTGTTTTACATCGACGAAGGATCGGTGAAGGTCGGTGACAATCGTTACAGCGAGAAAGGGTATGCATTTGCCGATGCCAATATACCGCAGATATTCGATTATCAATGGGTGGCCGGAGATGCCCGGACGGCCTTGTCGGCGCCAAACTCCGTGGTGCTGACCGAAAGTATGGCCCGCAAGTATTTTGGGACAAAGGATGCCATGGGACGGGTGATCGAGATAGATAAGCAATACACCTGTAAGGTAACCGGCATCACTAAAGACCTGCCCGGTAATACCAGCGTGCCTACGCATTTCCTGGTCTCCCTGGAAACGATTAAAAAGGATCTTGCGCAAATGTCGTTCTATTCCATTCCCGGTGGCAGCTTTACCTTTATCGTTACCCCGGAAAATTATCCTGTTCAAAAAGTGGAGTCCCGCATCCATGGGTTTATTGAAAAGAACTGGGGTGCAGCCATCGCCAAAGAAGCTACGCTTATTATTCAGCCCTTGCTGGATGTGCATTTCGACCAGCGTTATCTCTATATTTCCATGAGCCCGACGACATCCCGCGAGACCTATTGGGCCCTTGCCGGTATCGCCCTGTTCATTATCATTACTGCCTGTATCAATTTCATCAACCTGTCTACGGGTCTTGCCCTCACCCGGGCAAAAGAAGTGGGTGTACGAAAGGTGCTGGGCGCCACCCGGCCTCAGCTGATCCGCCAGTTCCTGGGTGAAACGGCAATGCTGGTCGTGTTGGCTGTACTATTGGGACTACTGGCCACAGGCCTCCTTCTCCCAGGCCTGCGCAGCTGGCTGGATATCCGGATCAGGGTTGCGGAGCTGACCGAACCTATTGTATTAAGCATCCTGGCTGGTCTGACGATAGTGGTCATCCTGCTGGCCGGGTTATACCCCGCTTTTGTTCAATCCGCTTTCCAGCCCGCTGTTTCGTTAAAGGGGACCCGCACCGTTTCCTGGCGGGGTTTTACTTTGCGAAAGAGCCTGGTGATATTACAATTTGCCATCTCCCAGCTGCTAATAACAGGGACTATAGTGGTGGCCCGGCAGATGGACTATTTTCAGAACCGCGACCTGGGTTTCAACAAGGAATCTGTCGTCACGTTTGCCGTGCCGGATAGCAACCGGCGGGTCATTTTGAAACCAGCGTTGTTAGCCAATCCCAATATCACTGCCGTTAGTTTTTCATCCGGGGCGCCTTCCTATAATTCGGGCTTTACTTCTTTTAGTTGCCCCCAGCTGGGAATGACAAAAGACGACGTGACAGAAATAAAAGCTATTGATGAGAATTATACCAGGATGTTTGAGCTGAAGAGGCTGGCGGGCGATACTATCTCGCCCCGGCCGCCCGGAGATACGGTGAGGCAGGTGGTGGTCAACGAAACGCTCATCGGCAAGCTTGGCTTTTCTTCGCCGAAAGAGGCTCTTGGCCGGCGTTTTATACTTAGCGGTCAATCAGCCTCTATCATGGGTGTTGTCCAGGATTTTCAAAGCGAATCCAAACACAAAAAAAGACGCCCCTGCGCCCTATACTACCGGGAACGTAATTTCTGGATGGCCAGCGTGCGTATCCGGCCTCCTAACATGTCTCAGACCCTTGCCGGTATTGGAAAGGCATGGTCCGGTCTTTATCCCAATGACACTTTCGAATATCAATTCATAGACGATCATATCGCCGGCCTCTACCGCCAGGAGCAGAAGGTATACACCGCTTTCCGGCTTTTCTCCTGTATTGCCATCCTTATCGGCTGTCTCGGGCTCTATGGTCTGGTGGCGTTTGCGGCGGTACAGCGGACCCGGGAAGTGGGTATCCGCAAGGTGCTGGGGGCCTCCCTCGGGAGTATTGTGTTCCTGTTTTCCCGCGATTTTATCGGACTGATCCTGATCGCCTTCCTCATCGCAGGACCCGTCGCGTGGCTGGTCATGCATAGCTGGCTGGAAAATTTTGCTTACCGCATCGGCATAGGGTGGGGGACTTTTATCCTGTCGATCGCGGCGTCTTTCCTTATCGCGGGGATTACCATCTCCTATGAGTCGATCAAGGCGGCTATCGTCCCCCCGGTGAGGAGTCTGCGTACTGAATAGTATCTTTGCGGCTGGAATTTTATTTAACATGGATCTATTCAATACTGGACCTGTTGTCAATCTATTGCCCTGTGATGGGGCTGCCGATTATTATGGCAAAGTCTTCACGGCAAAGGAATCGTTGCACTATCTCGATCGCCTGTTGACATCCATCGAATGGCGGAATGACGAAGCCGTCATTTTCGGGAAACATATCCGGACCAAACGAAAGGTTGCCTGGTATGGAGATAATACTTACTCTTATACTTATTCGAATACAACAAAACAAGCGCTGTCCTGGACGGAGGACCTGTTGGAATTGAAGCGTAAAGCCGAGCAGCTTTCCGGCGCCCGTTATAATTCCTGCCTCTTGAATCTTTATAACAATGGGGATGAAGGCATGTCCTGGCACAGCGATAGTGAAAAAGAGCTCGAAAAAGAGGGGGCGATCGCTTCCTTCAGCTTTGGGGCGGATCGAAAATTCCAATTCAGGCACAAACGGACCGGGCAGCTGGTAGCCGTATCGCTGGAGTCCGGCAGCCTGCTGGTTATGAGAGGGCTCTGCCAGACCTTTTGGCTCCACGCATTGCCTAAGACAAAAAAGGTAATGCGGCCGCGGGTTAATCTTACTTTTCGGTCGATAAGGGACGCCTCTTTATGTTTTATTTAACTATTTGAAAATTAATAAGCTAATCAAATTTTCCTAGTTTAGGACACAACCTTTATTCCATGGCTGCGGGAAAATTTAATGTCCTTTTTACCTACTTTAAAGACATTTTACGCTATAATCTCCCCTTTTCTTTTTTGGTTGCATTGGCCGGCCATGCAACAGGTTTGAATTTCTTTACGTCTTTTATTGCGGCTCTTGTAACTGGTGGGTACTTGTTTGCGTCATATCTATATTGGAGGTTACGTAAACATGAGTATTATTTCTACTATAACAAGGGTTTTTCCTGGGTAGGCCTGATCGCTTATTCCTGGTTATTGAACGGACTATTGACTTCTTTGATCTTAATCGTCAAAAGCATTATCCGATGAACACTCATGTACTGGAAGCGGACAGCATCATTGCCACGGTAGGCGGCCGGAAGATATTGTCTGATGTATACCTGAGATGCCAGAGTGGCGAAGTGGTGGGGGTATTGGGAAGAAATGGCGCCGGTAAATCGACACTATTAAAATTAATCTTCGGGACATTGCCCACGGAAGACCGAAGCATTCGCATCGACGGGGAGGTTATCCATGCCCCCCATCTCCAGGGGAAGTGGATTGCCTATCTGCCCCAGCATGGCTTTCTTCCGAAAAACATCCCGATAGGAAAGATCGTGAGTCTCTATGTCGATGTGGAGAACAGGAAAAAAGTACTAGCCGATGAGCGGATCAAACCCCATCTAAAAAAACGCACCAGAGAATTATCCGGCGGAGAACAGCGATATCTCGAAATATTGTTGCTGGTAAACCTGAAAGTGAAATTTATTTTACTGGATGAGCCTTTTTCGGGGATCGAACCGCTGTACCAGGATAAGGTCATGGACCTGATCAACGAATACCGGCCGGGAAAAGGATTTATCGTAACCGATCACGTATATAAAAAGATCATTGGCATAAGCGACAAACTTTTGTTAATCGACCAGGGTAAAACAATTCCTATCACAAAACCTGAAGAATTGGAACAATTTAGCTATGTGCCTCGCGGGACCTTCAGTGGCAGCGTGCTGCCAAAACTCGCTTCAGGAAGCCCGCCGGGCTTTCTTTCGCGAAACACCCGGGATACCGATTCGCCCGATCAGCTCCGGGTAGCGTTCGAGATCGACAAACAAACCTGGAAAGACCTTGACCTGTTTGACCAGGGCCGGAAGGGGTTGGTTTATGCGCTGTTTAACAACGTAAAAACCGTTGGCGGCGGGGACCGGCTGGAGCAAATATTCAAGTCCCCTTCGAATGACATCGAGCTGTTGGAGGCTCGTCGGGATGCTGTTCGCTTTTTCTATAACAACGGTATCGACGTCAATATCGGCCGGCAGCAGATGGATACCATCGAACATTATCTTTCTGCCAGCATACCTTTATACCCTGATCATTGGTTGGATGCCCTGTTGTATAACCTTCGAAATAAATTCAAGCAAACGAACAACCACTACCTTGTTACGATTGGTATACGTACAACGGTGAGCACCCTGCGGCATTTTTTCCGGCTTGCCGATCAGCTCCGGGCGAAGGGATGTCCCTATCACCTGGCATCGATGTCGCTCAATATCACCGAGCTTATCGCCGATGAAAAAGTCAGGGAGATACTGTCCTCTTCCCATACCGATTTGTCGGTCATGGATATGGCAAAATGCGACCACTATTTCAGGCGGAGGGGGCGGGAGCAGCTGCGGAGGATACTGGACACCATCTATGAGTTTGATGTTTACCAATCGGTCGCGGCTGCGGCCCAGAAATACTCCCTTTCCTTTCCGGGCTATGCCAGCCAGCCCGATTCTTCCATCCAGGTCCGGGGGCTTTTTCATCCTTTGCTGGCCAGCCCGGTAAGTAATGATTACCGCATCGATAATGAAACCAACCTTTGTTTTATCAGCGGGGCCAACATGTCCGGTAAGTCTACCTTCTTGAAGGCTTTTGGCTTGTCTGTATACCTGGCGCATATCGGTTTTCCGGTGCCGGCTGCCCATATGGAAACTACGCTTTTCAACGGTCTGATCACCACCATCAATTTGTCGGACAATATCAGCCAGGGCTACAGCCACTTCTACAATGAAGTACGACGGGTAAAAGACGTTGCCTTAAAAATTAAAGAAAAGAAAAGGATCGTCGTCCTCTTCGACGAATTATTCAGAGGCACGAATGTGAAGGATGCTTCAGACGCTTCGCTACTGGTGATCGATTCCCTTTCCAAGGTCCGCAATAGCCTGTTTCTTATCTCCACCCACATCGTCGAGATTGCCGGCGACCTGCGCCATAATAAGAATATCTTCTTCAATTGTTTTGAATCCACCATGGAAGGCGGCGTACCCTGGTATAATTACAAGATCCGGGAAGGCATTTCCAATGAAAGGGTAGGGATGCTGATCATCAGGAATGAGGGCATCATCGAGATCCTCGGAGAGGTCGGGGCGCCTTTTCCTGCAAAAAATACGCCATGCTAAGAAGCTACTTCAGGACTGCCCTCCGGTTTTTGCTGATAAACAAAACCTATAGTTTCATTAATATTTTTGGTCAGCAGCCGGCTGGTATTGGTATTCGTGAGACGAATGGGTTGGTGACGGATAATCTGAGCCGGTTTGTGCCGCATCTGATCGAGTGACAATATGTATTGACAAGCATGACCAAAATGATAAAGCACCTAGCCGCTAATTGCTTCTAAGTGCTTTGCTTTCAGTGTCCCCGCGGAGGCTCGAACTCCGGACCCGCTGATTAAGAGTCAGCTGCTCTACCAACTGAGCTACAGAGACATGGTATACTGTAAAGGTTGTCAATTTCTTAACCTGACAGTAAAGTTGCGCGAAATTAAGGAAAATATGGAAAAGGAAGAGCAGCAGGCAAAAACTATTATTAAAAATCTTTAAAATTTTTCTTTTTTTGGCCTTTAAGGAGGAGTTTAGGAAGGAAATGATTCGTTACTTTAAAATTTTCTCAAATACAACCCCCCAGCTGATCTGAAAACAGCGACGTAAACGGAGAAATAATTCCAATTGATTATCAATATTTAAAATGAAAAATACACAACCCCATCAAATTAAAACTATCTCCCAATACCACACGTTTATGGGGCTTGAAAAGGCGAAACATGATTTAATCAGTGTGATAAATTTTGAAGCCGTAAAACATTCATCAGCCGGCAAAGCGATCCATTTAGTGCCGGATTTTTATGCCATCGGTCTGAAGAGCGGTATCGATGCTACTATGAAATATGGTCAGCAGTACTACGAATTCGACCAGGGCCTGCTATTTTTTCTCTCACCCGGTCAGGTGATTAAAACAGCAGTGGATGAATATAAAACGCCAACGCCGCCCAGATGGTTATTAATTATCCACCCTGATTTTTTATGGAACAAGCCATTAGCCAGGCGAATAAAGCAATTTGACTACTTCCGTTATTCGGCAAATAAAGGCTTGTATCTTTCCAAAAAAGAAGAGGCTGTGATTACCGGTATCCTGCATAATATTGAGCAGGAATATTGCTCGAACGATAAATTCAGCCAGGACGTCATTATAGCTCAGCTTGAACAACTGATGGTCTATGCGGACCGATTTTATCAACGGCAGTTTATGACCCGGAAAAATCAGGATCATTATATCCTCAGTCATTTGGAAAATATCCTGATCGAATACTTTAACAGCGATACTTTAGCAAATAAAGGATTACCAACTGTCGGGTATATTGCTGAAACACTGAACGTCTCGCCCGATTATTTAAGCGAGTCGCTTAAAGCACTGACGGGACGCAGCGCCCAGCAGCACATTCACGATAAGTTGCTGGAAAGAGCAAAGGAAAAACTATCGGCCACTGATTTGTCCGTAAGTGAGATCGCTTATCAACTGGGGTTTGAACATTCGCAGTCTTTCAGCAGATTATTTAAGCGTAAAACCGGCCTTTCACCCTTGAAATTCCGGTATTCTTTTAATTAAGCTCCGGCATTTTACCAAAAATGGTTACAACAAACCCGGATTGTGCTACAAAGATCACTATTGGGGAGTATACTTTTGGTTATAAATAACTAATCAAAAGTCATTCTTTATGAAAGTCATCGTCACAGGTTCATTAGGGCACATCAGTCAGCCACTGACAAAAGCCTTAATTCAAAAAGGGCACCAGGTTACGGTCATCAGCAGTAAACAGGAAAAGCAAAATGACATTAAGGCGCTGGGCGCAAATGCCGCCATTGGCTCGGTGGAAGACACGGGGTTTCTCACTGCAACCTTTTCCGGAGCTGACGTAGTTTATGCCATGGTGCCCGCAAATTTTACGGTGCCGGATCAGATAACGCATTACCGTAAGATCGCCCTCAATTATGCACATGCCATCCGTCAGTCGGGTGTGAAGCGCATCGTTAACCTCAGCGGTTGCGGCGCTGAACTGGCCCGTGGAACCGGGATCATCCTCGGTTTTCACGAAGTCGAAAACATATTGAATGAATTATCTGATGTAGCTGTTACTTATCTGCGGCCGGGTTATTTTTATTACAATTTGTACAACTTTGTCGGGATGATCAAAGGTCAGGGCTGTATGGGCGCAAATTATGGCGAGGAAACCAAAATGGTGCTGGTTGATCCGAAGGATATTGCCGCTGCGGCTCTGGAGGAAATAGAAGCGCCCATAAGCAGAAATAAGGTGAGATATGTGGCAAGTGACGAACGTACCGCCGGTGAAATTGCTAAAATATTGGGAGCCGCTATCGGAAAACCTGATCTAAGGTGGATAACCTTTACCGATGAGCAGGTGCAGGCTAACCTTGAAAGAAACGGCATGCCGCAAAATACCGCGGCTAAGTATGTGGAACTATGGGTCAGCCTTCGTAGCGGCATATTACTGGCGGACTACGAGCTGGCTAAGCCAATTGCCATGGGCAAAGTAAAACTGGAAGATTTTGCAAAGGAATTCGCTGCTTCTTTTTAGAAAGTCTGGTTGTGGCCCGGTAACCTGATCAGGGAGACCAAAGCCCTTTTTTCAACTTTTAAAGGGCCCAAAGCATTATAGACTGCTTTGATCCGCGTAATATTCTCGTGATGGCTCATGTAAAATCATTTTTTTTAATTCTTCGATTGCTACTTTACGTTCTCTGACTCTTCCTATGCGAATAACATCAGTGAGCGCAAGCAACTTGTAGAGATTTTGATCAATCCGGACTGCTTTGGTGACCCCCGGATATAAGGGATCAATGGCAATTCCGCGAACCTCTCCTTCAGGGTCGGACCAAACATATGGCTCATCGCTTGGAAATAAATGACTCATAAAAGGATGTGCATGAGCCGTTGGAATTCCGCGCGTCAAAGACTCGGTGGCAGCGGGAAATACATAGCGTAGACCATGCTCCAGGAATTCCATCAGGGATTGGCGGGATACCTTTTTCTTTTTCCCGTCCATTAGCCCGGCAATTTGGCTCCTGTTTAGGGATTCTGAGATTTCCGAGGCACTTAAGGTCAATGCCCAGGAAAGATCCTTATTATGCCAGCTCATGTCGCCGGCGCTATAATTTTGAGAAGGACTGCAATGTCCTGGGGTCTCATACCATTATGCTTTCTCATAGTACAAAGATATGAGAGTAGTTCCAAAGTGTATGGAATATTGGACACGGACGATAACCAACATTCTGCTTATAAATTCACGCAGGAAAATACCACTCTATGGCGCATTTTTTTCTGAGATAAGTTGAAAGCAGCAGATAACGGAAATCCTATCAATTACCGACGAAATAGTTCAACATCCATTAGTGACTGCTTCAATAATGTCCGCAACCTTCCTAATACTGCAGCGGCGTCCGGCTCGTATGCCGCATTCGAACAATTCGAATTTCTGAGGTAGTTACTCGATAGGAGATGCGATAGTGATGTTTTTCAAATGCCATGATAGCCTATGCCCATTAGTTTTAAAGTGCGAAGTAGCCAATCCTGTTAGTGTTCGAATTGCTGTTTAATAACCGTGTGTTGGGCAAATTGTTCGTCATTAACCAAAAAATTAAGTGAGTTATGTCAGTTACTACAGCTATCGTCCTGGACAAGCGCCGGGAGTACAAAAAACAGACAACTATCCCGTCTGTATCCGCGTCACCTTCAATAGAGATTCCCGGCGTTTTGGCATCGGTCTGTTTTTGTCCGAGAAGGATTTCGGGAAACTTTCCTCTCCCCACCTGGGAGAAAAGCTACATGAAATAAGAGAAAATGTGAAAAAGGAAGAGGAGCGGGCAAAAACAATTATAAAAAATTTACGAAAATTTTCCTTTGAAGCCTTTAGCGAGGAATTTTTGGCATTCCGCCCAGGCAGGCGCAAGAAAACCGCCAAGAAACCTCTTTCTCTGCCCCTTGAAGGCGGTCAGCCATCTGGAGGGGATGTCAAGCGCCAAAACTTTAAAAACCAGTTTGGAAAGCGGAAATATCCGGTTCAAAAGTCCGACATGAATTTTCGGTCCCTCGGAGAGGTAGCTAGCCACTATGGTGTATATATTCTGAGACTGGAAGCCCAGGACCGGATCGGTACCGTCAATTGCTATATGTGCAGTCTGATGAGTCTTTTAGAATATCGCCCGCAACTTCGTTTTTCCGATATCACCGAGTTGGAGCTATACCGGTACGAAAAATGGATGGAGGCCAAAGGCAATTCTGTGACCACAATCAGCCTGTATATCCGTTGCCTGAGACATATATTTAATGTCGCTATTGCCAAAAAATTGATTGATCGAGATCTTTACCCTTTCGGTCCAGAAAAGTACTTGATACCGGCTGGGCGTAATATTAAGAAAGCAATCACTATCGACGATATTCAACGGATTTATGAGTACCAATCTGAAGACTATAATAAGATGATGTATAGAGATTTTTGGCTATTTATCTATCTAGCCAACGGTATGAACGTCAAAGACCTGGCCATGCCGAAATATGAAAATATAGATGGCCGGTTTATCCGGTTTCTGCGGGCAAAAACCGCCAATACGTCTCGAACGAATCCTCAACTTATTTCCGTTTATTGTTCCGAGGAAATTCAACAGCTAATTGCCCGTTGGGGTAACCCGGACAAGAATCTAGCTAATTATATCTTCCCACTAGTGTTTCGATGTTGAATAATTAAGTTCTTTGAAAGTCTTGTCTGTATTGAGTTTGATCAAATTTTTGCCCTGCAACGATTTGAATTTGTTTTA